>ERZ1026858.736-NODE-736-length-17404-cov-180.326589_pt1 | contig 17404 bp, 17 predicted proteins | sample MGYA00380159_ERZ1026858 | MGnify/ENA primary metagenome ERZ1026858 (study PRJEB33269, sample SAMEA4719795) | human gut metagenome | biome: human-associated habitat; feature: organic feature; material: feces | place: Cameroon | collected 2013-10 ...
TTGCAAAGATAATATTTTTCATTTACCCCACCTTACGCTGTATTGGTGGTTTACAAATGTATACATGATTACTCAGTTATAAATTTATATGAATCTGCTTATACAAAGCTTTTATCCCCAAGAGCCCCCAGCCCGCAAAACATGGCGAGAACCTTTGATTGGTCCGCCAACCCTATAGCGCAGCGGGTCCGAGCACCGAATGGCGGTTACATTCCTTGCCTATTTTACTTCACACTACACTAATGCTCCACAACACATTATCACACAAGTACTTATACTAGTACAATATCAGTCTTGACACTACACGACACTACACTAAAATCATACGCTTCACGCAAATAGCAGCAGATACCCTAAACTATCTTACGATGGCACAACATTGCCCTTCCTTGGGCAATATAGCGCCATCGCTATGCATAAACCGCTACGTCGTAATCCTTTTTCCGATTCATCAATCATCTCTGAAAGAAATCGAACTGAGCCTCTTTTGAATTTGAAGTGAGGCTCAAACAAACTTCAATAGAGCCTTACGTAAACTTTATCTGAGCCCCAAACCAATTTGAAATAAAGCTTACTTCAAAGGCAAATGAAGCCAGTTTCAATCGCAAAAAAGCCTTTTTGCTTAACAGCATAAGCAAAATCGTGAGGGATAAAGCCAAAATCGTGAGGGATGCGTGAGGGATAAATCCCCTTTTTCAGCCATCAGTCACGCATGCGATTCCTATAGTTATCAATAGTTTACCCGTTTTTTTACCAGTAAATCGTGATGGGTGATAGATGAGCTGCAAAAAAAATCTGCGTCATCTGCAACATCTGCGAAATCCCAGCCCGCATAGGGCAAAAATCTGTGGAATTCCGTGAAATCTGTGGGACTAACAAACATCAAAGAAGAAAAATCTGCGTCATCTGCGAAATCTTTTAAACCGCCAAAAATAGGGGTTGGATGCTTACCATTGCCCAAAGTCTTATCCTCTTTACAAGCGTGTACATTCACTATTTGTGAATATTCAGAAAAATACGGTTGCTTAAGCATTTTACAAAACTGTTCATCAAGATCTATCAGTCCTTCTGCCATATGCGGGAAATCCTTAACATGCAATTGCCAAGTAACTCTTTTTCTCAAATTTGTCAACTGCTCTTCGTTCATGTTCTTCAGATAATCAAAGGAGGTTAGAATATCTATGAAAAAGCCCTTGTATTCTTTCATCCTTTCTGGAATGTCTATGATAAAGGAGATAATAATAGCAGCAATAACAGACTGAGCTATTGGCTGAAGCATCTTTGCTATTGTTTGCAAAGAGTACTTGTTTGACATGAAATCTATCAGCTGCCCATCATCTTTCAGCAATTCTGCTGTTATAGATATAACTATGGACACTACCAATAGAAAACAAATAGAATATACCTTCTTGGGAGTCGGTGTAATATCTTGATAAGCATAGCATGCTGTTACATCGTACGGGCAATCATCTTTACTACCATACGGACAAGTATTTGTGCTGACAAAATTACATTTTTCTTTGTGTCCAAAATACTTTAACATCCACTTAACAAGTCGGTACAAAATGAAATCAATGACGAAAAGAATACACGCTAAAAATAATGATATTCGATTTGCCCATATAGAAGATATCGGATAGTCGAATATCCCCATTAAGCAAAGGGCTATTATCAATAACAAAAGAATCCCATTGCTATAATAAATTACTTTATAAAGTTTTCTCTTTCCCATAGTTGTAAAGTAATTATTCGACACCCCATGCGGTCTCAGCCCGCATAATATGGCGTGTTCTTTGATGCCCCGCCAACCTTATAACATAGCGGTTCCAATCACTAAAGGGCTGTTCTTTCCTCCTTATACTTCACCAATGCCTCACTTAATATATGCAAGGCTCTTTGAAGATCTTTCTTTTTCAATACATAGGCTAGGCGGACCTGGTCTTTTCCTAAATCAGGATTAGAATAAAAACCGGCAGCTGGCGCCATCATCACCGTCTCACCACTACAGCCCTCTGGAGTCTCTGCATCCTTATAAACGAAATCTGTAAGACACCATGCACAAAAATCCTCGGCATTATCTACCGGGAGTTTGGCTACAGTATAGAAAGCTCCCATTGGCACTGGCGTATAACAGCCAGGAATACGATTGACTCCATCAATGAGACATTTGCGACGCTCAACATACTCATCATATACATCGCGAGAATATTGCTCGGTTCCCTCGATAGAGGCTTCAGCAACCAATTGTCCTATCAAAGGAGGACTTAGTCTTGCCTGACAGAACTTCATCACCGTCTTGCGAACATTCTCATTCTTGGTAATCAATGCTCCTATACGGATTCCACATTCAGAATATCGTTTAGATACGGAATCTATCAATACCACATTCTGCTCAATACCTTCAAGATGCATTGCAGATATATAAGGAGAACCCGTATAAATGAATTCACGATACACCTCATCAGAGAAGAGATAGAGATTATACTTCTTTACCAGATCTCTAATCTGATTCATCTCCCTCTGGGTATAGAGATAACCCGTAGGATTATTCGGATTGCATATCAGTATAGCCTTGGTACGCTCGTTAATGAGTTCCTCAAACTTCTCCACCTTTGGAAGACAAAAGCCCTCCTCTATGGTAGTTGCCACTGTGCGAATCACGGCACCAGCCGATACGGCAAAACTCATATAGTTTGCATAAGCTGGCTCTGGAACGATAATTTCATCACCAGGATTCAAACAACTCATAAAAGCGAAAAGCACAGCCTCCGAGCCGCCTGAAGTAATGATGATTTCATCAGCGTTGAGCTTAATCTGATAACGCTCATAATACCCCACAAGCGCCTGTCGTAAGGAACCATATCCCTGTGACGGACTATACTCCAAGGTAGTTCTATCTATATTTTTCAGGATATCAAGCGCCTTCTGTGGAGTCGGCAAATCAGGTTGTCCGATATTCAGACGATAAATCTTTACGCCCTTATCCTCGGCTTTATAAGCTAAAGGAGCCAATTTTCTGATAGGCGACTCCGGCATTTCGATGCCACGCTGTGATATCTGTAGCTTTGAATTAGTTACCATGTATATTTATATAAGTAAGGAAAAGGAAATAATAGTATCAAGAACCGATATACCGAAATACCGGTTCCTGATACAATTCCTATAATTTACTTCACGCATTCCTTGAAACATTCGATAACATACTCCAAGTCCTCATCCGTCATCTTGGTGTTCAGAGGCAGAGTAATCTCATTCTCAAACATGTGGAAAGCATTTGGGAAATCCTTGATATCGAAGCCCAACTTCTTGTAGGCAGTCATCATTGGCAGTGGCTTATAATGTACATTGGTAGCCACACCACGCTCTGCCATCATCTCAATCACCTTGTTTGTCTCCTCACGGGTCTTACCCAGGAGGCGAACGATATAGAGGTGACCAGAAGAAATATGCTCCTCGTTATAGTGAGGCAATACAGCCACATTCATATCCTTGAAAGCCTCGTTGTAACGCTCAATCATCTGACGACGACGCTCCAACATACCCTTATATCGGTTCATCTGAACCAGACCGATAGCAGCCACCACGTCAGTCATATTGCACTTATACCAGGTACCGATGATGTCATACTCCCAGGCACCCAGCTTCGTCTTAGCCAAGGCATCCTTGTTCTGACCATGCAAGCTCAGCAACTGAGCCTTGCGATACAGGTTCTCGTTCCAGGTCTCACCCTCAATCTCAGGCACACCGCTGAAGGTATTCTCAGGATTCCTATCCAAATCCTTCACCACTTTCTCATTACCGAAAGGAAGATTCCACGACAAGGCACCGCCCTCAGCTGTGGTGAAGTTCTTGACAGCATGGAAACTGAATGAGGAGAAGTCAGCGATGCTACCCACCATCTTTCCATGTCGTGAAGCACCGAAGGCATGGGCAGCATCACAGCAAACAGCGATACGGCCAATCATCTTCTGAAGATCAGTCTTAGGAGTAAACATCTCCTTCTTGCTTTCCACGATAGCGAAGATGCGGTCGTAATCGCAAGGGATACCACCAAGATCAACAGGAATCACCGCCTTGGTTTTAGGAGTGATAGCCTTCTCCAAAGCCTCGTAATCCATTTCGAGACAATCCTTCTGAACATCTACGAAGACGATGGTTGCACCTACATGGTTAACAACTGATGCACTTGCCGTATAAGTATAAGCAGGAACGATAACCTCATCCCCCTCGCCTACGCCAAGCAATCTCAGCGCCATTTCTGCACAGGCAGTCTGCGAGTTCAGGCAAACCGCCTTCTCTGCGCCAACAAACTCAGCCACTTCCTTTTCCAATTTCTTGGTACGTGGTCCAGTTGTAATCCAACCAGACAAAATAGCATCACGCACCTCACTAGCCTCAGCCTCCGTCATATCAGGTGGAGAGAAAGGCACATTTCTTCTTTTCAAATCTGTACTCATATTATTTCAAATATAAATTCATTAACTAATTCATCAAAGGCCTGGTTTCAATAAATGACTCCAAACCTGAGTCAATAAAGATTGCCATAGGCTTTCCTTAAAAACCATATTATGCTTCCATCGGTTCTTCCACCAACGCTTAAAGCGGAAAGCAACCTCTACCATCAAATTATCATGAGATTCTGTTTCTACTTCCTGAGAAAGAATATCATTCATACTCCTTTCAACAACAGCCTGCTCTACTGGGATGTCAGGAAAGAGAGATTTGTCAAATCCAAGATATTTTACACAAATAGCATTTAACACAGCCAGATACTTCATCATTCCTACCTGCTCCAACTTTTTAAGCAACCAATCCCAATCTACAGGATTAGCTTTCACGAAGAAAGCCCAATCAAGAACGATACGCAGATTGATATCTACGGATGCGAAATGCTCCGCACTATGTCTAAGTAGATAAAGAGAATTGAAGCGGACAGAAGGAAAGACCACATTGGCGATATCCGAATCCATGGTATCAGTCAGCTCTTGAAGTAATATATGTTCAATCGCTGCCGTAGAACGATGGGCATGCACATTCAAGAAGCTATAATGATTCTCAACCATAGAATTCTCGAAAGTAAACACAGAATGCTTATGATGAGAATTATCTATTCTGATTCCAAAATGTTTCCGGATTATATTGTCAGCATACGCCTGTTTTCCAAAAAGATAGATATCAATATCGCCAACTGGTCGATGATGAGATTGCGGCCAATAGAGCGACAATCCGTATCCTTTCAGCAAAAGCATCTTAATATCATATTTCTGATAAAAAGATGCCAGATGAGCTATTGAAGATTTATTGTTCTCATAAAGCCTTTCCATAGCAACCACTTTTCCCAACCATGACATCAAGATAGCTTTGGATGGTCGAAGATTCTCAGGAACATTCTCCAAGGCGTCAAAGACTAGCCCCCCAACTCCTTGTTTGAAGGACTTATCCATTACTTCTTTCCAGTCTATCGCATCGGGAAACTTTATTGTTTTTCCCGATATTAGCAGCTGAATCAGATATAAGAGTGCATAATCATTATTTTCCACTACAAACCTCTTTTATAACATCCACATATTTCTGAGTTCCAACTTCACGAGTCAAGTTATCCATCACAAACTGGCGTCCGTTTGTTCCGTATTTCTTGCAGAGTTCACGATTCTCATAAAGTTTGATGATAGATTGCTTGAATGCCTCCTTATCTCCTGCCTTGGTAAAGATACCACACTCATTGCCAGCCAGGATATCCTTCAACTCATTCTCATCAAAGTTGGCAAGCACAGGACGAGAAGCCGACATGATGCTCCAAGTCTTTGAAGGAACCGAATTAGCCCCAACGCCAGGTTTAGAGATAACAAGGCCAGCATCACCCAAAGAGAACACATAACTTATATCCTCGTATGGCTGGAATGGAATCATCGTTACATTGGTGAGATTATCACGCTTCACGATTTCTTCCACCTGTGCCTTATATGCACCCTCACCCACAAGCACCAATCCGATATCAGGATGCGTTGTTTTCAATTCCTTCATCACTTCAAGCAGCATATCCATGTTCTGTGTAAGACCAATATTACCGCTATACTCAATATAAAACTTAGAGCGATCAAGCTGATACTTATCAAAAAGCTTGTTTTTGTCACGAGGAATATCAACTACGGCATTCTGATCCACCCAATTATAGACAACTACAATCTTATCCTCAGGCACACCCTTAGCCAAAAGAAGTTTTTTGAAATCTTCAGAAATAACAATAATTTTGTCACAGCATCGATAGGTTATGTTCATAACCCAACTTCCAATCCTCCATAGTAATCCACCTTTTCTAGCTAAACCAGTTCCTACCAAAGAATCCGGAAACAAATCTTGTGCATTATATACAACAGGCTTTCTTCTGAAGAATTTAACCACAGGGAGTTTTAACCCCTGAATTGGCGGAGTACTATCAATGAACAAAACATCGTATTTTTTGAATAAACAAAAAAGGAATTGAATATTCTCACAAAGCAAATACCTTAAAGCTCGCCCTACTGGATTTTTCCCCTCTCCATACATATGAAAACGATGGATTTTAAACATGCCTTGATATAATGTTTCGGTTCGCTTCCAAGGCATTCCCGAATCAACATCACGCGTTGGTGTAGGTACAGTCATCTGAGATTCAATACCTGCTACAGCAGAAGCCTCAATAACATTATCTATCAAGTAAGTACCCGCACAAGTCTCAGGGTAAAAATAAGCATATGGATAAAAAACCTTCATTTATTAATCGTTTATTTGTTTTGCCATAAAATCTTCTGCCACCCATTTCTTGCAAACTTCTCTAATACCATTCTCATCTTCTACATAAATAGAAGGAAGGAATTTGATAAACTGAGAAGCAGAAGTATATGTATAGGCACCAATTTTATGATAGATGATCTTATCTCCTTCTTTCAGTTCTGGCTGTTCGATTAATGTAAACAAGCGATCACCTTCTACACAGGTAAAACCAGAAACTACCTGTTTTGGATGAGTGTTTCTATCCTTGTAATTTTCTGCAGATATTTCATAAAAATGAGAGGTTTTACGAAACATCGGATCTATCTGAGTACGTCCTCCATCAGTTACAACAAAACGATTGTATATCGTATCCTTAATATCAACTACACTAGTTACATAAGAAATAGCAGTAGCAAGAATTGATTGACCAGGTTCTACAATCAATGTAGTTTTTTCTTTGTCAAACTGTTCTGATAATGTATCTGCTATAATCGCAAAATAGTTCAGATAATTAGGGCGATTTTCAAGACCTCCAAAATAACCTCCACCAATATCAACATAATCCAAATGCAAATCTAATACACGTGCTATCTCACATGCCTTCTTTGAAATTGCACAATATGCATCCAAGGATCTTGTAGGTATACTATTATGTAAGTGTAAGCCTACGATTCTGCAATTTGGTAAAGCAGATAGTTCTATCACTACTTTTTCTAGGTCGCCATTTTCGTAACTAAGTCCAAAGCGACTACCCTCCTTGCCACCAGCAGTTTGACCAGGGCACATTTTCTCCAGATCAAAATTTACACGGAGACCTATTCTTTTGTCAATATGATCAGGGAGCTCTTTAATCCATCTAACCTCTCTCCATGAATCAACATTAACGATTGCCCCTCCTATAACAGCCTCTTTAAAGGAAGCCTCTTCTTTAGCAATACCATTATAGATAATTCTGTTAACAGGATAGCCACATGCCTTTGCCAATGAATATTCATCATCAGAAACGACTTCTGCATAAAATCCCTGTTCTTTCATATACTTCAAGACCCAAGGCATTCCATTGGACTTTACAGAATAACCTACTTTTGTATTTTTCCAATGACGATTAATTGCTTTATTTAAAAGAGCGACATTGTTGTCAAACTCTTTTTTACTTATTAAAAAATATGGAGTCTTCATAATTTTATTATTTACGTTCTTCTGAAACATTTATGTTCTCGCGGCAAACCACAGTTTTTATTGTACGTAGGAATATCTTAACGTCAAGTAAGAAAGAAATGTTTTTGGCATAATAAACATCATTATCTATCTTTTCCTGAGCATCAGCACTATTTCTAAAATAGGCTTGACTATAACCAGTAATACCCGGCTTTACATTCAAGAAGACCTTTTCTTCTTCTTTATATTTATCAATCCAATCTAGAGGATCAGGGCGAGGACCTATCAAACTCATATCTCCCTTCAGCACATTCAATATTTGAGGGATCTCATCCAAGCTTGTTTTTCTCAAAAACTTACCTAGTTTTGTTACACGAGGGTCATCATCACCATTATATGTGCTACCATCCGACAAACGAATATCAGGAGCATTTACCTTCATCGAACGAAATTTGTGCATAGGAAATGGTTTTCCAAATTGCCCTAATCTCTTGCCAGAATAAAACATAGGTCCCCTATCCATAAAAAAATAAAAAGGAGCAAGGATAACATATACTATCAAGAAGAATGGCAATGCACAAAGAGCAGCCATTAAATCAAACAAACGCTTAATATAATGTGAATACATATTTATACCCTTTCTATAGATTTATCGATCAAACTTCTAACTTCAGCTGCCTGTGCAATACTAAGACAAACATCAAGGTCACTCGCAATCACATATCCACAACCATCCAGATTAGTACGATATGGAGTAATTGTGTCGCCTACATGTAGATGATGTTCTATCAGAACATTACATTCGGCTGCCATTTTATCAAAATTAGGTAACTTCTTAATTTTGCCAGGTGTAAGAGCCAGTAACTTAGTTGCAACAGGTCTCGGCTGCCATTCCGACTTCCAATTAGTTGCATCCCCAACAGCTGCTCTAATCATATTTCCCATATAATCAATGCCTGTACCCATAGGAATAATATGAGAACCAATTAGATTGCCTCCCATACGAGCACCAACATCTACAATATGAACATTTCCCTCATTTGTAATAAGCAAATCCATATTAACAGAGCCATGATTAACACCTAAAGCAAATATGGCACGATATACACACGACTTGACCTTGCTTTCCAATTCAGAGGTAAGACCAGAAGGAATTGCATGACCTAATTCTGCATAATAAGGAGGTTCAGTCATATCTTTCTGCATCACTCCAAGCACATGAATAACTCCATTATCTACAAACGATTCGACACCATACTCCTTTCCTTCAATAAAAGGCTCAGCCACAGCACGATGCGTTATACTGCCATTCATTGCAAATTCTGCTGCTTTAACAAAATCTTCTGCTTTTTCGACTTTAGATGCCCCTCGACTACCACTACCATCAACAGGCTTCATCATAACAGGAAACTTTATCTTAGGCAATATATCAGCAATATCTTCAACAGAATCTATTTCATAAGAAATACCGGTATCGTCAGCATTCGCCTCAAATAGTCTCTTACGAACCAAAGCCTTATTTTTAATAACTTTAGCAGATTGGTAATTGATTCCTGGCAGATGCAATTCTTCTGCTATACGGCTCATTGTCAAAACACTAAAATCTGTAGCAGCTGTCAAGACACCATCTACTTGTTTGTCACGGGCATAAGCCAAACAGGCATCTTCATCAACAATGTTAATAACAGCATGTTCATCAGCAATAGCAAATCCCACTGCATTTGGATCAGCATCAAGACATAAGACATAATAGCCCATTGTCTTTGCTTTGCGTATTACATATTTTTGGAGGAATCCACCTCCAAGCATAAGAAGTTTTTTCATAAAATTTATACTATAATATAACTTAAAACGTTTGTACTACTTTAAATTTTCTTTTATAATTCGTGCAGGATTTCCTGCAATAATAACATTGTCAGGAAAAGTTCCACACACTACACTACCAGCGCCAACAACTACATTCTTACCAAGAGATGTACCTTTTAAAATGATTGAATTAGCACCAATAAAACAACCCTCTCCAATTAAGATAGGTCGCTTACGAATCATATTTAGGCGTTCAACAGGATAGCGCTCACTATATGGTAATGGATGAAAGTCATTATCGATAATCTTACAGCCAGAGCCAATATCAGTATTTCGACCTATCTCAATTTTCTCCATTGAATAGATTGTACATCCACTCATACAAACTCCTTCATTTATGATTATTTTTCCACCATTCTTTGCTATAATAATAGCTCGCTGAGACAATCCTATCATGTTACTAAAAGGATGAGAAAATATAAAAATTTTCCCCCCCCACAGCTATTATTAAATTGTATCTCAGAACCTTTCAAAGCACATATAACACTAAATCCTCTAAACAAAATTTGCTTACGGTATTTTATACGATACTTTAAATAAAGCAAATACAAAACAAAACTTCTAACTAACATCATTTTTTAATAAATCAATTAAACTTTCAATCTTGTTTAATGTAAGGTTTTCTTCTTGAAAAAAACTGATGTACTTCTTTAAGACATCATTGTCATAATTCCACCATTGTAATTCCAGAAGTTTTTCTATAACTTCACGTGAAAAACGATAACGAATAATCTTAGCAGGTACACCTCCGACAATAGCATAAGGTGGAACATCTTTAACGACAACTGCACCTGCACCTATTACTGCTCCATGTCCTATATTAACACCGCCATTTATCAGAACGTGAGACCCTACCCAAACATCATTACCTAATATTGCGCGCTTATCTTCTACAGGATGAGTATCTTGATTAATCCATTCTGTTTGACACCCATTTATTTTCTGTGTAAAAATAGGACTAGTTGATAAATGGCTCAAAGTATGCCCTCCCATTCCTATTCGACAATGATCAGAAATACTGCAAAATTGCCCAATATCAGCACACTCTACATCAGTATCATTACCTATATAGGAATAACGTCCAACAGAAGACTGTTTTATTTTTACCATACGATAGATAACAACACTTGGATCTAATATATTATTAGAAGAAACAAATGATAAAAATGAGATTTTGGGATTAAAAAGATTCCTTAGCATCCCTTTCATATAATGAACTACAGAAAACATACTATTTAATATTTGCTTTTAATACTTCTATCTGAAAATGTGGATTCCAACTTGTATCAATTTCATTCATACAAGCTTTTCGAACTTCTTCACGCAAAGATCCCTTTTCCTCAAACCATTTAATAATATGATAAGCTAAATCATCGACATTATCTTTTTCAAAGAAAGTACCAGTAATACCTTCGTGAATGGCTTCAAACTCAGGCATTTGGTAAGGAAAATCATTGTGAGTAATACATGGAGTTCCGAAAACCATTGAGTGCATGGCAGTAAGACCTATATTACCAGGAGCAACACAAAGATCTGCATTATAAATTAGAGAACTCAACTCTTTCTCGTCATAACAAGGACCATAGAACCATACTTGATTCTCAAATCCAAGTATTTTGGTCAAAGTTTTAAGCTCTTCAGTTTTCTCACCACCTCCGATAAACGTCAAATTATAATCTATTCCCTTATTGCGACAAACTACCATAGCTTCCAGTATCTGTTCAAGTTTCTTTACGGCAGTCAATCTACCAACAAAGAAAAGATTTTTATTATAGTTGCCAAAGTGATCTTTATATACTGCTGTCTCTGATAATTGATTTCTCATTTCAACTTGTTTATCATAAGCCAACGAATTATGAATAGTAAACAACTTACCCTTATCAAATCCATTTTTTATCATCAAGTTACGAGCATAATTACCATAAGTAAAAATACCACCAGTAGGCAACTTAAATTCTATTTTTTTTATAACAGTTTCTAATCTTGTTTCCTTTCCGTACCAACCATGAGTCCAAAAATAGACCTTTTTCTTCGGTTTAAGTAATCTAGCTAATAAACAAAACAACCAAGTACTTAAAGCACGAGTTTCACCAAGTAGAATGTAATGGTCATAATCTTTAAACAATTGTTCCACCACTCCTGGTTGCCAATACCATCCGCCAAAGAAGCATTTAGTATGAGTTTCCGTTACTTTTCCATGAAGAAGAGAATAGTCCATCTTCTTTACATCACTCATTTCATCTCCAAACACCCAGTCGCAATCAAACGTTTTATCTATTAATTCAAAGATATTTGTACGGTAATGCTGTGCAAAATTATATAGTATACAAAGTTTCATAAATTTAGTTTTCTAAAAATTTAAAATCTACAAATACAAAGAGAAAATATAATAGTAATAAACCGCAAGAAAATAATGCAGTAAATAAAGAAACATTCATAGTCATAGACATTGCAAATAATGAAAACACTGCAAATAATTCTGGGCTACATCTATATTTTATACCATTAAATAAGGATTTTATTAAAATAAATATAAGTGATATAAAAATACAACCATAAATACCACCAGCAGCGATACCATCCATCAACCAAAACATACCATTAGCATTGGCACCTCCTTCTGTAACAACTTGTCCTATTGGAACATCACCATAAGGATAGCTATCAGTTAACATGTTAACAAATCCAATATGCGAGTAATATGTATAAGGATGTAATCCGTCATGACCAAAAAAACTAAAATAAATATTCAATTCTTCTCCCTCAATACATTGAGTTCGATAAATAAGAATTGCAGCAAGTTCAAAAGCAATGTTAGAAATATCTTTAAATTGGAAACAAAGGAACGGTACTATAATCAATACCAATAATATAATGTTATGAAATGAATTTCGTAAAAAAAGACGATATTTATTATATATCAAATATAATGCAAGAATAGCGAAAGGAGCTATAAACGTAATTTTTTGTTGATCTATCATGTACATCACAATACATCCTCCAAATATAATCAAAACGTGGAATATCTCTTTTCTTATTAAAGAAGTAACCAATAAAATAGGCAAAATAATATTCTTAAACCAATAAATTAAATAAACGACAGGAGTTCCACCTACAACTTTCAAATTAGCTCTTAAATCATACATATCTTCTCTATTTTCCAAGAAATTTGTAAGATGTAAATTTGATAAATTTAGTAGAATAACAAGTAACAATACTATATATGATAACTTTCGAAATGAAGAAAATCGTAATATAGTTTTTCTCGTAAATATTTTACTATTTAATTCTAATGAATCTGACATAAAAAATATGCACATTGAAACAAAGAATACCATTCTATAATCAGAAAACTGATTTTCCCATCCACCAACTGCTATTGTTTCATTAAATGGAATATAAGCTAAAATATAAGTAAATATAGAAAATACTGAAGCAATATTAATGAGTCCCCGATAAAGTATGATAGGAAAACCTCCCAAAAAAAGTAATTTTAAATACCCATAATTATCGATAGGATAATACGGATCATTAAATATTGCACAAACGAAATAGCGATAAATGAAATCATAAAATAATATATATAAGAGTACTATGACTAGATTTAAAACTACATTATTATTAATATATTTTGAGTAGTCAAAGTTGATTATTTTCTTTTTTTTCATATCATATAAACTTATTTAAATGGAATATTTTTTTTATATAATAATAACCTAAAACAATAATTGTCGTGCAAAAAACAAAGGACAAGAAACTCAAACCATCTGTGTAGTATATAATAAGGTTTTTTACCTTATTATGAATCAAATAGATGTCATATGACAAATCTCCGAAAATCTTAGGAATACACACTTTTTCAATCTTGAAATAAGAAAACACATAAATTAGGAATAACAATGTAAAAATGCTCATTAATCCATGTAAAAAAACATACAGCTCACCAACAACAGCTAGAGATAAAATAAACAAAATAACACTCCAAAACCATGGTAATTTTTTATCTACAATACAAGAGTTACCACTTATCAATATACCTAGGAAAAATGAAGGTACTGAAACTGCTGCAAAAGCACCAATCGTCGCCCAAACACTTAATATAGTTAACACTGTCAACAAAAATAGAACTAATATTTCATATTTTATCTGCTTTAAATTTAATTGTTTATAAAAAAAGAAAACAACATAAAGAGCAACAATCACTTTAACGAACCAGAGAATAGAGTCGTAAAAACAAAAGCAAAATGCCTTTATTATACCAACAAGCAATATTGGATAACAAACATCACCTTGTGGCAAGGATATTGATTTTACTCCTAATAAGTCTAAGATTATTAACCAAAGAATTGTTACAACGACTGCCGGCAAATAAACTTTAGCTAATCTTTTACTAATATAAGTACGAAAAGATAATCTATTTCTGCTAAAACTAATATTTAATCCATACCCTGATAAAAAGAAGAAAGTAGAGACTGCTAAATAACCACATTGTGAACTAAGGAAGAAAGTACATATATCACTACTTTTCCCAGAGATAATTGCATACTGGGCATAATGGTGCAAAACTATAATTATGCAACTCAAAAATTTAACCAATGCAGAAACCTCTTTATCTATTTTAAAACTTGGTATTTTGTTCTTCTCTATTATTATTTTCATTTCTTTTACAGATTATATTATAAGAAACTAATAAAATAAGGAAAAATAAAGCAGACATTACAACAACAGCCCATGAATACATGATTGCTCCATCTACACCATTAGAAAATGTGAGCAAGATATACACACCTATCACTAATATCATATCCCTAAATAGTCTAACAGAAAATAAAAGCCATGTTTTACCTAGCGCTAGCAACTCTGATTTATAAACCGATGCGCAAGCTTCCAGAATAGTACTAAATGTCAATATCCTCAAAACAGAAGGCATCCCTTCAAATGATTTTCCATAAAAAGAAGCTATAAAATCAGCAAGGAAATAAACTATCACAAATGGAATTATTGTTGTAAAGAAGTTAATTCTCAACATTAACTTTAGAGTCTTTTTATGCTTTATACTATTATTTATAGAACTTGACAAATAGGATAATATTACATTAATCAAAAGCCCTGGTATCATCGTTATGATTGAATTCCATTGAGCTGATGCAGTATAAAGTCCAACTTCTCCCATTGACGACAACTTTGTCAACAACATAATTGCAGCCCAATTGCAAATAGCAAAGGAACTCTCTTGTAAAGCTACTGGGAACGAAAAATATGCTAATTCTTTTTTATAACTTACTTTTTCTACATAAGAAAAACTCCTACTTTTCCTTTTAATACCCATATAATTTACAATAGAATTAAATATCTGAGAAAATAACAAAGACAATAGCGCACCTTTTAATCCCCAAAAATAAGTTAAAGGCACACAAATTACCAACATTAACAAGCCAGAACTTAAACTATTGAAAGCTATAGTTTTAAATTCCTTAAATCCAGCTAACACACCTATTTGTGTTGTAGTAATTGCCTTAAATATTATAACCACAGATAATGCTCGCAAAGCCAATACAAGTTGCTCCTCATTTAATAAGTTTGCTATAAACGGAGCAATTATAAAAATGATTATAGCTATAATAGAGCTAAAAATGACTGTTATTGTCATTGCATCATGAATAACATTCTTAACATGAATTGGCTTAGAGTTTAATAGGGTTGCAATATATTTGGTTGATGTAACACCTAGTCCTAAGGTTGCAAACGAAGCTATATAAAACATTGTCGTTTTAACTACTCCATATTCACCATATAATTCTTTCCCCAGAAAGCGAGCAATAAGAATACCAGCAAAAAGTAAAAATCCATTTCCCAAGCCATTACCAAAAACTGCCCAAAACGAGTCTTTGAAAAATTTATTATTTTTAATACTATAAAGCAAAGTTTTATTTATTCCCATAAATTCAAAAATAATCAAATTAAATCATCTGAAATACTATCGATATTTTAAATCGTAAGTAGCAAATTTCCGTATAGATAAGCAAAATCCGCATACAACTATTATATCTATCAACCTTGACAGATATGGTATCTTAGAATCTACCTCTTGAAGTTTTTGCTCAATCTCACTATACAAAGTATCATCTGCCTCAATTATATCTGTACTTCTATTACCCTTGGCTTGCAGCAGAAGTTCCTTCTTAGTTTTATTGATATAGCTCCAAAACTCTCTACGGCTGCTTATATATTTCAAGTTTAAATATTTCCGATAGAATGGACTATCAATATCTTTCAAATCATCTTCGGAATCACTTTTCCCACAATAAAACTGATATTCAACTTTACCTTTATCAATTGCAGCCGTATATTGAAGAACCATTTTTCCTTCATCACTTATTTTTCCAGGAAGTCGAGCCAATATGCAATCTTCCGTAATGTTCTCAAAATATGCACGAATTACAATCTCATGAGTTTCCTCATAAGCGAAGAAGTCTGACTCTGTCAACTCATAGTCATAATCAGAGAAACTTCTGTCAAGGAGTAGCCATAATGCATATATCAAATTGGTTTTACCAACATCGTTGGCTCCAATCATCAAACTATGCTCGTTAAGGTTTACAGTAACTTCCTTGAAATTACGGAAGCCTTTTATGTATAATTTCTTTAATATCATAAGATAATTATATAAACAACCCTAAAGCTGTTTTGGGAACTATTTAATAATAACTTTTGTTGTTTGGCTAATCAACAACAAATACAAGTTGTCACCTTCTTGGTTGAACACACTTGTATTTGTCCCCCAATAAAATATATGACAATCGTATTTTATATAATTATGGGTATAACTGCCCAGATTATATTGACCTTCTTTTTGTGTATATAATGCAACAAACTGTCCTTTCTTTACAGAAATGTAAGGAAATCTGTACATATGACGCAACTTATTGGATATATCACCATCTGCGTCAAAAGTATCATCATGTATAAGATAATTATGCAAAAAACAATCATCTTCGGCATAGAACAAAATATACTCATCCTCTTTGCCTTTTTCACCTATTTTTTGAAATTTCAGATTCATAATTTTAAGCTATTTAAAATTTCACTTAGTCTCTTCTAAAGATGTCTCGTGTATAAACCTTATCCTTCACATCATCCAGACAAGCATCGTAGCGGTTAGCGATGATGGCATGGCTCTGCGCCTTGAAGGCTTCGAGGTTGTTCTCGACTCTACTACCGAAGAAGGTGCTGCCCTCTTCCAGGGTTGGCTCATAGATGACTACCTCTGCACCCTTTGCCTTGATACGCTTCATGATGCCCTGGATGGCTGACTGGCGGAAGTTGTCACTGTTTGACTTCATGGTCAGGCGATAGACACCAATCACACAGTTGTGCTCCTTGCTGGCATCATAGCTGTTGGCATCGGCATAGCTGTAATAGCCTGCCTTCTGGAGTACGGCATCAGCGATATAGTCCTTACGGGTACGGTTACTCTCTACGATAGCTTCAATCAGATTTTCTGGAACATCGGCATAGTTTGCCAGAAGCTGCTTGGTATCCTTTGGCAAGCAATAACCACCATAGCCGAAACTTGGGTTGTTGTAATGGGTGCCGATTCGTGGGTCAAGACCTACGCCATCGATGA
>ERZ1026858.740-NODE-740-length-17368-cov-5.679720_pt1 | contig 17368 bp, 16 predicted proteins | sample MGYA00380159_ERZ1026858 | MGnify/ENA primary metagenome ERZ1026858 (study PRJEB33269, sample SAMEA4719795) | human gut metagenome | biome: human-associated habitat; feature: organic feature; material: feces | place: Cameroon | collected 2013-10 ...
TGGCGGCAGCGTCGCGGGTCACTTCAGTTTCCAGCCCCAGGCTTTTCAGGCTGGAAGCCAGACTGAACAAGTTGCCCACGCCGTAATCAATAATTGCGATCATATACGTTCCCCCTTTTTGTATGCTGCTGTTGCAGCGCCCCTCTTAATACCTGGGGTTAATGTAGCCCCAGGGCCAGCCGGACCTCGTTCATCTGGATCTGGTCCGTGTCATATTGGTAAACCGTTCCATCGGCAAAGGTATAACGCACAAAAACGCCGGTGGGGTTTTTGGCGGTCTCTTCGGGTATTTCCACTTCCCACAAGTCCAGCACCGCGCCGCTGTGGTAGCGGACGGTGAGCGGCTCCCCCTGCGGGCAGCTTGGCTGCACTTTGCCCGCCCCGGCGGCGCAGATCAACCGGCATAACCGGCTGCTGGCATCCGGGTCCAGGGAGGAGGTTTCGCCGTTGCGGGTCAGCGCAGCGCCGATCTTGCCCGCGTTTTCCACACTGGCGGCAAAATCTGTGGAAAACCTGCGGTAGCGCTGGTGGTAACGCGCCGCCCAGCCAATGGTGCCAATGCAGATTACCAGAACCACACAGGCCGCCGCCAGGAACACCGCCTCGCCCCAGCCGTGCCGCCGTTTGCCGGGTTTGATTCTATCGTACAGGTTCATGGCGTTCCCTCCTGATACAGCGGGTCCAAAACCCATTTAAGCAGGTTTTCGTCAATGTATTGCACAATGGCCCAGTAATCGGTTTCGGTGCGGATGATGTGGTCGTAGAAAGAATCTTGCCAGATGCTGCGCCCAGCCTGCCGCGAAACATTTGTCTTAATGGCACGAACCATGAGTGGAATTGTAGGGCGGGATGCCCTCATCCCGCCGTCCGAGCCGTTGGGTGCGGTAGGGGAATGAACGGTAAGCAATAGGTGAAAATGATTTGGCATAATCACATAGCGGTCAACCGTTACGTTGGGATATGCTATTTCTGTTTGCAAAATGGCGTGTTCCAAACAAGAACCGACAGGGGTAAGTTCTACCTGCGGCGGGATGAGGGCATCCCGCCCTACAGCGTCAGGAGAAGGCCCATGAATGCAGGAAAGAATATGGGCGCGCCCACGGGTACATACGGTGATAAAATAGGCCCCCTGTGCACTGTAATCATACCCCTTTAACCGGTTCCCTTTGCGGTCTGGTAATTCCGTCCCCATGCCGCTTTATCCCAAAATCAAATCCAGCTCCTCAAAGAATCGCTGCATCTGTTCCGGGGTGCCGATGGTAATGCGCAGGTAATCGGAAAGGCGCGGGGCGCTGAAATAGCGGATCAGCACGCCTTTTTGCCGCAGGCGCTCAAAAATCTGTTTGCAGGGCATGCGGCTGGTGGTAACGAACAAAAAGTTGGTGGCGGAATCCGGCCCGGTAAAACCGCGCTCCCGCAGCTTGGTCATTGTGTCGGCGCGGGTGGCGCAGATCTTGCCCACCGTATCACGGAAGTAATCTTCATCCTCCATGGCGGCCACGGCGGCAGCCTGGGAGAGCGAGTTGACGTTGTATGGGCTGTAGCTGAACTTGATGCGGTTCATATCGGCAATCAGTTCCGGGTTTGCCACGCAGAAGCCCACGCGGGCACCGGCCAGATTGTGGGATTTGGAGAAAGTCTGTACCACGATCACGTTATCGTATTTTTTTGTCAGCGGAACGCAGCTGGCGTTTGGCCCGGCAAAATCAATGTACGCCTCGTCCACAATCACAATGCTGTCGGGGTTGGTGCGCACCACTTCCTCAATGGCGGCCACCGGCTGCAGCAGGGTGGTAGGGGCGTTGGGGTTGGCAATCACGATGGTCTCATTCAGACCGTGGTACTTGCTCAAATCCAGCGAAAAATCTTGCTCCACCGGGATCACATGCTGCGGAATGTGCAACAAGTCGCACAAAACCGGGTAAAAGCTGTAGGTGATATCGGCAAATGCCAGCGGGTGGGTTTCATCGCAGAAAGCGCGCAGCGCCAGCAGCAGGTTTTCATCGCTGCCGTTGCCGCACAAAATATTTTCCGGCTGCACGCCGCAGTGGCGGGCAATGGCGGCGCAGAGCGCGGCTTCGGTCAAATCGGAATACAGCCGCAGCCCCGGCACTGCCCCGGCCACCGCCGCCGCCACACCGGGGGCAGGCGGGTAGGGGTTCTCGTTGGCGTTCAGCTTGACAAGGTCAGGCAGTTTCAGCTGCTCGCCGGGAGTATAAGGCTCCAGCGCAGCCAGCGTTTTGGTAAAATAACGGCTCATTTTGGTCACCTCTTTGTTGGTGCAGCAGGCGGGCCGCCGCACCGGATCAGGAAAGTCCGTGACATAAAGTGTATCCTGCGCCCATTTGGCAGGGTTGGTGTCGATGTAGTGCCAGATTTCCTGGTAGGCAATTTCATCACGAACAACATGTTCGTAAAAAGAATTCTGCCAAATCTTTTGCCCAATTTTTCGCGTTACAACATTTTTGAACCCGTGTATCATTGTCATTAGCGTAGGGCGGCCAGCCCTCTGGCCGCCGCCATCGATGCGCAACAAAAAATGAATATGATTGGGCATAATCACATAATGGTCAATCGAAACGCCAGGGTAAACATTCGCAGTATTTTTTAGGGTTTGCTCAACAATTTTTCCAATCGGAGTAAGGCGAACCTCCGGCGGCCAGGGGGCTGGCCGCCCTACAATGCGGCTTAATATGCGTTTTTTGCCATTTGTGCAAACCGTAACAAAATAAACGCCGTCCTGGCTGTAATCATATTGTTTTAACCGGGGGTGTTTCCGCTCCGGCACCCCATCCTTCACTGGTTCTCAAAACGGATGGTAACGCTCTTGGCGTGGGCGTGCAGGCCCTCATGCTCGGCAAAATCGGCAATGCGGGACTGAACTTTGCCCAGGGCGTCGCGGGTGTAATAAATGAAACTGGACTTTTTCACAAAATCGTCCACGCCCAACGGGCTGGAAAAACGTGCCGTGCCGCTGGTGGGTAGGGTGTGGTTGGGGCCGGCAAAATAATCGCCCAGTGCTTCCGGCACATTCTTGCCCAGGAAAATGCTGCCTGCGTTCTTTACGCTGTTCAAAACGGCGAACGGGTCGTCCACACAAATTTCCAAATGCTCCGGGGCAATAATGTTCACGGCGTCAATGGCCTTGTTCATGTCGTCCGTTACAATAATCTTGCCGTTGGTGTCTACGCTGGCGCGGGCAATGGCGGCGCGGGGCAGCTGCGGGATCTGCACTTCCAGCTCGGCCTGCACGGCCTTGGCCAGCTCGGCGCTGTCCGTTACCAGCACGGGGCTGGCCAGCTTGTCATGCTCGGCCTGGCTCAGCAGGTCGGCTGCCACCCAGGCGGGGTTGCAGCTGCCGTCCGCCAGCACCAGAATTTCCGAAGGCCCGGCGATCATATCAATGCCAACCTTGCCGAACACTTTGCGCTTGGCGGTGGCAACGTAAATGTTGCCGGGGCCGACGATCTTGTCCACAGCCGGAATGCTCTTGGTGCCGTAAGCCAGCGCGGCCACGGCCTGGGCGCCGCCGGTCTTGAAGATCTTGTCAATACCGGCAATCACCGCAGCAGCCAGGATGGAGGGATTCACCTTGCCATCCGGCCCGGCGGGGGTGGTCATCACGATCTCCTTCACACCGGCCACCTTGGCGGGAATCACATCCATCAGCACGGTGCTGGGGTAAGCGGCGGTGCCGCCCGGCACATACACACCGGCTTTTTCAATCGGGGTATATTTCTGGCCCAGCACAATGCCGGGGGTATCGTTCATCACAAAGTTCTTGTGGACCTGGTGCTCATGGAAGGCGCGGATGTTGGCGGCGGCCATCTTCAGGGTGGTCACAAAATCCTCACCGGCGGCCTCAAAGGCTTCATCAATTTCTGCCTGGCTCACCCGCAGCTCATCCAGCTGGGCGTGGTCAAATTTCAGGGCGTAATCTTTCAGGGCGGCATCACCGCGGGCGCGCACATCGGCAATAATGGCATCCACGGTTGCTTCCACGCTGGCTTCCGCGCGGATATCACGGTTCAAAATCTCTTCGGGCTTCAAAGCGTCAAACTCAAAAATGCGGATCATTTGGCAAGCGCCTCCTTCATCTTGTTCAGCAGTTCGGTCAGCTGCGCGTACTTGAATTTGTAGCTGGCTTTGTTGGCAATGAACCGTGCCGAAATGGGCATGAACTCTTCCAGTACGGCCAGGTTGTTCTCTTTCAGGGTGGTGCCGGTCTCCACAATATCCACGATTACATCCGAAAGCCCCAGGATGGGAGCCAGCTCAATGGAGCCGTTCAGCTTGATGATGTCAATATCGCGGCCAATGCTCTCGTAATGGGCGCGGGCAATGTTCACAAACTTGGTGGCAACGCGCAGGGCGCGGCTTTCATCATCCACAAAGTCTTTAGGCCCTGCCACGCACATGCGGCACTTGCCCATGCCGGTATCCAGCAGCTCGTACACATCGGCACCGGATTCGGTCAGGATATCCTTGCCCACAATGCCAATGTCGGCAGCGCCGTGCTCTACATAAATGGCAACGTCGCTGGGCTTGACCAGGAAGTACCGCACCCCGGCTTCGGGGTTCTCCACCACCAGCTTGCGGGTCTCGTTGTAGTTTTCGTTGGCTTCATACCCGGCGGCGGCCAGCAGGCCGTAGGCTTTGTCGCCAAGGCGGCCCTTGGGCAGGGCGATGTTCAGCCACTGGCGCTCGGTGCCCTGCTGCTGCACCGGCGGCAGGGGAGCGCTCAGGCGTTCCAGCTCGTCCAGGTAAAGGGCAAAGCCCAGGGCGCAGGCACCGGGGGTAAAGCGCTGGGCCAGCAGGTCATACCGGCCGCCTTTCAGCACGGCACGGGGCACCCCGGCCACATAGCCGCTGAACACCAGGCCGTTGTAATATTCCATATCACCGGCAAGGCTCAGATCCAGCTGCATGCCGCGTCCGGCATCGCCCAGTTCATTCTGCAGGCTCTGCAATTCCAGCAGAGCATCCCGCTGGGCTTCACACTGGCACTGGCTGCGGGCGGCGGCCAGCGTGGTGCCAAAGGGGCCGTGCAGGCTTAAAATAGCGGTCAGCGCGTTGGCGGCGGCTTCATCCAGCCCGCTTTGCAGCGCGGCGGCATGCAGCTCGTGGGCGTTTTTATCCCGCAGCAGCTCCAACAGGCGCGGGCGGGCGGCGGCATCCACATGCAGGGTGTCCAGCAGGGCGGTCACAAAGCCCATATGGCTGACTTCCAGCACGGTGGGAACTTCCAGGCTGGCCAGGCTTTCCAGCGCAAGGCGCACAACCTCGGCCTGCTCCGCAGCGCCAACCGCACCGATGCACTCCAGGCCCATCTGGCTGATCTCCGAGAAGGTGTGGCTTTCCCGGCTGGGGCGGCAGATCTGCTCTGTATAATAATACTTTTTGCATTCCCCGGCGGCGGGCTGGGCGTTCTTGGCGATCGAAAGCGTTACGTCCGGCTTGATGGCGCGCAGCTTGCCGTCCAGGTCGGTAAAGGTAATGACCTGGGAATCCGAAAGAAAGCGCTCGTTTTGCTGATAAAGCGAATATTCCTCAAAATGGGAGCAGCGAAATTTGCGGTAGCCTGCACCCTCGTATAATACACGCAGCTGCAAAGTGCTGCGCTCAGCCGGTGAAAACCGGGAAAGATCAAGTTGCATAAATATACTCTCCTCTTCTAATCTCTACCGAACCTCTTCCATTCCTCTTCATCCACAACCCACCAACTTACGCGGGAATAGATGAATTTATTATACTTTTATGCATTAAAGATGTAAAGAGATTCCGCGCAAAATAATAGAATAAAAATACGGCCATCCCGCGCCCCAAAGGGCACAGAACGGCCGTATGCTCAATGTTTGGTGCGCTGAACGTTGTAGGCTTTGACCATCAGCACGGTGTACCACAGCAGCAGTACCGAAAATACCACAAAGCTGCCGGAAGAAGCCTTGCCCAGCGGCACGCTGGCAGGCGCAGCAAGGCTGGCAATGCGCAGCACCGTGTGGGCAGTCAGCAGCACCCCGCAGGCAACCAGCATCATACGGGTGGAGCGGGTGTATTTCAGGTCGTCCACAGCGCGGCGGGCCGCAGGCAGGCTGCCCCACACAAGGCCCAGCAGCAGCCACAGGTCAGCCAGCCGCAAAAACGGCGCAGCAGCGGCCAAAGCCCCGCCGGCCTGCACCCAGGAACCGCACAAAACAAGCTCCAGTGCCGTGGCCGCCAACCCGCACACAAGCGCAGCCAGCCCCTGCCGTGTCAGCAGCAGGGCGCCGATCACCAGCAGCACGGTCAGGCTCAGTTCCGCCATGGTAACGCCTTCCGGCACACCCAGGAACGCCCGCCCCGCTGTGCCGATCCCCAGCAGCAGGAACCCGGCAGCCGCATAATTGTGGCGCTTTTCCATCTTAACACGTCCTTTTTGAAAAAAGTCTGTTGCATAAAACCTTGAAAGGTTAAAGGGTATTATATCACGCGGTTCCCTCTTGCGCAAGGTGTGCGGCGGTGGTATAGTAATTACTATGCAGTCCAAAACGCAGCTTTTTAACTGTACCTCAGGAGGTTTCTTGTATGCATATCCCAAAAGGCCCCACCGCCGGGCTGGAACTGGCGCTGTTTGAACCCGCTTTGCAGGCGGCGCTGCAGCCTTCCCCGGATTATGATGCGGCCCGCTGGCTGTATGTGCCCAATACCTATTCCGAGTACCGTTATATTTTGGGCACCCGCGGCAAAAAGCCGCTGATCTGCGTAGGCATCAACCCATCCACTGCGGCCCCGGATGCCCTGGATCCCACCTTGCAGAGCGCCCAGCGCATTGCTCTGGCCAATGGGTATGACAGTTTTTTGATGTTCAACGTGTACGCCCAGCGCGCCACCCGCCCCGATGACATGGAGCATGCGCTGAACCCCGCCCTGCACGCGGAAAACCGCAAGGCATTCCGGTACCTGCTGTCTTTGTCGGACCAGCCTGCCGTGTGGGCCGCGTGGGGGAACATCATCCTGAAACGGGATTACCTGATGGACTGCATGCGGGATTTCGCCGCCGACGGCAAAGCGGCAGGCGCAAAGTGGTACACCGCAGGGCCGCTGTTAAAATCCGGCCAGCCGCACCACCCGCTGTACTTAAAAAAGGATACGCAGCTGCTGGACTTTGATATTGATGCCTATTTGTGCGCCCAGAGCGCAAAATGAAATAGAGCAATACCAAATGATTCCCGCTGTATCGGCGCTTAGAATGATTTGGTATTGCCGGATAGAGGATAACCCCAGGCTTGGGAGAGGAGATAGAAAATCATGGCATTTGAAGTGGAATTTTCAAAACGGCTGGACCTGTTCGGCGCGGAAATTTTTGCCGCCCTGAACGATAAAAAGGTGGCCCTGGAGGCACAGGGCAAAAAGCTGTACAATCTTTCGGTTGGTACCCCGGACTTTGAGCCGATGCCGCACATCAAGCAGGCATTGTGCGATGCCGCCATGGTGAGCGAAAACTGGAAGTATTCCCTGCGGGACCTGCCGGAACTGCTGGATACCGTGTGCGCTTATTACAAGCGCCGCTTTGATGTGGACGGCATTACCCCGGACCAGATCATGAGCTTTAATGGCAGCCAGGACGGCATGGGCCACATGGGCCTTGCCCTGCTGAACGACGGCGATGTGGTGCTGCTGCCGGATCCCTGCTACCCGGTGTTCATTACCGGTGTCAAGCTGGGCGGCGGCGTGCCGTACTACTACCACCTGACCAAAGAGCATAACTTCCTGCCCAATGTGAAAGAGATCCCTGACGATGTGGCCGATAAAGCGAAAATCATGATCGTATCCCTGCCGGCCAACCCGGTGGGCAGCGTGGGCAGCCCGGAGCTGTACCAGGAGATCGTGGATTTCTGCAATGCACATAAGATTCTGCTCATCCATGATAACGCCTACAGCGATATCATCTTTGATGGTGCCGTGGGCCACAGCATCTTCAACATTCCCGGCGCCGAGACCTGCGCAGTCGAGTTCTTCTCCCTGAGCAAGAGCTTCAACGTGACCGGCGCGCGCATCAGCTTTTTGGTGGGCCGCCGCGATGTGATTGCCGCATGCAAGAAGCTGCGCACCCAGATCGATTTCGGCAAGTTCATCCCGGAGCAGAAAGCCGCCATTGCCGCTATGACCGGCCCGCTGGAGCCCATCAAGGCCCAGTGTGCCGAATACCAGCGCCGCCGCGACGCCCTGTGCGGGGGCTTCCGCTCCATCGGCTGGGATGTGCCGGACAGCCACGGTTCCATGTTCGTCTGGGCACCGGTCCCGCAGGGCCACGGCACCAGCATGGAGTTCTGCATGGAAATGATTGAAAAAGCCGGCGTGATCTGCACTCCCGGCTCCAGCTTTGGCCCGTCCGGCGAAGGCTACGTCCGTTTTGCCCTGACCCTGCCGGTGGAAAAAATCACCGAAGCCGTCCAGGCTGTCAAGAACAGCGGTCTGATTGGGTAAAACAGGCAAACGGGGAAGCAATACATAAAGGCAACACCGCACAATTCCCGCCTTGCGGCTTAAGCACCGCTCCGGCAGCTGCGGCACGGCATCTGCGTTGCCAAAATGCTCGATAAGACATCCAGTATTATCTGCGCTTTTGGCTTGGCATCTGCCGCACCTCGCTCGCCGTATCGGCACTTAGAATTATGCGGTATTGCCTAAAATATAGAGCAAGGCCCGATACCGTGCGGTGAGATTCACCCCGGCATCGGGCCTTGCTGATTTTTGTTTGTGTTAGGGCAGGGGAGCAGCGGGGTCAGTGACCCCGCCCTACAAAGAAGGCAATGGTTTTATCAGTCACTAGCAGGGTACGGGGGTGGAAAACGCACTTGTACAACTAAGTTGCCACCATAAAAATTATTCCCCGGCAAATACTTCATCCGTTATGCTGCCCGCCGCGTCAAACAGCGCCACGCGGAAGCTGCCTGCCCCGGCGGTCTGGTCCTCGGCCTGCTCGGCGCAGGCTTTCCAGAACCGTGCGGCCTGCACGGCAGCGGTAAAGGCATCCCCCGGCTGTACGGCGGCAAATGCTCCGCACAAAACGGAAAGCATACACCCCGCCCCCGTCACGGTGCGCATCCGGTCGCTGCCGCCGCGCACGGTGCAGAGCTGCTGCCCATCAGCAATCAGGTCTTCGGTGCCGGAAAGCAGTACCACGCACCCCAGCTTTTTGGCCAGAGCTGCGGCCAGTTCAGCGGGCGCTTTGGGGGCAGTCAGGCTGTCCACTCCGTGCTCGCTGCCGCCAAGGCCCAGCAGGGCGGCGGCCTCCCCGGCGTTCACCCGCACAATGGCGGGCTGCCCCTGCTGCAAAAGGCTCTGGACGTTTGCCAGCCGCCAGGGGCTTGCGCCCACGCCCACCGGGTCCAGCACAACAGGGATGCTGCGGCGGTTTGCCGTGGCACCGGCGGTGCGGGCGGCGGTGAACTTGGCTTCGTCCGGGGTGCCGGTGTTCAGCACAACGGCGCTGGCCAAAGCGGCGATATCGGCCATTTCCTGCGGGGCCTGGGCCATGATGGGGCTTGCCCCGATGGCCAGCGCCAGGTTGGCGCAGTCGTTGGCAGAAACAATGTTGGAAATGCAGTGCAAAAGCGGGTGCTGCGCCCGGATGGCGGCCAGCGGTGCGGATACGGACATAAATACAAACCTCGTGTTACTTGTTCAGGGCGTTCTGCATGGATTTCAGGGTGCCGTTCTTTTCCAGTGCAAACAGGATGATACCGGCAATGATGGAACCGCCCACGGTGGAAACCAGGAACGGCACAATGTAGGCATAGAACGCAATATCGCCGGCGGCCTTGCCCATAAACAGGATGGCGACCGGCCATGCCAGCAAACCGCCGATGATGCCGGTGCCGAACACCTCACCGATCAAAGTGGGCAGCAGCTTGTGGGTTTTGTGGTACACCACACCGCACAGCAAAGCGCCGCACATGCTGCCGGGGAACGCCATCAGACTGCCAAGGCCCAGCAGGTTGCGCAACAGGCTGGCCACAAATGCGGCACCAACGCCATACCAGGGCCCCAACAGAACGGCGCACAGCACATTGACCATGTGCTGCACCGGCGCACACTTGCTGCCAAATACAGGGAAAGAAAACATGCTGCCAACAACAGCAACGGCACACAGAACACCGGCCAGAGCCAGCTTTTTGGTATTGGACTTTTTCATATCGGGTACTCCTTTTTCAATATAACAAAAAAAGCGGAAGGCTGCCGCAGGCATCTGCCGTCAGCCGCCTTGTACGGGCGCAGCGGGCAAACACTTCTCCCCGCTGTTCGGTCGAAGCTTGCTGGCTTCCTCTCACGCCGGAACACGGCTTCCCATCGCTGAATCACAAAGCTCCGGGCGCTCCCCCGCAGCTTCGGGCACAATGCCTGTTTTCCTTCCTTTCCCCTAAGGCGGCCCAGCGGGCCAGCCCTGATATGATACAAAAAAGCAGGGACCCAACGCGGAGCCCCTGCAAAAAAGACAGAACAAAACGGTTGAAAGTCTTCCTACGGTGGCATGGTCCACATCAGGTATTAAGGGTCGAAGCAGCGCTTCCTCTCAGCCAAAAAGGCTCCCCTGATTTCGTTACCCATCATAAACACTTGCGGGAATTTTGTCAAGGTCTTGTTTTTATCCGCAAAAAGGGGTATGATAGTACCCGTTATGGGGAGCCACTATGGCTGAGAGGGAACAATCGGTTCCGACCCGATGAACCTGATGTGGGTAATGCCAACGTAGGGAGAATGCAACATTCGTGTACAGAACGGGTGCGCCTTTTTCCGGTGCGCCCGTTTTTTGTTTTGCCTTTTGGGAGGGTTTGTTTATGAAAGTTCTGCCGCAGCAGCTGCGCCTGTACGCTGTGACCGACCGCACCTGGCTGAACGGCCGCCGCCTTGCCGATGTGGTGGCCCAGGCCATTGACGGCGGGGCAACCTTTGTTCAGCTGCGAGAAAAATGCCTGGACGAACATGACCTGCTGGCCGAAGCCGAGGAACTGTCCGCCCTGTGCCACGCCCGCCATGTGCCGTTTGTGATCGATGATAATGTTGAAATTGCCTTGGCCGCCGGGGCGGACGGCGTGCATGTGGGCCAGAGCGATATGGCCGCTAAGCGCGCCCGCGCCCTGCTGGGGCCGGATAAGATTTTGGGCGTATCGGCCCATAACGCTGCCGAAGCGCTGGCCGCCCAGGCCGACGGCGCGGACTACCTTGGCTGCGGCGCGGCCTTTGTGACCGGCACCAAGCTGGACGCCCATCCTGTTACTGCTGAAACCATGCGCGCGGTAACGGCGGCGGTCAACATCCCCGTTGTAGCCATCGGCGGCATTGACGCCGCCAACCTGCTGCAGCTGCAGGGCAGGGGGCTGGCCGGTGTGGCCGTTGTCAGCGCCATTTTTGCCCAGGCCGACCCCTGTGCTGCCAGCCGGGAACTGTACCGCCTGGCCGGGCAGTTATAATATGACCTTGCAGCTTTGGGGTGTTCGATATATCCTATCGCTGTTGGTGCGCTGTGCATTGGGGGCACCACCTTGCACGGCGGATATTTTTACCTGATGCTGAACCACGCCCGATACGGGCAACAGGAGGAAAAACATGAAAACAGCATTGACAATCGCTGGCAGTGACTCCAGCGGCGGCGCCGGAATTCAGGCCGACATCAAAACCATGACGATGAACGGCGTGTTTGCCATGAGCGCCATCACCGCCCTGACCGCCCAGAACACCACTGGGGTAACCGGCATCCTGAATTCAACGCCGGAATTTTTAGCGCAGCAGCTGGATGCCGTGTTTACGGATATCTACCCGGATGCTGTCAAGATCGGTATGGTCAGCTCCCAGGAGCTGATCCGCGTGATCGCCCAAAAGCTACGGCAGTACGGCGCAAAGCATATCGTGGTGGACCCCGTGATGGTGGCAACCTCCGGCGCAGCCCTGCTGGAACCGGATGCCGTTACCGCGCTGGAAACCGAGCTTTTGCCCCTGGCGGAAGTCATTACCCCCAACATCCCCGAAGCGGAGATCCTGTGCGGCCACAGCATTAAGACGGCTGCCGATATGGAAAACGCCGCTAAAGAGATCAGCCAGAAATTTGGCTGCAATGTGCTGTGCAAGGGCGGGCATAACCTGAACGATGCCAACGACCTGCTGGTGCTGACCGATGGCAGCGCCGCCTGGTTCAACGGTCAGCGCATTGATAACCCCAACACCCACGGCACCGGCTGCACCCTGTCCAGCGCCATTGCCTCCAACCTGGCAAAGGGCTATGATCTGGAAACCGCTGTGCGCCGCGCCAAGGCATATATTTCCGGCGCATTGGCCGCCATGCTGGACCTGGGCCATGGCTCCGGCCCCATGAACCACGCCTTTGCATTGGATAACGAGTGGAGCAAGGAGGCCGAAGCATGAAAAAGACTTCTGTATTCCAAAACAGTTTGATCTGGTTCGGCGCTGGTGTTTCCATTGCTGAAATCCTGACCGGCACTTACTTTGCCCCCCTCGGCATGGCCAAGGGCTTTGCCGCAGTCCTGCTGGGCCATCTGATCGGCTGCACCATGATGTTCTTTGCCGGTCTCATCGGCGGGCGCACCGGGCTTTCCGCCATGGAAACCTCCAAGCTCAGCTTTGGCAAAAAGGGCAGCCTGTGGTTTGCCGCCCTCAACGTGCTGCAGCTGGTCGGCTGGACCGCCATCATGATTTATGACGGCGCACTGGCGGCCAACGGCATTGCCGGAGTGGGTGCCTGGCTGTGGTGCCTTGTTATCGGCGCATTGATCCTGGTCTGGATTCTGATCGGCCTGACCGACCTGGGCCGCATCAACCAGGTGGTTATGGTGCTGCTGTTCGTGCTGACCCTTGTCATGTGCAAGGTCATCTTCTTTGGCGGCAACGGTATCATGACCGCGCAGGATGATTCCCTTAGCTTTGGCGCTGCCGTGGAGCTGGCCGTTGCCATGCCGCTGTCCTGGCTGCCGCTCATCAGCGATTACACCCGCGAAGCCGAAAAGCCCTTTGCCGCTACCCTGGCCAGCACTGTTACTTACGGCGTTGTTTCCTGCTGGATGTACCTCATTGGCATGGGCGCTGCCATCTATACCGGCCAAAGCGATATCGCCCAGATCCTGCTGCAGGCTGGCCTTGGAGTGGTCGGCCTGCTGATTGTGGTGTTCTCTACCGTCACCACCACCTTCCTGGATGCCTGGAGCGCCGGTATCTCCGCCGAAACCATCGCCCCCAAGTTCAAGGGCAAGCAGGTCGCTTTGATCGTGACCGTCATTGGCACCGTGGGCGCGATTGTTTTCCCCATGGATGATATCACCAATTTCCTGTACCTCATCGGCTCCGTGTTTGCCCCGATGATTGCCGTGCAGATTACCGATGCTTTTATCCTGCATTCGGATGCTTCCGCCAAGGAGCTTTCCGCCTCCCGCATGGTCATCTGGCTGGTGGGCTTTGTGATCTACCGCATCTTGATGAACATTGACTTTGTGCTGGGCAATACCCTGCCGGATATGCTCATCACCATGGTCATCACCGTGGTGTGGGGCCTGTGCGTGGAAAAGAACAAGAGCAAGGCATAAAATAAGAAATCCCCATAAAATGCAAAAGCAGAGCTGTCAAAAGCTCTGCTTTTTTCGTATACACGCCAAATGGTATTTTATCCCTGTAGGGCGGGATGCCCTCATCCCGCCGCGGAGAAACCTTGCCGATTATGATAAAAGCCGCAAATGATTTGTAGGGGACGATGCTAGCATCGTCCCGCTGCCGGGCCTTGCCGTATATTCCATTATTTGTTAGGCTCCGCGTCACAAACCTAAAAATATTCATGCCGGGGCTGTGGAGCGAATGCTATAATAAAACTTGCCGCAAACCCTGCATTCAATAAATCGCTTCCTCCCTCCAATGTGCCAGGCGGTGCACCGTTTCGTCATCCTCCACCCAGCCCTCCACGGGGCTGGCGGCGGCGTTGGGGGCGTAACTCTGCATCACGCCGGGGCTGCGCCCGGCCAGGTATTCCCGCGCGTTTTTCTGGCGGGCGGGCACCGGCGGCTGGCCGCAGCAGTCCGGCTTGGCGGGCTCGGCCTGCTTGGGTGTGCTGGCGGGCTGTTTGCGCAGGTCAATAATGCTGTTGGCGGTGTTCTGCTGCGTTTGGCCGCGGGCGGTGCCATCCGCCTGATGGGTGATACGGGTACTCATTCTGCATCCCTTCTTTCTACCCATCATGATTCCCGCCGCTATGGTCCCTTATGCGGGAAGGCAAAAATTGCCCTGTCCAACTTCGGCAAAATATGCTATACTGATAGTCCAATTCAAACCAAAGGAGCTGCCCCCATGGATGTCAAAATCAATCAGGTCATTTTACATATTCTGGATGCCGGCGCATCGGAACCGGTGCTTTCGGACCGGCCGATGGAGCTGGATGCTGACCTTTATGAATATTTTTCCGTCTGCATTGAAAAGGCATTTGCCAGCGATGACGGCAAAAACTGCCGCTTTCTGCCGGATTCCCCCTTTTTGCAGGAGATGCAGCACAACGATGACTTTATTGACCTTTCGCGCCGCATTGCGGGTGTGATTTTTGAACAGCTGCTGCAATATCAGGGCATCCCCTCCGGTGACCTGGCCGTGGTGGACTGCGCTGTGGACGGTGTGCCGTTTTATGCGGTGCTTAAACTGAACTATCGCCCCGGCTTTACCCATGTAACCAACGTGATGGGCAACGGCCAGTGCAGCACCATTGCGCCGCAGCGCACCCTGCTGCCTGGCAACAGCAAGGCGGACGAAGCCGCGCTGATCGACCGCGCCAACCTGACCATCCGCCTGATTGAAAAAAAGGTGGCGCTGGACGATAAAAAAGACTTTTACCTTTCCACAAAAGTGTTTGCCTGCACCCAGGCCATGCCGGAAAAGGCCAAGCTGAAAGCCGTATGCGAAACCGCTGTGGCCGCCGTGCAGCAGGCGTACCCGGAGCCGGAACAGCTGGACGATGTGCCGCCCTTTGACGGCGGCACCGAAACCGCCGTGGAGCTGCTGGTACGCAACCAGGCGGTGGATAACACCATCTCGGTGGAGGATGTGCGCACCCGCATGGAGGAGCAGTATCCCCTTGCCGTGCCCGCTTTTGAGCAGGCGCTGGCGGATTCCGGCGTGGAGCGCAACGACCGGGTCACGGTCAGCCCGTCCCGCATCAAAAAGCTGGAAAGCCGCAGCTTTAAGACCGAATCCGGTATTGAGATCAAGATCCCCGCGGAACTGTGCAACAGCGACGATGCAGTGGAGTTCATCCACAGCGCAACGGGCGGGCTTTCGCTGCTGATCAAGGACGTTTTGGTGTAAAACTGGCAAATATATTGCCTTTTGGGGGCCGCCCGGTATAGGGCGGCTCTTTTGGTATAGAACAGTAAAAAACAATTTATTTTAATAGAATTTTCAACAAGGATAGTTCAATTTTGCAAATGGACTGCCCACGGCCAACTGCTTATAATGGTGGGAACGAAGAGGAAGCCTTATAAAGACATCTGGAAAAGTGAAAGGAACGTGGTTTGCGGCATGGCCAGCCATACAGGCAAAATTGATATGATCCGCGGCTCCATCATCAAATCGGCGGCACTGTTTGCCCTGCCGATCTGTGTGGGCAATATCTTGCAGCAGCTTTACGGCACGGTGGATACCCTTGTGGTGGGCAATTTCTGTGATTCCGCCGCGCTGGCGGCGGTGGGCACCGCCACACAGCCAATGGAAATTCTGCTGTGCGTGTTTTTGGGCATCGGCAACGGGGCGTCCATCCTTGTTTCTCAGGAAATGGGCCGCCGCAATGCGGATGGGCTGCGCATGCTGGTGCGCACAGCGGTGTGGTTTTTGTATCTGTGCGCCATCCCGGTCACGATACTGGCAATGTTTGTCGGCCCGGCGCTGCTGCGGCTGATGCAGGTCCCGGCAGATGCCTTTGATTATGCGGTGCTCTACCTGCGGATCACGGCGCTGGGCACCCTGGGCAACCTTGGCTATAACATGAACGCCGGTATTCTGCGCGGGCTGGGGGACAGCCGGTCCACCTTGCTGTTGCTGCTGCTCTCCTGCCTGACCAATATTGTGCTGGATGTTGCCTTTGTGGCGGTGCTGGGCATGGGTGTGGCCGGTGCGGCGCTGGCAACCACCATTGCGCTGTATCTTTCCTGGCTGGCCAGCATCCTGTACGCCCGCCGCAATTACGAGGGTTTGCAATTTCCCCTGCTGCCCCATGGCTATGATAAGGCGCAGCTGGCGGCCATCCTGAAAGTGGGCGTGCCGCTGGGGCTGAATAACTCGCTGTACTCGGTGGGGCATGTGGCGGTGCAGGCTGTGTATAATATGCAGGGTTCGGTGTTTGTGGCCGGGTGCTCCATTGCAGGCCGCGTGACCGGCATTGCCGGTATTGCCATCACCTCGTTTTCTTCTGCCGCGGTGGTGTTTGCCGGGCAGAACCTGGGGGCCGGCAACTACCGCCGCTTGCAGCGGGGCGTGGTGCAGATCACCTGCGCTGCCGGTGTGGTTACATTACTGATTGGCCTGGTGGCTACTGTGTTCTGCCGCCCGCTGCTGGGGCTGTTCAGCAATGACCCGGCGGTTCTGGATGCCGCAGTGCGCTATACCTGGTGGGTGCTGCCCTTTATCTGGACTTATGCGGTATTCAACTGCATGATGAGCTTTGTGAACGGTACCGGCGCGGTCAAATATACCACGGTGGTCAACCTGCTGATCCTGTGGGCCGTGCGCATCCCGGCGGCGTATATCCTGCATGCGCTGGGGTACGGCACTTCCTCCATGGCCAGCGTTTCCCTCAGCTATGCCGTGGGCCTGGTGGCCATGCTCGGCTACTTTTTGACCCCCGAATGGGGCAAACTGCGCCGCAAGGCAAAGGAACTGGGGGATACAGTGACGGCGGAAACAGAACCGACACTGTAAAATATAAAATCAATAAAAGTCTGCGGAGAACTTCCAAAATGACAGAATGAATCATCGGCAACCAAATCCGGTTGCCCCCTATTATCGGAATGATGCGGTGTCCCTGCTGTGGTATCGGGACAGGGATGTCTGCAAGCAGGTGGATAGCCGGGATGCGCCATACGATGTGGAACTTTTGCACCGTATGTACGATTATCTTAGCACCCGCGGCGATTGCTGCTATATCGAATATGAGGGTACGCTGGTTGGGGATGTCTCCCTGCAAAATAATGCGGAATTGCCATTGTGGTAAGTAAAGCGTTCCAGAACCAGCACATCGGGCGGCGGAGAGGATAAAGCGGGCAAATCGGAATTTTCAAATTAGTCTTTGCAAACAACCTTTGAACCTTCACCATCAATTACAATTCCCTGACGGTTGTTAATTGGGCAT
>ERZ1026858.747-NODE-747-length-17201-cov-210.551965_pt1 | contig 17201 bp, 7 predicted proteins | sample MGYA00380159_ERZ1026858 | MGnify/ENA primary metagenome ERZ1026858 (study PRJEB33269, sample SAMEA4719795) | human gut metagenome | biome: human-associated habitat; feature: organic feature; material: feces | place: Cameroon | collected 2013-10 ...
GACTACTCAGAGGCAAACGGCATCGAGTTCAAGAATCTCTAATTCATATAAAAAACAAGAAAGGTTCCTTCGAGGAGTAACATCCCCGAAGGAACCTTTTTTATTGGAATACGTGTATGCTTTCAAATGAATTACCCATTTATTTGTTATATAAAGCACTAAAATCGTCCAAAGAAATTACAATTAGCATAAAAATAATAGTTTGAATTCCAAATACTTACCTTAAAATTTGGTACTTTCGCTTTTTTTTCGTACTTTTGCAACCTACATAAAGAATAAACATGAATTTACAACTCTGTTAATTCAGATAATAAAAACAAAATATAATGTATCAAGAAAATTTAGACAACGACATATATCAGTCAGATAATGACATCTATCAAAATAACAATGACATATATCAGTTAGATAACGACATCTATCAGGATGATAATGGCATGTATCAAGATGACAATAATATATATCAAAATGACAATGATATATATCAGGATGACAATGATATGTATTATCCTCCAGTTGACAACTACGACTGGAGTCCTAACTTATTTGCCAAGCTCACATCCTTCTTGCAGACATCAACCTCTCCTGATGTGATTAGAATGGGCATCATCGCTGGTATCAGAAATAGCGTATCCACAGAGGAAACCCCTACCAGATGGGACAAGGTGGAAGCCATGCGCCGCTATGTAGACAGTGTGAACCAGGGATTGGGATTGCCAGAGGATCCTAAGCTCATGTCGCTTCTTCATTCCACCCAATGGATGGGCTATGGCTTGTTCTCAATGAATTTTATCTCAGAGAAGAATCTTGATTTTAAGGGAATCTGCATGGATGAGCAGACATCACTCTCCTATGCAAGCATGGTATTTCTCATAGCACTTGTCAAGGGAATGAGCATGCTCAACCTGAAGCATCCTTCCCCAAGCAGTGAAGACCGCCAAATATATACCTTTTTAATTCCAAGCCAGTTTTCAACATTCGCATTTGCTTCATTCCTCAATGTTGCCAATAATCGCCTTTCAAACAAAGAAGAGATTTCGCAACAGGATATCGATGAACTGGCAAACCTTGCCTTCAAGAGTCGCTATTGGAAACAGGGAACCTGCCTGATGGGAAAGGACAGCGAACAGTTTGTCAATGTCCTGAAGAACATCATCCTAGACATACTTGGGCTCACGCTCAACGTTGATATGAACTCTTTCTCACAGCATGCCAAGAAGGAAGAGCGCATAGCAGATAAGCCAAAGCAAGTACTCTCTACAGAAAACATGGAGGCTAACACAAAATTGTCCATTGTAAAAGCCGTAGAGATAGTCCTCACAGGGTGTTCAGTCCCTATAGATAGAGATCAGCTCTTTTCTGATATCCAGGAACTCAGACCATCCACAAATGAAGATAGTTTCCGTGCAATGATTACCAAGATGCATAGAGAAGGAGCCATTTCCTATTTTAATGGCAACCTGATAGGTTTCTCTGGCAGAAGCTACGGAAGAGGATACAAAAAAGTAAATCGCTACAAAAAGAAATAGCATCAAAGATATAGAGGTGATAAAAAAAGGAGGAAATGCAAGAGTTTTCTCAAAAAAGTTGAGAAACCATCCATAAAAGACAAAAAAGTATAAGTAGAAGAAACATATATAATATGGTGATGTTCTATGATGAATATTCTACGGAAACTTTCACTACGATAGTAAATAAGTATCTTGATGCTGAATTTGTGCAGCCAGTGGCTGCACAAATTGAAGATATGTTTAAAGTACAAATAAACCAAAGAAATTCACCCTTCCTTAATAATCCAGTCGCTGATAGTGCGCTGGGTGCTATCGTAATTCACACCCACCTTGTACAATCGCTTGCCTTCGGCAGAATATGGAATAAGATAACCCTTGTCATCTATCTGCTTCAAGGCCTCCTCGGCAGAACCATCATATTTCAATTCGAACACATAGATGGCTGTAGGAAGATAGAGCACAGCATCTGCCCTGCCTATGGCGCTATCCTCTTCCACCTTGATAAGAGCACCCATCAGATTGAATATCAGATAGAAAACAGTCTGAAAATCACGCTCATTCTTATTGCTCAAACGATTCGATATACTAGAGAGATATGCCTTCAAACGAACCATCGCCTGTTCAATATCCCCATCATAAACCAACTCCACAAACTCATTCACCAGTCCGTTGTTATCCACCGATACTGGCGAAAGATAATTGGGTGCAAGACTCTTCAGCATCCCAATCTTCACCTCCTGATTAGGATACCCCAGCTTATAACTCTTGGTGAACGGCTTATACTGCTTGATGGTGAGATAACCACTCTGATAAAGCAGAGGCAGGGCTGAAGTCATCTGCTCGGGCGAAACATCGAAATCATCCACACTCACGCTCTTTTGCTCGATATCAGTTACGTTGACATGATATTTCTGCAACCCCTTGATGAGATAGCTTGGCGTACCGGAACCAAACCAGTAGGCACCAATCTTCTGTCCAGACAATGCCCTTATCAGACTGAACGGATTGAACACATCCTCTGAATGCTCACTGAAATGGTAGCCGTCATAATATTGGCGCAATTCCTCCAGACACTCCTCGTAAGATACTCCTAACGCCTTACCCAGAGCCTCAACATCTGGCTTCATCGCTGTGGTAAGCTCGGCCTTGCTGATACCACAGATAGCGGAGTACTAGTCAAACATGCTGATGTTGTCGAGGTTGTTCAACTCGCTAAAGATACTGAGCTGAGAGAACTTGGTAATGCCCGTGATAAAGAGAAATTCCAAATGAGGACCCAGTTTCTTCAGCGGACTGTAGAAGTTCTGCATGATAAGGCGAAGTTCTGCCAGATTTTCCTTCTCATGTACCACGTCGAGCAGAGGGGCATCATATTCGTCGATGATGACCACCACCTTCTTGCCAGTCTGCTTGTGGGCACGTTTTACGAGTCCATCCAGCCTGTCGTTGGGGTACAATTCATCCTCATCACTGCCATAGAGTTCCTCAAATGGCTTCAGCTGCAAGTCGAGATAATGCTTCAAGCCTTCCCCGTCAACATGCTTGGCACCGCTCATATCGAAATGAAGCACTGGGTACTTCACCCAATCCTTCTCGTAATCAGTTGTCGCATCGTATATAGCAAAATAAACAGAAAAGCCAAGCTGACAAGGAACTTAGTCAACTTGGCTTTTGATGTAATAAAGTTGCAGTTTTACTTTATTTTAATGACTTTGACAATACATTTTTCAATATTGTTGTAAGCTGCTACGACATACAAGCCTGAAGGTAAGCCTGCCAAACTTATTGAGTTTTTGCCTGTCACATTTTCTAAAGAGTTTATTAATGCGCCTGCCACATTTGCAACTACAATGTTGTAATGAACGCCATCATCAATGTCAACATATACAACGTCTTTAGTAATTGTTGGATAGACTTTGACCTTGTTTGCTTTTATGTTTTCAATTCCAGATGCATCAGATACAGTATAGAAGAATGATACTACTTCACTTTCATATAAGTCTTCAGCATAAGCAATGGCCCTAATTTGAGTATTTTCATTGATGATTATAGGAGTGCCATCATACAACTTCCTCGCAGCAGAATTTTCACAAGGACAACTGCCATCAAGTGTGTAATAGATGATTGCATCTTCTGTACCACATGACAATGAAATAGATGTACCCTTGCTTACATTACTTCCCGACTCGATTGATGCCATAGGATTATCCGTCATCTGTAATCTATCATCAATAACGTTTACTTCTGTCTTGCCAATTATATCAAAACCTTCAATTGAGTACTCCAATGTAGCAGAACCAGGCAACTCACCTTTTACGGTAAAATAGGCATTGCCATCACTATCGATAATAACATGCTCGTCAGACAAAGAAACAATCAATGGTGAGTTCGTTTTTATGTTCAAAGTTTTTCCTTTAGCAAAATTTGCAGGCTGAATACGAACATATATATCACGTTCACTTTCTGTAGTCATGTTAGCAATAGAATCGACATCAATTATTTCAAGTTTCTGCTCAATAGAAAATTCTTGACAAAATGTTTCTTGCATGGTCACATTAGCATAGCTTTTCACTTTATTACTTACAGTCAGCATAATGTAATCTCCACTAAAACATTCTGTAGGAACGAAACGAACTTTTGAAGCATACGAAATTCCACCTGGTTCATTCTCAACATTGAGCAGTTCGGTCGTTCCTTCAACTGTCTTTCCATTAACAGAAACAAGAATATTTGCAGTTGTTAAGGTGCTTGGAAGCATGTATTTGCTAAACTCTATATCAACACCATCATTGTAAGCATGAACAGTTTTCACCTCGGGTTGGCTATTCTGTGTCATGCCAATGTTTACGTCAAGTTGAGGTGGAGGAACTGGCAACCACTCACTGTAAGCGGTTTCATATCCCTCTTTCTCAAATTTCACTTGCCATAATCCTTGTGGTACATCCCATGCATACATACCATCCTTGTCTGTGAACAATGGATTTTCTTGTGCATACTCTGACGCATCCCAAAGTACTACTTTGTCATGGAGTTCACCATACATATCTTCCGTTGTTTCTTTATAATATATAGAGGCTGTTACTCCCTCAAGACGATTTGACGGAACTCCTTCATATACATAGCCAGAAGGGTCAATAGATGGTTTCAAGCCAGGACATACAAATATGACCTTGAATTGACGGTCTTTCTCGTCATCTATTTCTTCTGGGTCTTTTTTCTTTGGGCATTTGCCATAACTGTTTCTTATTTTATTGTTTAATTCATTGAATTCTTTTAGAATTTCTTTATTAGCTGTAAAATACCAAGCTGTCATACAATCTGCTCCATCCGATACATCAAATTCTTTATCCGATTTTATCATATTGTCTATTTTATCATTGGCTTTCCCTACTATTTTATCAGCAATTTGTCCAGAGATAAAGTCATAAGCACTTCTCGCATTTTCACCAACCAAAGCGGAACATTTACCCCAAAGCCATATTCCAAATTTGTTGTATTCAAAAATTCCAGGAACCAGTTCTTTCCCAACAAGCATAGAACCTTTGAGTTTACTACCTAATCCCAATGTGGCAATATTGAGCAACGAGGTTCGAAGAAAATCACGTACTAAGCCGTCATGATAAGCTTTCAAATTCTTTTGATATTCAACTTCCATATCCGTACATTTATCCTTACAAAGGTTCAACAATACAGAATAGGCTTCTTTGGCATTATTAGTTAGTTTGTAACTTCCATCACTACATTTGGCTGTAATTAATTGTACGGTTTTATTACTTAATTTCATATGCTCAGATACACATTTATCGTAATTTTCGACCCAATATTTGTAGTTTTCTGTAGCATTCATATAATCACCATAGCCTAAAAATCCCGTAACAAGAGAATATGGATTATAAAGCCAGTCTGCATTCGCTCTTCCTAAGACACCAATAGTACGCATTGGTGCTATCCTATGTTCGACAGCATCTTTATCAAAAGAGATTTTAACAGCATTTGATTGATCCCACAAATAAATACAATATGTATTCTCAGAATATAATTCATTTATATAAAATGTCTCATCGTTAATATTTAGTTGGATACCATCAGATTTGTCAAACGGCAAGTCGGCACAATTTATGGATATAATATCCATGCCGACTATGTTGTTATTAGCGGTAATGTATTCCGCTCTTAACATATTTTCTCTATCAATTGTCTGATTTAGATTGTTGTCTTGTAGTTGTACTGCAAAATTATTGCATAGATTCAAAATTCTTTCTTTTTCATTCTTTGTTCGTTCTTTATCTAAGAAATAATTGTTGTGATTATATGTATACTCCACTGTCACATTCACAGGTAACTTTGCAGAATTTGCATAGGTAGCCTTTGCCACCCACTTATTCTTGCTTTCACTATATTTTGCGTCAATAGAACGTATAGTGCCATCTGATGCCAACACTTCAAATATCACATCGCCAATCTTAGTGGTGTCATTACTCGTAAAATCGGCTACAAACGTAAAGTCCGCAACACTTGGCGCATAAGAATACGTATTATTGGAGGTACTGCCGTTGATTTCATCAAAAACAATAGTCGTACCATTATAAATCATGGAAACCTTAGATAGTACCACATACGATTCATCGTACTCCACTGTCTTGGTGTCTGTAAGCAAAGTATTTCCATTCATGTCTGTAGTTTCTCCATAAATCTTATGGAAGCTATGTGAATAAGGCTTTACCAAAGGTAAGTTTACAGACCAATAGCCATTTGCCATACTTCGTGTTTGGCATACAAGAACATCATTGTCATAGACTTTGACTTCACTGTCAGCAGTTGCTGTTCCGCTGACAGCAATCGTCTTGTTCGGTGTTTTTTCTGGAGCATTTAAGTTCAAATTGTCTGCACGGAAATAGGCAGCGCCAATAGGTTGAACAATATTTTCATTGTTCAACTCAAATTGTACTGAAGCTGTCGGATTGAAATCACCACCTTGTGTAGGTACGATACAGAAACGGACATTATTGTCTGTTCCCTCCAATGGTATGCTTAACTTGTTTCCATCAAGCGTATAGCTTGCCAAACCTTTTCCTGTTAAGACGGAGTTCTCAACAAACTTGCACGATTTCGGGATATCAACAATCAGATATGCTCCCCTAACAGAACCTACGTAGTCTGACTTAAAATCGACCTTACCACGTAGTGTTATGTAGTTTCCTATTGTTGTTGATGCCTTATTGGCAATGAAGGAGGTCTCGTTTCCTGTGTAGTAGAATTTACTTTCGTCAAATACTGGTATAGTTTCATACGACAACTCAGAAATTAATCCGCTACGTATCTCTACTTTTGACGTCACGAAATCAGTACCATCAACCAATCCAACATCCTTGATATCTTCAATGCTGTTTATAGTACTGAAGAATTTACTATTGAGCATGGAAAGCAAGGTGTATTCGCCATCTTCGATACTATTCATCGTTAACACGCCATCTTTGTAGATGTTTTTCGAAACGAATATACCGTCACTGTCGTATAGTATTCCTATATACGATTTGTTGTCAGATGATGTAATGACAGATTTGATAGCTCCATACTGAACAATGTCAAAATATGCAACTGCTCTATCATAGGCATCAATAGTACAAGAGGCTTTTGTGTCTGCAAACACCTCGTTTTTGCTATGTGCTGTTATACACAATTCATCGCCCTCATCAACATGTTCCAATAAGACAATGGAGGGATATTGCACACTGAACTCGTTTATGCTCTTACCCTTGGTTTTGTTGTAGATGCTATATGAGATATTGTCATAATCGTTGTAATATTCATAGACATTCGTTTCAGAATCCTTTACACTACTTTCCGTATAGTTCAAGGTAATTTGAATATTTGCCCCTGTAATAGGTTTCAAACTGATTTCTGGCAATTCTGATGCAAAATCTGCCACATCAATATTCTGTGTGATATAGTTGGATGCAGATATTGCCAACTTACCCTTTCCGTCATAAACATCCAATGAAAAATTTCCATTCGCATCAGCTATAGACGTGAAAGTCTTGGAATATTTACCACCCAAAGTCTGTGACACTGCAATGATAGCTCCAGATACAGGTTGGCCTGTCGTCAAGTCTTTGACAACACCCTTTATGCTAATATTGCTATATTTTGACAAAGTAATGGCAATCTCATTGTTCGCAGATTTTACAATGTAGTTTCCTTGTTCTATGGGGTTATAGATTTCTGTTAATTCTTGTGCCAATGTGACATTATACACCACACTCTCACCCTCTATAAGACCATCAACACTTTCACCTTGCCCAATATAATTGCCATACTTGTCAAGCCAAGAAACAGAGTATTTTGTTTTCTCTATTTCGTTCCCATCTGGTGTATGTAGTTTTAGAATGATGTTCTGTGGTTGCAACAGACTACTGAAAGACACTATTAGATTATTCTCACCAAGCGTAAGGTCTTTCTTCGCACCAAGGGCAGTTCCTTTAGATGTTTTTATGCAAACATTATAAGTACAGTCTCTTAACAATCCTACGAATGTAAATGACGTTTTGCCATTGGATATCAGATTTCTCAATATCTGTCCACTACTCGTATTTTGAAGTTCTATATACATATTATTATATCTTCCGTCTGATGCATCGGCAGGTAAATTCACCATAATATTGCTTGTCTCTTCGTCAAGAGGCAATATATTGAATTTATCCCATCCTTCAGCTTTTCTATAAAGACTCAAAGCGGAAGATGGTACTTTTACAACAAGACTTTCCAAATCACCAAAAGCATTGGTCTCCAGAGATGGAGGAATCAAGGCATAACAGGTGACTACAGACAAATTATTACAACCCTCAAACGCATTTCTACCTATTTTTTGTATACAACTTGGTAATACTATTGAAGATAACGCCTCGCAACCTTCGAATGACCAACTCGGAATTTCAGTGTAACCAGAGGTGCGACAAATATCTATAGTTGTACAATTTGAAAAACTGTTTGAAAATCCCAAATCTTCAGAATTCATTGCCCCTGAGATGAGGATAGATTGTATTGCAGAATATTCGTTTTGCCCAATGGCATCTGAAATAGCAGAATAAAGGTAGCCAGGTTTGAATCTGTCCACAACTAATGCACCAGTTGCCGCATTAAATACATTTGCCCCTGGATCATTAGGATTTTCTGGGTTATAAGAGAATTTTGCGGTATATACTTGATTGGTTGTTCCCATTACAATGGACAAAGGGTTTTCTACAGAAAACACCTTGCCATTTTTCAACCATGCCTCAAACCTATAACCATTTCTTGAATAGGCATATATGTTTGTAGAATCTCCTTCATAAAGCTCAAAATATGAAGAATTAAAAGACCCAGCAGCAGAAGGCGTAGCATATAGTGACACCCTGTGACTATAGCCATTCATGTTGGGATCACCTGGATTTTCAGGGTTATACCCATTCTCATCTTTGTCAAAATAAGCAACAAGTGTGACATTTCTGTTAGGCATGGTGTACGAAAAACTGCTTTCTAACGAGACAATATTATCACCTTCCATCCATTGCTTAAATTTGTAGCCTTGCTTAGGATTGGCATAGCAATGCACTTCTGCTCCTGCAGTTAACATTCTCATATTGGCGTACGACTCCACTCTGCCACCTTTTTTAGGTGCAGATTCCAATGTAAGACTGTAGTATAATTGTGGGTCGGCAGGGTTGGCAGGGTCATACCCCTCACCACTCTGCGCCCAACATAATTGTACCATCAGACTTATAAGTAATAAGCTGATTATCTTTTTCATTTCACTATAACCTTTTTGTTGTTAATGATGTTAATACCCTTTTGAGGAGTCTGCAACTTCTGGCCATTAAGATTGAATATCTTGGTCATTCCTTCTTTCTGATCTTCTATCTGCTGAATACCAGTAGTGTTGTTGCCTATTCTAAGAATAAAACGATTGTTGTAGGTTCCTGCTGTTGCCTTAAAATAATATGCGTTATGTGCAAGATTCGTTTCTGTTCCAGTTTCTTTGTCTACAAGAATGAGAGAGTCATTGTTGCTGTCAGTTGTTGTCAACGAGATTGTATATTCGTCAGTAGTGCCACAATACACTCCCAACTCAACAATCCCATCAGAAAGCGGACGTTCGTCAATCGACATTCTTTGTCCATTCTCAATGATATATACTTGTGGTACAGATGCATTACTGCTCATAAACTTACTTGCATCGCAGTTTAATTCATAATCAAGTTTGGCTTTTTCGTTCAGCACAAGTCTTGCCTTGTCGGTATGCTTTTCATTAGATAAAGCAATATTGTACAAGCTACGATTAGTTCCAGATTTTACCATTTGTCTTGCAAATCTTGCTCTGTCATAATCGGAGGAGTTGTTTGTGTATTCATGCGAACGTCCTTTTGTCTTGAACTTCATTGACGATTTGTTTATCGGACACTGCACAAAGAAAGCCTCATTTGGACGGAGACAGTAATCATCATCTACAAGAGAATATGCTGTGTATCCATCACCATTCCATACTGTAATCACACCTTCATGCTCTATGTCTTGTGAATTAAAGAAAGAAGGATATGGGTTTCCAACTAAGTTCCAACTACGGTTATGAGCGAATTCAGAAGTATAAACATTTAACGGCAGCTCTACATCTACAGAAGTAAATATTTTGTTCTTCTTTGAATTATTGATGGCCTTAAACGTAAAACAAATATAGTTAGAACGACTATCATTGTCATTCTCATCTTCATTTACGCAATGCAGTATGTAGCCTTCTCCTGCGTTGAGCGTCTGCCCATTAGTCATATTCTGCCATGTATCTCCAGACATAGCCGCACGATTGGCACCATTATATTTTCTAATTACCCACAATGTGCCGTCTGGATATGCAATGTCGGAAACGTTCACATCGAAAGGCAAACTTATAAAATTCCATTGATTCTGTGGAAGCCACATCTTTAAAGTTACTTCGTCAGCAGTCACTTCGCTATTATTTACAAGAGTTGAGACATTGGGATATGTATAAACTCTTGTAGAATTTCCGTTTCCATCATACACGTAGTCGTATGTGCTATAAAAATTCTGTTCTTGCATATACTTTCCTAATGGTAATGCTGCATCTGTCGCAACCGTCAAATGCCCAGAATTATGTATTGCACTTGATGATGAACTGTTCTCATTAGAAGATACAACAGAAAAATTTGGCTTATTCGCCAAGCCTGTGACATTTATCAAAGTAAAGTCATTATTGAATGTTACATCACTCAACTCGTTGTCTATTGGCACAATACTATTGAAATGATACCATTCATCGGATAGTTTGTAGGCATTAACGCTGAATGTGGGTACATGCAATGTCGCTTGGGCTGCATAAGTATCATTAAAGCATTTTGATGACAGAGGTGCTATCACATTACAATACACATTCTGTAAGTTCTTCCCTCCTAAACTACCTATTTGTTGAGCAGTTGACGGGATGGTTATTGAACTTGTATTCGTAAAATTGCCATAGCCTATACTTGTTACACCTTCGGGAATGATTACTTCAGAGGCTAAATATGGAATTGCTTCTCTTCCGATACTTTTCAAAGATTTTGGCAAAACCAAATTACTGAAATTTTGACATCCATAAAAACAATATTCTGGTATAGTCTCTAAGTCTTCTGACAATAAGACTGAACGCAGATAAACATAATTATATACCTCATTATAGAATACACCATTGCCAAGCTCAATCACATTGCGCAAATCCATTGTACTCAAATTGTTACAATTAGCAAAGGCGTATGAACCAACACTTGTTACATTAGGTATTGATACAGATTCCAATTGAGTGCATCCAGAAAAAGCCCAACCACCTAAAGTAATGACTTTAGGCATTGAAATAGATACCAATCCTCCTTTTTTACCAGTTGAAGGACGAATGCTTTCATGATCAGACATAGCAAAAGACGAGTTGCCAATCTCCTTTACATTATCCAAAGACAATGATGTAAGTTTTGCACAAAGACAGAATGCACGTGAGCCTATCGTTTCAACGTTTGCGAGTGATATACTGCTTAACATTGAACATCCATAAAAGGCATTATCCTCTATAATCTTTACTGTAGATGGCAGAATGACCTCACTGAGTTTTGTTAAACCAGAGCAACCACCAATACTACTTATGTCCGTTTGTGACAAATCCAGTTTGCGAAGCTGTGTCATTCTTGAAAAATACTTCATATCCTCTGCATTAAGATGTCCGCTTATGGTAAGCTCATCCACGTCAGTCCATTGGCTGACAACTTCAAGAAGTTTATATGCCAATGTCCCTGCTGTATTTACAGATATTGAATATGACTGAGGAGTCCAACCCTCTATCTTCAAATCAATAGAGGAGTTCCAACCATTATTACTCTGTGTGCAATAATTTTGGTAAGTTGCGTATGCTCCAGTTGGAACATATACAGTTATTCCTGTATTTAGACTTATGTCATAGATATTGGGAGGTGTTGTTCCCAAAAGGTGCAACTCGCTGATTGTAGTAGGAATACTGCTGTAAATGTAGGTCGTATTCGAAGGTAGTATTAATGAAACGACGGATGTAGCACTTCCGAAATCAAGCGCATAGTTACTTCCACTATATCTTCCTATATAGTTGACTGCGTAAGCCTTACCTTTGTAAGATATAGTTTCTGGAACTGTGATAGCCTTCGCTGTAGTCTTTGCTCCGCAGAAATATGCTGTAGATGAACTAATGGAAAAGCCTAAAACGGTTCCATCTTCAAGTGTTGTCGTGTATGTGGCATACTGAATGCCAGAATTGCTATTGCTGACAACTTCTACAACAGGTATAGACGTAACTTCTGCAGCAGTCGAACTTTGTAGGTTAAGCGAATAATTTGTCTGTTCCTCCGATTTTGCAAGAACTTCTTTGGTATTGGAAACTTGCGAATCAAATGGAGAAACATTTTTCGCAATAACAGCCCCAACTATCGTTGTTGCCATTAAGATAAACGAAATTGTTTTCTTCATTGTTATAAAATTATTTATTGTTGTGATTCCTATTTATGTACTTTTATGTACTTTTCCTATGAATTGTAACCCTGTAAAATATAGTTTGTGTTTCATTATTTTTCTATTGAACACGAATGGCTAACATGGATATTTTGCCATAAGGTAAGCAATAGCCATGTTAGCCATCATCAAAATAGATAGAATAGGCAGAAAAATAATAGGCACACTTACTGTATCTCCATAAAAAAGTCTCTAATAAGGTATATTTGAGACTATTAGGGAGAACAATATAATATACATTGTAAAGAGGGGTTCCTTCACCTCTTTGTTGGGTTGTACCAATTCTCATAAATCGAGATAACTGTCTAATTCAAAACCATGTTTTATTGACACAAAAAAGCGTGGAATCGTCCTGTTGTCTATTCCACACACTGAGGCTCTTCCAACTGCCTATCAAAGTCGAACAGACAACGTCAGAGCCCACGCCGATATGAAAATCACTACCGCAAAGAGACCTATATAAAACATTTAACTGCACCCAAAAAGGTACAGTTCATGCTTACAAGGTCTCCACGGGATTGATATAATCACACCCGGGACATCTACCGTTGACCATATTCGAGACTTTGATACTGATTGTTTTTGGAAGATTTCAGTGTGTCTCAAACACAGCGTCGATAAACGCCTTCTATGTCTGGACCGCATTCCCACCCAAAGCCCGCTTTTGTATAGATATGTCATTGTTGACATCACTACACTCAGCACGGCGTAGGCTGCCGACTCGGTTATCTCGCAAAGAACTCGTCTAACATTGACAACTGCGCTCTGGCTATACAGTCCAAGTGCAAAGATATAGAAAATAATCGAAGAACAAAACAAAAATGAAAAAAACATCAACTACGACATATATATTTAAGATATTTTAATCAAAATTACTTATATAAATAAAAAATGGCGTATTAATATAGATAAAGCTTAACAACAAAAAGGAATTTGATAACACAAAAAAATTCGTGGATTTCAAAATCAGAAAAGCCACGAATTGGTTTCAGGTTTATCATCCCTCCTTGACAATTCACTCGCTGATAGTACGCTGAGTGCTATCATAAATCACAGCAAGTAGCTTCTCCATACCAATCTTCACCTCCTGGTTAGGATACCCCAGCCTATAACTTTTGGTGAATGGCTTATACTGCTTGATGGTGAGATAACCACTCTGATAAAGCAGAGACAGGGCTGAAGTCATCTGCTCGGGCGACACATCGAAATCATCCACACTCACGCTCTTCTGCTCAATATCAGTCACGTTGACATGATATTTCTGCAAACCCTTGATGAGATAGCTTGGCGTACCGGAACCAAACCAGTAGGCTCCAATCTTCTGTCCAGACAATGCCCTTATCAGACTGAACGGATTGAACACATCCTCTGAATGCTCACTGAAATGGTAGCCGTCATAATATTGGCGCAATTCCTCCAGACACTCCTCGTAAGATACTCCTAACGCCTTACCCAGAGCCTCAACATCTGGCTTCATCGCTGTGGTAAGCTCGGCCTTGCTGATACCACAGATAGCGGAGTACTAGTCAAACATGCTGATGTTGTCGAGGTTGTTCAACTCGCTAAAGATACTGAGCTGAGAGAACTTGGTAATGCCCGTGATAAAGAGAAATTCCAAATGAGGACCCAGTTTCTTCAGCGGACTGTAGAAGTTCTGCATGATAAGGCGAAGTTCTGCCAGATTTTCCTTCTCATGTACCACGTCGAGCAGAGGGGCATCATATTCGTCGATGATGACCACCACCTTCTTGCCAGTCTGCTTGTGGGCACGTTTTACGAGTCCATCCAGCCTGTCGTTGGGGTACAATTCATCCTCATCACTGCCATAGAGTTCCTCAAATGGCTTCAGCTGCAAGTCGAGATAATGCTTCAAGCCTTCCCCGTCAACATGCTTGGCACCGCTCATATCGAAATGAAGCACTGGGTACTTCACCCAATCCTTCTCGTAATCAGCGATGGCAAGTCCTTCGAAGAGTTCCTTCCTGCCCTCGAAATAAGCTTGCAAAGTAGAGGCAAAAAGCGACTTTCCGAATCGCCGAGGGCGACTCAGAAAGATATTCCTCATGCCTTTCTTTCTGAAATCCACGATGTATTTCGTCTTATCCACGTAGAGGTAACCTTCCTCTCGAATCATTTCGAAAGTCTGTATGCCTACAGGATATTTATTCACTATTTCTGCCATAATTTTATCTACTTTACGTTTTACGCCGCTAAATTACAAAGAAAATCCGAAAGTACCAAGTTTTCACCCAGTTTTTTGTCCTCCAGAATCGCGCTGCAAAGATACGGCATTTTTTCGACTCACTCTGAAGATTCGCGAAGATACGCGAAAAAAATCTAAAAAAAGTTGCCACGATTGTGTGAAGGCAAGGCTGTGATGTGAAGGCATGGACAAAGAAATAGCATCTATCCGCTTTCTCGCACGAAAATATTTTTTCTCGAAAAAAGTATCATAGTCTCATTTTTCGCCGGAAATATCATAATATATTACTGACACATAAGTATTTACATTCAATGAGACTTCTCGGAAAAAGCAGAAAGAAGTATCATGGAAGTATCATGAAATACTATAGAAGTATCATTAAATACAGCACGATGCACGAGAAAAGACTATTAAAACATCAAGAAAAGTCAGTTTAAACATCGCAAAGAGCCAAAAGAATATTGCCCAAAAACAAGTCCTATATTTGGGCACTCGTTGCCCACGCTATGGGCAATAGTTGCCCAGCACACGGTCTGCCGATGCCCACGTGGTGGGCTGCGGATGCCCGTGTGACGGGCACAAACAGACCAACCGAAGGGCATAGAGAGACCAACTGATGAACTAAAAAAGTAGACACATTACCGTGACTTATCCTGATTATATTGACACAACCATAGAACATCTACACACTGCCTAAAACAGCATAAAAACAGAGAAAAGTGGCGATAGTGGTGCCAAAAGTGCCTAAAAAAGCAACTTTTGGCACCACTATCGCCACTTTTTCCCAATTTTCCATCGTTTTTTCACGATTTAGCATTATCTTTGCAGAAGATAAGCTGCACTCGGCAATCTGAAAGCAAGCTTTCATTGCGCTCGTTTGCATTATCTTTGCAGAAAATCAAAATTAAAGAAGATATGTTGCAAAATATCATTGGAAGAAAACGGGAAATTGAGCTGATAGAGAATTGCCTCAATTCCAACAAACCCGAATTCATCGCCATCTATGGCAGAAGACGAATCGGCAAAACATATCTCGTCAAACAACTCTTGGGCGAGAAGTTTAGTTTCTATATGACGGGGGTGTACCAATGCTCCAAGAACGAGATGCTCGCTTACTTCAGCGAGCAGTTGGCATTGTATTCCGGACAGAAACAGGCAAGACCTAAAACCTGGTTCGAGGCATTCTCTCAACTGCGTGCCTACCTCTCTACCCTATTGGAAGAAAGAGAGCAAATCATCATCTTCATTGACGAACTGCCATGGCTGGATACGCCGAAGTCTAATTTCATCCGTGCCTTAGATCTGTTTTGGAACGGATGGGCTTCAGACCAGCCTAATATCAAGTTCATCGTCTGCGGTTCTGCTACTACCTGGATGACCAACAAACTTCTGGGCGACAAAGGCGGCTTGCATAATCGTGTGACCAGAAAGATTTACCTCGCCCCTTTCGACCTTAATGAGACCGAACTTTTCTTACAATCAAAAGGTATCGTATGGACCCGTCATCAGATAGCAGAATGCTACATGATTATGGGAGGTACACCGTTTTACCTCAACATGATAGACAAGCAATATAGCTTGCCTCAAAATATTGACATGCTTTTTTTCGCAGAAGGCGCAGAACTATCCAATGAATACGAGTTCCTGTTCCGTTCACTCTTCAAGGATTCAATACTTTACCGAAGAATTGTGGAACTTCTTGCCAAGAAAAAGATGGGTATGACGAGAGAAGATGTGATGAAGGCGTTACATCTGACATCGGGCGGAAAACTGACAGAAGCATTTAATGATCTCATCAGCTGCGACTTCATCAGAAAATACAACTCATTCGGAAACAAGTCGAACGGTGCCATGTATCAGTTGACCGACCTCTACACTTTATTCTATTTACATTACATAAAAGGTAAAGAGGAGACCGACGAACATCTCTGGAGCAATATGATAGACTCTCCGTCGCATCGTGCCTGGAGCGGCTATGCCTTCGAACAGCTTTGCCTTCACCATATCTCACAGATTAAGAAAAAACTAGGCATTCTGGGAGTACAGACGAATGTATATTCCTGGCAGCAGAAAGCCAACAAGGAAAAAGGAATTGAAGGTGCACAGATTGACCTTATATTAGACCGTAGAGACCAGATTATCAATCTCTGCGAGATGAAGTATTCTCTCAAAGCATACGACATCACCCCTGCTTATCTGCAAAAACTGCTGGACAGAAGAGAAATCTTCCGCCAAGCGTCAAATACCAGCAAGGCACTGCATCTAACTTTCGTTACAGCTGCAGGATTAAAGAAGAATGCCCAGGAAGGCATGATTCAGAGCGAAGTGGGATTGGACGATTTATTCGGAGAGAAAATATAAGTACATTCTGATGATGCAGGTAAGCGGCTCCGCATTTATACCATTGTAGTCTTCTCATTTGTTCGTACCTTTGC
>ERZ1026858.749-NODE-749-length-17176-cov-30.038783_pt1 | contig 17176 bp, 16 predicted proteins | sample MGYA00380159_ERZ1026858 | MGnify/ENA primary metagenome ERZ1026858 (study PRJEB33269, sample SAMEA4719795) | human gut metagenome | biome: human-associated habitat; feature: organic feature; material: feces | place: Cameroon | collected 2013-10 ...
TTGATGTGGCTGGTCACACCAACACAATCCAGTTGAGCTTCGATATGAAGAACGTACTCAACTTCTTCAACTCTAGCTGGGGTGTCATGAAGTACTTGAACCCTGAGATTGGTTCAGATCCACGTATCTTGCGTTACGAGGGTCAGGATGCAGAGGGTTATGCAACCTTCTCTACTCCAAAGTCAATCAATGGTAACACCAAGACTTTCGTACCAAATCACGCTATCGGTCAGTGCTGGTATGCATCAGTGGGTCTCCGTTACATCTTCTAATTAATAAAGTATCGAAATTATGAAATTTAAATATTTATTCATCGCATTGATCGCCGTAGCAGGCTTCTTTGCAAGTTGTAGCGATGATAAGGACTTAGGTCAGCTTGATGGCATTCAGCTTTCTCAGTCATCTCTCTCTATTCCTGTAGAGGGTGGAAAGGCTGAATTTGATGTTACTTCTGCTGCTGACTGGAAGTTTGTTACCAACGATAAGAAGGGCAATCCTGTGGATTCTATTCCTGCCTGGATTTCTTCTTCTTGCACGAGCGGTAGCGCTGGTACAACTCATGTTGTCTTCAATGCTGCTGCTACTAAGGGTGCTAACAACAGTACCTTCAAGTTGGTAAGTGGTGCATATACTCAGTATATCACTGTAATCCAGGGTGTATTGAATCCTCCATTCTCTACCTGTGCTGAAATTCTGGCAGGTAATGATGGCGAAACCTATAAGGTAAAGGGTACGCTCACCAAGCTTTCCAATACCGTATATGGTAACTGGTTTATCAAGGATGCTACCGGTGAAGTATATGTTTATGGTACACTGGATGCCAATGGTAGTGAGAAGAACTTCGCTAGCTTGAAGCTGGAGGAGGGTGATGAGGTTACCATCCAGGGCCCAAGAGAGACTTACAAGGGTACTCCTCAGTTGAAGAACGTTACCGTTTTGAGCTATACCAAGTCTTTGATCAAGGTTGAAGAACTCGATAAGGATACCTTGGACAAGGCTGGTGAGGACTTCAAGGTTACTCTGACCGTAAAGGGTGAAGGCGTAACTGTTGATATCCCTGAGGCTGATCAGAGCTGGTTGTCTGTTAAGGGTATCGTTACCAGTGGTACAAAGGCTGAGATTACATTCCATGCCAATGCCAATGCAGGTGGTGCTCGTTCTTCCAGCATCGGTTTCACTTCTACTAAGGGTAAGCAAAGCTCTACTGTTACTGCTGTAGCTTATCAGTTGGGTTCTATCATCGAATGCCCTATTGCTGACTTCAACAAGGCTGAGAAGGGTTCTACCGTTTATCGTCTGACTGGTGTCATTACCAAAGTTGCTAATCCAACATACGGTAATTGCTACATCAAGGATGCTACTGGCGAAACATACGTTTACGGTATCGGTGCTAAGGGCGACTTCCAGAAGAAGGGCTTGAAGGTAGGCGATGTTGTAACACTTACTGGTGTGAAGGACATCTACAATGGTACAGGTCAGATGAAGAATGCTACTTTGGAGGCTGTGAAGGTAGTAACCAAGATTTCTGTAGCTGACTTCCTGACTAAGAAAGATGACAAAAACGTATATTATATGTTGGAAGGTACCATCACAGAGTTTGCCGGTCAGAGAAATGATTTGAAGACATACGGTAACTTCGGTTTGACAGATGCAACTGGTTCTGCTTACGTCTATGGCTTGACTGCAGGCTGGGATGGTGAAAGCAAGAAGGCTGGTGAGCTTGGCTTGAACTTTGGTGATAAGATTACCATCATCGGTTATCATACATCTTACAAGGACGCTCCTCAGGTAGGTGGTGCATTCCTCTTCTCTAAGGGAAAGTAATCTGATACGTAAGTTTAATAAATAAATAAGGTTAAGCGAGAACGTTGCTGAGTAGGTGATGTTCTCGCTTTTCAATTGTAGTTATGAAGACAAAATGGTTTTATCTTCTTTCCTTGAGTTTCCTCTTGGCTTTCTCTGCGTGTAGTAGCGACGGTGATGACCAGGGCTCTCTGAAAGATTCGAATGCGAATAAGAATGTGGTATCTGCTTCTGTTCCAACAGAAGCAACAGGGTTGGAATTCCCTAAGATTGTGGCGAATGGTACCACTAGAAATAAGGTGCTCGTTCGCAGAACGGCTGACTATGGCGTAACCTATTCCACTTACTACGATTTGGATAAGAAGTCGCCAAGATGGTGCTGCTATCAGATCTGCCAGTCTAACAATAAGAAAAACTGGACCAGAAAGCAGTGGGAAGGTGCTACTTGGATGGGCAAGAAATGGAGTGGGGATCCGTTCCAGAAAGACCCGGATGTAGATGCTGATTGCCAGCCACCGGTTAGCAAGGAGTTTAGCGGAAGTGGATATGATCGTGGTCACATCGTGGCTTCTGAGGATAGAGTTTACTGTCAGGATGCCAATGGACAGACCTTCTATATGACCAATATGTATCCGCAGATGCATAATTTCAATGCGGGTATCTGGGAAGATATGGAGAAGCTGATCCGTAATTTCCTTACCTACGATATGAGTACCCAAGCATCTCATGCCAAAGACACGCTTTATGTGTGCAAAGGTGGTACCATTGATTCTTCTGATAAGATTCTGAATCATACGAAGAATGGTTATATCGTTCCGAAGTATTTCTTCTGTGCGGTTCTTCTGAAGAATGCCAAAGGTTATCAGGCTATCGGTTTCTGGTTCCGCCACAGCGCTTATGGTTCGTCTGAAACGGTAAAGGGTCATGTGGTCAATATCAGGAAGCTGGAAGAACTGACAGGACTCGATTTCTTCTGCAATCTTCCGGATGACATTGAGAGAAGTGTAGAAAATGCTTCTTGTGATCCGAATACGGTTAAGGAGAAGTGGGGATTCTAATCACTTCTCTTGTTGTATGGAATAAGAAAGAATCCGTATATGAAAAAGGGTGCGTCATCAATCTGTGACGCACCCTTTTAATTTATATGATACCAGGTGGATATTAAAACAGCTGGGCGAATGCCTCGGCTGTCTTGCCTGTATAGGTTACCATCTCTGTAACTGGCTGGTAGCCGAAATCCTTGAAGGCAAGGAGCTGAGTGGCTACAAACTGATGGTCGTCAGAGAGACAAGCTTGCAGCTTCATATTACCCATACTGATGGCTGATACCGGGAACTTCTTGATAGAAGATTCTACCTCGCTAGGGGCAGAGCTCAGGATGTTGATGAGCTTCTTGCCATCCTCAGCAGAATATTCCTTCTCCTTGATCTTGATAGCACTGTTGGTTGGTTTGTAGATCAACTTGATGGTCAAACCCATGAAACCCTTCTTTACCTGTACATCGTCGAGTGCCAATACTTCCGCACCCATATCTAAATGATTAATCTTAGCCATAATCTTATTTTCTTCTTTAAATATATATATAAATCTGTTTTTTGTAAATAATCGTATGCCATGCATACACCTTATTATATACTGGCTTTATTATATGCCACTTTATTATATGCCGACTTTTTGCTAGTATGGCTCCATACGCCCTGAAAGGGCAGAAGCTCCTAGCCCAGGGCAACACCCTGGGTATTAACGGGCACAAACCTGTCGCCCTGTAAGGGCAAAAGCTTTACAGGTTATTATATAAAAAGAAGAACTAACAGATGAGATGCCGCAGGCAAATGATATAATACTTGCTGGCGACATCAAAGTGGATAGGGGCAGTTTCCTGGCGGAAAGGCTCCTTCGCACCTTCTATGACTGATAAAAGGGATGATAAAAATCGGATTCTATGGATTAGCAATCTACTGCTTGCAGATGGGTTGCCATGTATATTGCCACTTGGCAATAAACGCTGTGGACGACTGCTGCATACCCGATAGGCGGCATTGGATGCATCTTCCAGCTGGGCATCCTGCTCTTGCTGGTGAGGTGTAACCTTGGCAAGTCCATCCTTCTTGTGCGCAGCATCAGTAGCTTCTACAGTTAAAGAATCCTGATGGGATAAAGAAATAGAAGCAGCAGATACCTCTCCATAGCCTGAGAAAACCATGGACATCAGAAAAATGATGTAGAGTATCAGCTGCTTCATATTTGATATTGGATGGTGCCGGGAATCTCCCGACACCGTTTTTTTAATAATTAATAGCTTCTTGCGATGATCACGCGAGCTACGGCAGGCTTGCCGCTCACCATATCAACACCTGGAGTCTGCTCGTAAGCGAATGGCACGCAACGGATGGTTGCCTGAGTCTCCTCCTTGATCTTTGCCTCGGTCTCGGCTGTACCGTCCCAGTGGCAGAGGAAGAAACCGCCATTCTTTACACGCTCCTTGAACTCCTCATAGTTGTCGCACTCATATACGTGAGCATCACGGTAAGCACGAGCCTTCTCGAAGATGTTCTTCTGGATATCTTCCAGCATATCCTTCACGCGCTCTACGATGCCGTCGAAGCTTACGTTCTCCTTCTCCAAGGTATCACGACGCATGATCTCGATGGTGTTGTTCTCCAAGTCACGTCCACCCATAGCCAGACGAACAGGTACACCCTTCAACTCGTAGTCAGCAAACTTGAAGCCAGGACGCTTAGCTGTGTTGTCATCATACTTCACGCTGATGCCCAACTCGCGGAGCTGGTCGATGACAGGCTGAAGCTTGGCAGTAATCTGAGCCAACTGCTCGTCGCCCTTGTTGATAGGAATGATTACCACCTGGATAGGAGCCAGCTTTGGAGGCAATACCAGACCGTTGTCATCGCTGTGAACCATGATGAGGGCACCCATCAGTCGGGTAGAAACACCCCATGAAGTAGCCCATACATATTCAGGCTTGTTCTCCTTATTCAGATAGGTAACATCGAAGCTCTTGGCGAAGTTCTGACCCAGGAAGTGAGAAGTACCGCTCTGCAGCGCCTTGCCATCCTGCATCATTGCCTCGATGGTATAAGTGTTCAATGCACCGGCGAAGCGCTCTGTCTCACTCTTCACACCCTGCAATACAGGCACACCCATATATTTCTCAGCGAATTCAGCATATACCTTCAGCATCTCCTGAGCCTTTGCTTCTGCCTCTTCCTTGGTAGCATGAGCAGTATGACCCTCCTGCCAGAGGAACTCAGAAGTACGGAGGAATGGACGGGTACGCATCTCCCAACGCATCACGTTACACCACTGGTTGCAGAGGATAGGGAGATCACGCCATGAATGAATCCAGTTCTTATAGGTATTCCAGATGATGGTCTCTGAAGTAGGGCGGATGATCAGCTCCTCATCGAGCTTGGCATTAGGATCCACCTCAACCTCTGTTCCATCTTCTGTAGAACGAAGACGATAGTGAGTAACCACAGCACACTCTTTGGCGAAACCTGCCACGTGCTCTGCCTCACGAGAGAAGAAGCTCTTCGGGATGAGGAGAGGGAAGTATGCGTTCTGTACACCTGTCTGCTTAAACATCTTGTCGAGCTGCTGCTGCATCTTCTCCCAGATAGCGTAACCGTATGGTTTGATAATCATACAACCACGAACTGGTGACAACTCAGCGAGATCAGCCTTTACTACCAAATCATTGTACCACTGACTGTAGTTGTCAGCGCGCTTGGTTAAATTCTTAAGTTCTTTAGCCATATTACTAATTATATATTTTGTTTTTAAATTCTGCTTGATATTTTGAGCGTGAAAACACGATGTATCTTGAGCGTGAAAACACGGCCAATAGGGAATTTCCGCCCCGAAATAGGCGATTTCCTTTCGCCATTTGGACAAATACCCTTAAATTTGCATGCAAAATTACAAAAAAATATTAGAAAACCCTCCATATTGGAGAAAAAAGACGTATCTTTGCATTTAAATAACATAAATATAGGAGAATTATAGTATGAAAAAGATGAAATTTACTGCTGCAGCGCTCTCAATGCTGCTCGTTTTGGGAAGTTGTGGAACTAGTCAGAAGACTGGTACTGCTGCTGGTGCAGGTGCTGGTGGTGCTCTTGGTGCCTTGGTTGGTGGTTTGCTCAATAACAGCCATCGTGGTACTGGTGCATTGGTAGGTGCTGCTATCGGTGCTGCTGTTGGTGGTACAGCGGGTAACTTGATTGGAAAGCACATGGATAAGGTTAAGGCTCAGGCAGAGGCTGTGAAGAATGCGCAGGTTTCTACCGTTACAGATGCCAATGGTTTGACAGCTGTCAAGGTAACCTTCGATTCTGGTATCCTCTTCCAGACCAACAAATATGCGCTCAATGCAAGCGCTAAGAACGACTTGGCTCAGTTTGCCCAGGTTTTGAAGAACAATGCCGACTGCGAGGTAGCTATCCAGGGTTACACCGATGCTACTGGTAATGATGGCATCAACTTGCCTTTGAGCCAGAATCGTGCCAATGCCGTTTCTACCTACTTGAAGTCATGCGGTGTTACCAGCAGCCAGATCAAGAGCGTAGAGGGTTTGGGTTCAGCTAATCCTGTGGTCAATACTACAGCAGCCTGCGCTCAGAACCGTCGTGTAGAGGTTTACATGTATGCTAGCCAGGCAATGGTGAATGCTGCTAACAATGGTACATTGAAGTAAAAACGAATGAGGTTCCCGATAAGGGAAAAAGAAGATAGATGGTTCTAAAAAAGATTAGAAATATCGTAAGATGGGTGGTGGTGCTGTTTTTCAGTACCACCATTCTTGCTGTAGTAGCCTACCGTTTTATTCCGGTATATGTTACTCCGTTGATGATTATCCGCTGTTTTCAGCAAGTAGCTGATGGTGAAAGTATTACCTTGCATCATCACTGGGTTTCTATGGATAAGATATCCCCTCACATGCCTGTGGCGGTGATGGCGAGCGAGGATGCCCGATTCCTCAAGCATCATGGTTTCGACTTCAATGCCATCGAGAGTGCTGCCAAGAACAATGCACGAGGCGGTAAGGTGCATGGTGCCAGTACCATCAGTCAGCAGACCGCCAAGAACGTATTCCTCTGGCCGGGCCGTTCCTGGACCCGCAAGGGATTTGAGGTGTATTTCACCTTTCTCATCGAAATGATGTGGAGCAAGCAGCGCATCATGGAGGTCTATCTCAACAGTATCGAGATGGGACCGGGTATCTATGGTGTAGATGCCGTGGCAGAGTATCATTTCAACAAGAAAGCGCAGGACCTCTTCCGTGGCGAGTGTGCCCTGATAGCTGCTACGCTGCCTAATCCTAGAAAGTTCAGCTCCCTGTATCCGAGTGCTTATATGAAGAAGCGCCAGCGACAGATTGAACATCAGATGAAATTCATCCCTTCGTTCCCTCGTGAGGGTGAAGACTACGACCCAAGCACGGCTGTAGGAGGATATAGGGGAAAGTGATGGTTAGTTAACAGTTGATAGTTAATAGTTTATAGTTTTTCCTGCAAATATTGATTAATGGATTTATTGAACGACTTGAATGATGCGCAGCGTGCTGCGGTAGAGTATATTGACGGACCTTCGCTGGTGATTGCCGGTGCAGGTTCGGGCAAAACGCGTGTGCTTACCTATAAGATTGCTTATCTTGTTCAACGAAATGAAGACTTGCATTCTTTGTTGATTTTGACATTTACTAACAAGGCTGCTAGAGAAATGATTAAGAGATTTTCTGCATTATTGGGAGATGACTTTGTTGGAAGGCAACCTTATATAGGAACATTTCATAGTGTATTTGCTAGAATTTTGCATTGTGGAAATGCGGAAAAACTTGGTATTAAAAATTTTGATAATAACTTTACTATATACGATGAAGCGGATTCTCGTTCTTTAATTAAAGCTATCGTCAAAGGTTTGCAATTAGATGAGCGAACATATAAACCAGCTCTTGTTCATAGCATTATTTCTAAAGCTAAAAACAATTTGCAGAATTCAGCTAAGTTTTGGGAAGCTCATTCTGGAGATTCTAATAAAATTCAGGGATTAAATTACAAGTCCCTATATAGTATATATGTAGAATACGAGCAGAGATGTCGCTTGGCGAATGTTATGGATTTTGACGATTTGCTTTATTATACTTATGTTCTGTTTGCAAATAAGGAAAATGGAGTTTGCCAGAAGTATGCTTCTTTGTTTAAATATATCTTGGTTGATGAGTATCAGGATACGAATAGGTTACAGAAGAAAATCCTTTCTTTGATTTATGAAGAGATGCCTAAAAAGAGAATTTGTGCTGTGGGTGATGATGCACAAAGTATATATGCCTTTCGTGGAGCTGAGGTAAATAATATATTGAATTTCTGTGATGAGTTCAAAAATACAAATGGACAAAAAGCTAAACTCTTTAAACTGGAACAGAACTACCGATCTACCCAAACCATCGTGGAGGCAGCCAACAGTCTGATTCATCATAACCGCAATCAGATTCAGAAAGAGGTGTTCAGCAAAAATGATAGGGGAGAGAAGATTCAGTACAAGCCTGCCTACAGCGACAAGGAGGAGGCTCTGATAGTGGCGAAGAATATCCAGCGTATCAAGCGGCAGGATGATTGCGGATACGATCAATTTGCCATTCTCTATCGCACCAATGCCCAGAGCCGCAGCTTCGAGGAGGAATTCAGAAAGCAGGGTATCCCATATCGTATTTATGGTGGATTGAGTTTCTATCAGCGTAAGGAAATCAAGGATATCATCGCCTATTTCCGCCTCGTTGCCAACCCTGACGATGAGGGGGCTTTCTTGCGTATCATCAATTATCCGGTTCGTGGCATCGGTGCTACTACCGTGACGAAGATTGCCGATTGTGCCCATCTGAATCAGGTGAGTTTCTGGGAGGTAATAGGTAATATAGAACATTACAGACTGAATGTCAACAAGGGTACGCAGACGAAACTCGAGAAATTCCGCCTGCTCATCTCTTCGTTCATCGACCGTTCGCATACCCAGGATGTCTATGAACTGGGTGATGCCATCATCAGGGAGAGTAGAATCAGCGAGGATATCATGTCGGGCAAGAATGCCGATGACAAGGCTCGCCAGGAAAACCTGGAGGAGTTTCTGAGTGGTATGCAGACCTTCGTGGCTGGACGCCAGGAAGAGGGACGGATGGATGAAGCTTATCTTACTGATTATCTGCAGGACGTGGCGCTGCTGACGGATGCGGACAGTGAGGGAGAGAAGGATGAACCGAGAGTTTCGCTCATGACGATTCATGCGGCAAAGGGTCTGGAGTTTGCTACTGTTTTCGTAGTAGGTTTGGAGGAGAATATCTTCCCGAGTCCGCTTGCTGCAGTTTCTGTCAGGGAGCTGGAAGAGGAGCGTCGTCTGCTCTATGTAGCGATTACCCGTGCCGAGAAGCATTGCATCCTGACCAATGCCAAGAACCGTTTCCGATATGGCAAAATGGAATTTGATAATCCGAGCCGCTTCATCGATGAGATTGATGCCAGTCTGATAGAGGGAGGCGAAGAGGCTCCTGAATCTTCATTCGGTGGGGGAAGAAGTTCATTTGGTGGCTATGGTTCAAGTAGTAGATATGGTTCTGATGGTGGCTATGGCGGAAGAATGCCTTGGGATAGAGACCGGTCTGGCTATAGACGTGATTATCAGAACGCTAAGCCTGTAGCTTCGCAGTTCATGGCTGATCCTAAACCCGGATTTAAATCTGTAAGAGCTGTGAATGCAGTACATAGAATTATGGGTGATACCGCTAGTTCTTCATCCGTAGCATCTTCTGGTTCTTCTGTTTCTAATGCGTCCTCAGCTGCAGGTTCTCTCAGCGAGGGCTGTAGAATCGAGCATCAGCGTTTTGGAATAGGAACGGTATTGAAGATAGAAGGTACCGGCGAGAACACGAAGGCTACCGTAGAGTTCCAGAATGCAGGAACCAAGCAGCTGCTTCTGAAGTTTGCCAAGTTCACCATTCTCTCATAATTGGAATCTGCGTCATCTGCCCCTTTTCGGGCTATGATAAAGTCACGCAGATTTCGCAGATTTCGCAGATTTTTTCTTCTCCTTCAATTTTTATGTCCCACAGATTTCACAGATTTACACAGATTTTTCGACCTATTCGGTCTTTGGGATAACGCAGATTTATCGGATGAAAGAATCTGCGTCATCTGCGCAATCTGCGTGCCTAAAATTATGATGTGGTTTAAGCCCCCTCGACCGCATAGGTCTTCAAATCTGTGAAATCTGTGGGACATTAAAAACGAAAAAGAGGGTGTGCCATAAACCATGACACACCCTCTTTTGAAATATAGAATCTTTTATAAAGCTTCATCATCAGGACGCAGAATGGCAGGCTTCTTGATTTTTGGAAGATGCTTCTTGCGTCGCAGCCAGGCAGCCTTGCGCTGCTCGTAATCTTCGCGGTGGCGTTCAAGGAAATTATCTGCCATGAATTTATTCCTTGAACTTACTGTAGATTACCTTAATCTGAACAGGTCCTGTAGCCACCCGCTTGCCGTCCTTGGTGGTGTAATCCTTGTCAGGATCATCCGTCGCCTTGATCAGTCGGGTAGAGGTGAGCTGCATGTCGTGATTAATCTTGGTAATCACGGTAGCATTGTTCTGTGTACTTGTGGTCAATGTCACAGGTACCAGCACCACCTTGTTCCAGTTTTCACTCTTGTCCTTGTTCCTGTACATCGCAGTAACCAGGTTACTGATGTTATAGAAGGTATAGGCATTCTTCACGCCTGTAGAGTTCTTGTTGTAAGAAGCCGTATAGGAAGTGCGGTTGTCTGTCAGCTTGTTTTTCTCGAAGAAGGCATCCAGACTGTCTTTCTGTACCATCAGGATAGTAGAAGGAACGCTGAACTGATAGTCGTTGTTGTTATCTACATTGTTCATTCTTGGGAAAGAGATGGTGGCTGTATTCAGCGTATCCTTCTCATGGCCCTTCATGATATCCTCTACTGGCAGCGTTACTTCTGTAAAGATGCCGGCTGGAGACTTCAGGTAGGTGCAGCTCTCATCCTTTGCCAGATTAGCCAAAGTCTTGCTGTCGTTGGTAATCTTGTTGAGCTGCAACACCTCTTCGGTACCATCAAAGCGGTTGAAGGCGAGACCTGTTACGATACTGTCGTTGCCTGCGGAGTTCTTCACCGTCTTCTGGATCTTGTAGTAGAACTGCAACTCAGTATTCCAAATGTTGGCTACGTTTCCGATACCACCGGCATTCTTGACATAGAAACCAGGACAAACCTTGTTGAGGAAATCCCAGTTGGTCTTGAAGTACTCAGGATGATCCACGAAGGTATTCATCACGTAAGAACCGTAGTTCTTGTAAGTCTTGCCATCCTTTGCCTTATATGGCTTGTTCAGATAGATCTTGAAAGCCATCGTCGTGCTGTTCAGGTTATAGGTGGCGCTCGACTGATAGTTGTTCTCGCTCACCCAGTTGTCCTTGAAGGCATCATAGTCTGAGTAATACTCCTGATTCTCGCTCATCGGCTTGCTCATTTCGTAGGCAGTAGCCTTCATCGGTGCGAGGGTATCACCGTATGTCGTCTTGTATGATACCAGAAGATAGCATGAATCCGCCTCGATCTTGCCATCGTGTGCATTGCGGATGTACTCCAAAGTGTCCAGACTGAATGATGACAGTACGCCAAACTGGGTCATATAGTCGCCAGCCACGTAGGTACCGGTCTCAGGATCCTTCACATTACCGATCATACCCGTATTGTTTCGGCTCAGAACCGGGCCGGAAACGATGGAGCGTGAGGTGACGTTGAACACCTGGTCTTTGATAGAGATGTTATCAACGTCGTTGGTGATCGACGATCCGATGTTGTCGGTGGTGTCATCACATGCAGCAATAGTCATCGCTGCTATAAATAACGCTGTAAATAGTCTTAAAATCTTCATTATCCTTGAAATGTGTCTAATTTCTGAAGCTTACTCCTCATCAGGGCATACTTCGTTGATGAATGTCTTGTAGGCATCCGCAAAGTCATCGCCAGGATAAGCGAGGGTTGGCTTGCTCTTCTCATTGGCATAATCCAAGAGAGTTCTGTTTGCCAGGCTTTCGCCTTCAATCACGCCGTCGCTGTAGTCGATGGCCATCTTGCCCAACTCGATGAAGTCGAAGTCCTCCTTGTAGTCAGAGAGCAGTTCCGATTTGGCATCACGGAACTCCACGCAGCGCTTGAAGTGTGTGCCGAGTTCGCCCTTCAGCTCGTTGGTATAGAGTGAGATGATCACCTTTGAGTTGGCGAAGGAAGGCTCCTCAGCGTATGCCGTCTTGATATAGAAAGGAACCACAGCGCTTACCCAGCCCTGACATACGATGACGTCTGGCTGCCAGCGAAGTTTCTTCACGGTTTCCAGTACACCACGTGCGAAGAAGATGGCGCGCTCTCCATTATCTGTATATTCCACACCCTGCTCGTCGGCTGCCATCTGGCGGCGGGTGAAGTAATCGTCGTTATCAATGAAATAGATTTGTTGACGTGTTGTTGGTATAGATGCAACCTTGATGATCAGCGGATGGTCTGTATCATCGATGATAAGGTTCATACCAGACAGGCGAATCACCTCGTGCAGCTGGCCGCGACGCTCATTGATGGTGCCCCATTTAGGCATAAAGGTGCGAATCTCAAAGCCTGCTTCCTGCATTTTCTGAGGTAATTCGCGTCCCATGATAGACATGTGGGTCTCGGCTACGTATGGGTCGATCTCCTGATTGATAAATAATACTTTCTTTGCCATAAAATTTAAATTTTATTCTTACGAATTAGGTGCAAAGGTACAAAAAAATATCCGAAAAGTGGCATTTTTGCTCTGAAATTCAATAATTTCGGCAATAATTCGCATATTTTTAGGTTTTTTCTTTCTTATTTGAGAAAAAAGTTGTTATTTTGCACCCGAAAACAGATAAGAAGATGAAAGTAATCAATAAGATTGTTGACCTCCAGAACGAACTTTTCGATCGTCGCAAGGAGGGAAAGGAAATCGGCCTTGTGCCAACTATGGGCGCGCTTCATGAGGGTCATGCCTCTCTGGTAAAGCGCAGTGTTGAGGAAAACGGTGTTACGGTAGTTTCCGTTTTCTTGAATCCTACTCAGTTTAATGACAAGGGTGACCTGGAGCGTTATCCACGTACACTCGATGCTGACTGCAAGCTCCTCGAGGCTTGTGGCGCTGACTATGTGTTTGCTCCTTCTGTAGAGGAGATGTATCCTACACCGGATACCCGCCACTTCGAGTTCCCTCCGGTAAGTACCGTGATGGAGGGTGCCAAGCGTCCGGGCCACTTCAATGGTGTATGCCAGGTAGTTAGTCGCCTGTTCTTTATCGTTCATCCTAACCGTGCTTATTTCGGTGAGAAGGATTGGCAGCAGATTGCTGTCATCAAGCAGCTCGTGAAGTACATCAACAGCGATGTGCAGATTGTGGAGTGTCCTATCATCCGTGATGAGGATGGTTTGGCTAAGAGCAGCCGCAATACATTGCTCTCTGCTGATGAGCGTGCCATCGCACCGAATATCTACAAGGCTTTGAAGGCGAGCGTAGAGTTTGCCAAGAATCATACTGTGCAGGAAACTCACGACAAGGTGGTGAGCGACATCAATGCCGTAGAGGGGCTGGAGGTAGAGTATTTCCAGATTGTGGATGGCGACAGCCTGCAGGATGTGGCATCATGGGAGGATAGCGCCTACGTGGTAGGTTGCATCACCGTATATTGCGGCAAGACTCCTATCCGTCTCATCGACCATATCAAGTATAAAGGATAATTCCTCTATAGATTTCTTTATTAAGTTTAATCCGTAATAGATAAAAGTAATAACAGAACAATGCAGATTGAAGTATTGAAGAGTAAGCTCCATTGTGTGACTGTAACTGAGGCTAACCTGAATTACATGGGTAGCATCACGATAGATGAGGATCTGATGGACGCAGCTAACCTGATAGCAGGAGAGAAGGTGCAGATTGTGGATAACAATAATGGCGAGCGCCTGGAGACCTATATTATCAAGGGTGAGCGTGGCAGCGGTTGCATCTGCCTGAACGGTGCAGCAGCCCGCAAGGTGCAGGTGGGTGATACCGTCATCATCATCGCCTATGCCCTGATGGACTTTGAGGAGGCAAAGACCTTCAAGCCTACCGTGGTTTTCCCTAAAGAGGAAAACAGGGTTTAATATTCAATGGAAACAAAAGAAAGGGTGTGTCATGGACTTATGGCACACCCTTTCTTTTGTCTTTATTTGGCGGATTTGCAATCCGCTTTATCCGTCTTCACGATGATGTCGGTGTTACACCTTTTATATAAAGAGGAGAAAAAACAGGGTCAGGATAAAATGAACCAGTTTGAACCAATTTTCTGAATCTCTACGTAAGAGATACAGAAAAACGGAGAACTTCCGTTCAATCAGAGACTTATCAGATTTCGTCCGAAATCATCTCAAAAAAATGTTGATTTTTGTAGAACAACATTAAAAAATTAACAAGTATAATTCGCTTATTTACAATAAATTTCGTATTTTTGCAGCGTGAATCCGTATCTCTTACGTAGAGATTCAGAAGAACGAGACGATTTAAGAACTTATAAGATGGCTTTCAGGTAAGCAGAATGGTATATGATATATAATTTGCTTCAAGCAGCTCGCTTTGCATTTCGTATGCAGCAGGCAGAAAGACATAATAGTATTGGAGATTAGTGGAAGTGAGTCTATTGGTTTTTCAATGCTGTGATACATATCACAACCCTCATAACTCGGGAAGGTTATCTTCTCAGGGGAAGCGGAGCTATATCCGGCGGTTGAAACCATTTAATATATTTTATAAAAAACTCCCCATCTGTTTTCAGATGAGGAGCATTTTCTAGAGATGGAAGTCGATTTCCTTCAGCCATTCCTGCAATGAGGAGCTATTCTGGCTGTCCCAATCAGCAAGCTATAGTAAGGCGGTCCCATCCCGCACAACCTGGCGAGACCTTTGATTGGTCCGCCAACCCTAAAGCATAGCGGTTCTGTGCACCGGAGGGCGGTTACATCCCCGCTTCCTGAGGTTTCTGTCCCCTAGAAGGGGAACCGAAGGGGTCGTAAAGACTATTGAAGAGGGGCTTGGGGAGAAAGTGGAGCTCTCCTTGCAGGAGAGACGGAGAGGTAGAAAAAACTTCTTTAACGGTAAGGAAGGACGGGTAGGTTTTCGAAAAAGAATAAGAAAAAAAATAATATAATAATAGAAAAGTAGCCCTTATTACGGGTATTACAGGTCAGGATGGATCATACCTGGCAGAGTTATCATATCATAAAGTTTATGGCAAAAAAAGTATTTGTAAGTGGATGTTACGACTTACTCCACTCTGGGCATGTTGAGTTCTTCCAGCAAGCCTCACATTATGGCGACCTCTATGTCGGCATCGGCTCCGATGCAACCTATTTAGAGTACAAACATCGCAAGCCGATGTTCCCTCAGGAAGAACGACTCTTCATGGTCAAGAACATCAAGGCAGTAAAGGATGCGTATATCAATGAAGGAAGTGGAGTTATCGACTTCCTCCCAACCCTCGATTTGGTAAAACCAGACGTCTTCGTTGTAAACGCAGAAGGCGGTTCTGATGAGAAGCGAAAGATCTGTGCAGAACGAGGCATCGAGTATGTCGAACTTCAGCGCACACCTCATGAAGGCTTGAAGGCACGTTCATCCAGCGACCTGAAGAAAGCCCTTTCTACAGCTGCCGATACCACAACCCAGAGCGCCGGAATCCCAACCCGCTTGGACCTTGCCGGAACCTGGATCGACCAGCCATACGTCAGCATGCATCACCCAGGTTGGGCAATCACCATTTCCCTAAACCCAACCTTCGTGGTACGAGACAGATGTGGTCTCTCCACATCCACCCGTAACATGATCAAGAAGATATGGCCGGTGAAGCTCCCAAAGATGGATCCCGAGATGCTCGCCCGTCTGGTCTTCTGCTTCGAGAATAATCCGGAGCGCCACGACGGCATCATTTCCGGTGCCCAGGATTCCATCGGAATCTGCGTACCAGGTCTGGCTCGTCATTATTATGACAACAACTTCTGGCCAGAGAAGATAGAGAGTACTCAGGATGAGATGACTCTCCGCTTCCTCGAAGACCACCTCGTGATGATACCGATGCAGCCACGACGTCCGGGATGCAGTGTGGTAGAAGGCAAGGATATCACCCCTGCAAAGGTGAAGGCTTTAGCCGATGCTGCCGATGCATGCTGGAATGCCATTCTTGCGCATAATCTTGATGCTTTTGTAGCAGCATACAAGGCATCCTTCGAAGCCCAGATAGCCATGTTCCCTGGTATGGTGAATCCATCTATCAACGGAGTGATTGAACCGGAGGCGAGTGTGCAGCCGATGATTGATCATTACAGTGCTCTGGATGATGTGCTGGCATGGAAGATGCCGGGCGCAGGTGGCGGTGGCTATCTTGCCCTGGTTGTAAAGGATAGTAAGGAATTTGCAGAGAATCATGAAGAAGCCATCCATCTTCAGATACGAAGGGCATAATTATCTGGTTCCCTTCCTCATTATCAGCAGCCTCTTCTTCATGTGGGGCTTTGCCCATGGCATCCTGGAAGTGAAATCAACAGCTTCTACTTCTTCGTACTATCCTTGTTTGTGATATGGTGCGGCTTAACCTGTCTGGAGACGAGTGCCAATCCTTATACCACGGTATTGGGACATCCCGATAAGGCGGAGAGTAGAATCAACTTGTCACAATCGCTCAATGGCATAGGTTGGATAGTGGGACCGCTGGTTGGCGGACAATTGCTGTTCTCTGGTGTCAACATAGCCATTCCATACGCCCTGGTGGGTATCTTCGTGCTTTCAGTGGCATTGATTCTGTCAAGAATAACATTGCCTGACCCAAGGAGAGCGCATGAGGCAGATACGAACGAGAAGATAGAGGAGAAGCCGATGAAGGCGATGGCATTCGCTTTCGGCATGCTTACCCTCTTCCTCTATGTGGCTGCCCAGACGGGTGTGAACAGTTTCTTTATCAACTATGCGGAAGAGAGCATTCATATAAAGAAGCAGACCGCCAGTGCTACATAGCCGACACCACGCAAAGCATGTCCCTCGCCTTCCTCATCCCCCTCATCTGTTACGCAGCCATCGCCGGCTACGCCGCCACGAGGAAGAGTTAGGGGGCCAAGCGGTCCCATCCCGTATCTCCTGAGTAGATGATACCACCGCCAGAAACCTAGCCGCCCTATAATTTACTCAAGTTTCGAAAGTAAGCCCTACACGCCCTGAAAGGGCAGAAGCTCCTAGCCCAGGGCATCGCCCTGGGTGTTTA
>ERZ1026858.760-NODE-760-length-17044-cov-81.956030_pt1 | contig 17044 bp, 13 predicted proteins | sample MGYA00380159_ERZ1026858 | MGnify/ENA primary metagenome ERZ1026858 (study PRJEB33269, sample SAMEA4719795) | human gut metagenome | biome: human-associated habitat; feature: organic feature; material: feces | place: Cameroon | collected 2013-10 ...
AAAAACTCATAAATAGTTCATTTTTAGCTATTCGGCTGATTTTAGCGTAATTTTTGATGAAAAAGCCACAAAATAAAGCTTATCATTTTGAAGATTCAGAAAAAACAATTACTTTTGCAGCGTTAAGCCGATAATGTCGGATGCATCTATCCGACAAAAGGAGTAATAGAACAAGAGAAAATAATCAGAAAATGAACAATATATTTAAGATTAAAAAAGAAGAAAGGCTCTTTGCCTTGATTGCACTCATCACTATCATCGCCTTCAATGTGCTGATGATAACCTATCATTTTGAAGATTTCGGCAAACCGAAGGCTGGATTCTGGACGCTCTTTACCAAGAACTTTCAGATTTCAGGTTTCGACCCATACACCTATCTTACCCTCTCGAAGTGGAAGGTGTATTACACGGAGTATCGCCACCCCATGCTCCCATTCTTCCTCTATCCTTTCTCGGCACTGAACGGTTGGCTGATAGAACTCACCTCAAGAAACTGGGCAACTACCATCGTGGCGGTGATGATGACATTCTTCTCCACCTACTCCACTCTCTTCTTCCGAAGAATCTTCAGAGAGGTGATGCAGTTGAAGGCAATAGACAGCAATGTGCTTACGGCAATGCTCTTCTCCTTTGCCTACGTGCTGCTCGTCACCTTTGTGGATGACCATTTCGGCATGTCGCTTTTCTTCCTGTCGATGACACTTTATATAGCCGGCAAGCAGCAGCTGGAACACAGAAGCATGCCTTGGTGGCAGAGTGCCCTGCTCTTTTTCTTCACAGCAGGCATCACGCTGAGCAATGGCGCAAAGACCTTCCTTGCTGCCCTCTTTACCAATGGCAAAAGACTCTTCCGTCCGAAATATCTGGCATTGGGAATTATCTTGCCTACCCTGCTGATAGGAGCTGCAGGCATTTATCAGAACAAGGCATTCATTATTCCTAACCGTCAGGAAGGAGAACGACTCGTTGCCCAAAAGGCTGCTAAAGATAGTACTTTTAGGGCAAAGATGGAACAGAAGCAAAAACACGATAAGGCCATTGCTGGCAAGAATATCCAGAAACGAGGCATGCTTTCATGGGCTGATATGTCTATCTCCCGTTCAGAATCATTGGTTGAAAACGTTTTTGGCGAATCGCTTATCCTGCACAGAGAACATCTTCTGGAAGATATCCACAGCCATCGCCCGATTTTCGTGAAATACCAGACCCCTATTCCTTATATCATAGAGGGTATCATCGTCGTTTTGCTGTGCATCGGCTTTTGGAAGGGAAGAAAATCGGCCTTTCTCTGGCTCACTGCCTCATGGGTGGCATGCGATGCCTTCATCCACCTGGTAATGGGATTCGGACTGAACGAGGTTTATATCATGGCTGCCCATTGGGCGTTCATCATTCCTATCTGTATCGGATACATCATCAGAAACTGTAAGGAGAAATATCTGCCTTATCTTCGTGGAGGACTCGCAGTTATCACCATTTTCCTGTTCTTCTATAACAGCACGCTGATATTCGAGTATCTGACAAGATAAAAAAGTATCTTAGATTAAAACCATCATGCAGAAAGTAAGTATCTTGACCCCTATCTATGGGGTAGAAAAATATATCGAACAGTGCGCCCGTTCACTGTTCGAGCAGTCGTATGCATCTATCGAATACATCTTTGTAGATGACTGTACCCCCGATAAAAGTATCGGTATCCTACAATCGCTCCTGAAAGAATATCCAGAAAGAGCACAGCAGGTACGCATCATCCACCACGACAGGAATCGGGGCGTGGGCGCCGCAAGACAGACGGCATTGATGGCGGCTACAGGCGATTATCTTTTATTTGCCGATAGCGATGACATGCTGCCGAAAGATGCAGTAGAAAAACTGACCACAAAAGCCGAAAGCACCCATGCCGATCTGATTGATGGCGGCTACCGGGAATGGTGCGATGGAAAAGCAGGAATACTCCAGAAACCTTTTGACGTTTCTGATGAGAAACTGCTCAAACTGCTCGTTTGCCAGAACATCATCACCAATCGTCTGTGGGGCAGAATCTATAAGCGTTCGCTCATCATGGAGCACAGGATATTCTTTGAAGAGGGCATTAACTATGCAGAAGATCTTTTCTGGAATGCCCAGTTCATGTTTTATGGCAAAAAGGTGAACATCGATGATGCGGTATATTACTATCGCACAGACAATGAGAATTCCTATAATCACAACATCTCTGAAAAGAATCTCCTGTCATACTTCAAGTCAACCCGCCGACTCATCGATTTTTTCGAGCAGAACGATAAGAAGCATCAGTACCTCAGGGCCACAGAGATAGGCATCGTCAATGCCTACCGCTGGGCGGCAAACGCACAGGTAGCCTTCGAAAAGGTGGATCAGGCACTCGCCTACAAGCCTAAGAGCTGCCTCATCCGCCTTATCATCAAGCTCATCAAAAAAGGCGTACCTGTCAAGAAGGTGAACCTTATCTACCTCGCTTACAGAAGGCTATACACTCTTCTAATATCTGCACCTTCAGCAGTTTCATGATACAGAAGTAGATGGTGGCTGAAACCAGCAGACGAACCAGCAGCAAGAGATAGATGTTCTGCAAGCTGCGGGTCATGAAATAGGTGGCCACCATGGTGGCTGCCGCACAAAGCATGAATGGCAGTATATCCTTTGCCACATCACGGAATCGCAAGCCTGCAACACGCTTCAGCATCCACTGCCAGACCAAAAGCCAGGCTATAATAAACAAAGTGTAGGCTATCACCATGGTCTGGATGCCATATTGATGACAGAACAATACCAAGGCTAGCAAACCCACTACCTGACCGATGTTGCACCACATATATACATCAGAACGCCCCTTGCTGATAGCCAGGTTCTGATAGAGTGTATAAATCGGCATAAAGGCACCGCTCACACAAAGAATCTGCAACAGCGGCACACTGGCTATCCATTTCTCATGAATCGTAATCAAGATGAATTCACGTGATACCAGGGTCAAGCCAAACATCAATGGGAAAGAAAGGAATGCCGTGAAACGGAGCATCTTTCTGAACACCAGCAACTCGCGGTTCTTATCGTCCTGGATAGAAGCCAGTACGGGCTGCGCTATCTGTCCCACCGTATTGGCAACAAACGAATTAGCCTTGGTATCCCAGTTATAAGCCTGGCTATAGTTACCCACATCATTAATCGGATAAAATCGGCCAAACACAAAGGTCAAAACATTGTTGCTCACCGTATTGATGATGTTGGTCACCAGAAGCTTCACGCTGAATCCAAACATTTTCCTCACGGGTCCGAAATCGATATGAAAGTTCGGGCGCCATCCCGTATAATAATATCTTCCAATATTCAACACGAGGATGAAGATAACCTGCTGCCAGGCAAGACTCCAATAGGCCATGCCGTTGAATGCCAGCACCAAGCCCACGACATTCGAACTGACCAAAGCCATGAAATTAACAATGGTTATCTCCTTGTTCATCATATTCTTCATCATATACCCGTTTTGGGCGATACCAAACGAAGAGATGAAGAAACTCAGGAACACGAAGCGCGACAAGGAGGTGAGACAAGGCTGATGGAAGAAATCAGCTATCAGCGGCGCACAGAAAAAGAGCACCACATACATGGTAAGACTCACCAGGACATTAAACCAGAACACCGAATTATAATCGTTGTCGGTGGGTTTCCTGATATTCACCAACGCCTGGGTAAAACCGCTACTCTGCAGATTGCCCGCAATCAAGGTGAAAATGGTGAGGATGCCGATAATACCATAATCGGCTGGCGACAACAAGCGCGCCAAGAAGATGCCAAAGAGAATATTGAGAACCTGGGTGGAGCCACTGTTCATAGCTCCCCAAAACAATCCCTTGGCGGTTTTTTCCTTTAATGATTCTGCCATCGTTTCTATCTGATAAATATGGAATATTACTTGATTTTACTTTTTAAAGTGCAAAAGTAGCATAAATAGTTTGAAGTTCAAAACTTTTTGCTTACTTTTGCAGTCGTAAAACAGAAAAAGTATGGATATTAAGAACATCAAGAAGGAATGGAACGCCACAATACTCGATATATTGAAGGCATTCATCGACATCTGCAACAAGTATCACCTCAGATATTACTGTTGCGCCGGCACCGCCATCGGAGCCGCCCGTCACCACGGAATGATTCCCTGGGACGATGACATCGACGTGCTGATGCCACGCCCCGACTACGACCGTCTGCTCGAAATCGCCAAACACGAAGACTTTGGCAAATACGAGGTAGTGACTCCCTACAACAACGAATCGTATCCTCTCTATTTCTCCAAACTCGTGAATCGCGAAACCACTCTTATTGAGGAGAAGGAGCGTCCCTGCATCATCGGTCTTTACGTAGATATCTTTCCTCTTGATGCCACCGACGATGACCTGGAAACGGCGAAAGCTCTGTATCGCAAATACTCAAAGACCATCAACCGTCTGAACGCCGTAACCACTCACAACACCTTTATCGATTATATTTCCCTGCTCCTGCACAAAGAAACCTGGGGCCGGTTTGCCATCAAGACGCTTGCCTTCTTCTGCCGCAGCAAGATGCGCCACCATCTTATCCAGCAGATGGACGAGATGAGTCACCGATATGACTTCGACAAGGCGAAGAACGTACTGGTGAATACGGGTTCCTACCACTACAAAGAGATTTTCCCGAAGGAATGGCTTGGCAAAGGAAAGGAATTTCCATTCGAGGATACCACCGTCTTGCTGCCAGAGCAGGCAGATACCTATCTGCGCCACTTCTTTGGCGACTATATGAAGTTCCCACCAGTAGAACAAAGAGTGGAAAAGCACCTGCGCTACTATCTGAACATGGAAAAAAGGGAAACATGGGACGAGATTAAAAGAAAGCTATAACACAAAAAGCGCATGATTATGCACTATAAAAATGGTGTGCCATAAGCCATATCCACACGCCTTGAAAAGGGTTTGCGAGATAGTTGACTTATGCCACACCATTATTTTTTATCTAGACAGAGACTTTTCCACATCCTGCAAGGTATGTCCAAAACCTTCTTCCACATCAAAAAGCGGTTTCCAGCCTAAAGCCTTGATCTTATCCGTATTAAAGGTTGCCTTGGTGATAGGCGTGGTATTCCCCTGCTGCACATCTTCCTCTGGAATATCAAACACCACCTTTCTATTCGCTTTCCGGGCTATTAGTTCTGCCAGTTGGCGGATGGAGATATTTGATTCAGAATGTGCCACATTATAGGCATTGCCCCTTTCACCATCCAGCAAGAGGCGCAAGATGGCATGGGCAGCATCCACCACATAGAGCCATGACCGGAAAGCCTCACCCTTACTCTTCAGAACGATATCCTCCCCCCTGAGGACATTGCGGATAAACTGGGCATACACCCGATTATCACTCTCGGTAAAGCCGGGACCATAGGTATGGCTCAGTCTGGCTATTACCACATCGGCACCATACTCAGCTCCGTATGCCATGCAAAGTGTCTCGGCAGCTCGCTTCGACGAAGGATAGCAGGCACGCACAGAGGCACAATCCACATATCCGCAGCTCTTCTCGGTAAACTCAGATCCATCGCCTTCGCCATAGATTTCGCCAGAAGAAACGTAAACCATGCGCTTCATGCGATGTTTCAATCCATATTCTATGAGATGGGACACACCATTGATATTGGCTTTCATCACCTCTACAGGTTCCTGACTGAAGAAATTAGGACTCGCATTGCTTGCCGCATCTATAATGTAATCCGCTCCCTCAGCCAACTCATCATACACAGATTCCACCATCATTCCATTCATGCTCTTGATGACAGGCTGGGTGACATCTATCTTTGCAAAAAAAAAAGACTCATCTTCCCAATAAGCCGCAAACTTCTGCTGGGCACGTTCCTTATTGCGACCAGCAGCTATCACTTTGTAGCACCGAGCAGGATTCTGCATCAATACATCCACCACGCAACCTCCTACCAATCCCGTGGCACCCACCACAAGAATGGTCTTGTCACGCAAACGCTCCAAGTCTAATCCATCCTGGAAAAGACGAGCTATATCTTTCCGATAAGGTGAAAAATCTAACATAAATCTAACAGTTGCCTAACATTTCCAACTTTAACCCATATTCTCATATAAAAGAGAACCATACTCCAAGATTATTTGAGCCAAGACTCCGGCTGCACCTTCATCAAAGCCTTCAATATCTCCAAATCTTCCACAGTCGTAACCTTGATGTTCTTTTCAGAACCAGGAACGATATGCATCTGTCTGCCTCCCAATTCTGCCATCAAGGTACAAGATGCCACCGAATTGGTGATACCTTTCTCCCTGGCTTCCTCATGAGCAGCGATGAGGTTTCCCAAACGGAAAGTCTGGGGTGTCTGAGTACGAATCAGCTTATCACGAGGAATACTAGTGTTGGTGGTGAAACCATCCTCACTCTCCAAGATAGCCTCTCTACATTTGATACCCGTAATGGCATAGCCATACTTTTGGCAGATGGCGATATTGGAAGAGATGATGTCTTGCGACAAGAGTGGGCGCACGGCATCATGCACCAGTACCAGGTCATCGTCACCGCATCCCGCTTCCTTCAGACCATAGATACCATTATGTATAGACTCCTGCCCATTGCTTCCCCCCGGGAATATCCATTTCAACTTGGTAATGCAAAACTGGTTGGCATACGACTGCAACACCGTTTCCCACCCCGCCAAACATACCACAGCAATCCCCTGGATATCGGGATGCTTCTGAAAAGCCATCATCGTATGGATGATGATAGGACAATTATCAACGTGCATAAACTGCTTAGGGATGTCTTGTCCCATACGATTGCCAGACCCTCCGGCTATGATTAATGCATAGTTCATATCTTCTATCTTTAAATGGATTATTTCTATCTTTAAATAGATTATTTCTGAATGATTCTCGCAGGATTACCAACCACGGTTGCCCCATCCGGCACATCTTGGAAAACGACGGCTCCTGCCCCAATTGTTACATGATTACCGATGTGAATGCCCCCAAAGACGGTAGCTCCGGTATAGATTTTCACATCATTCCCTATCGTCGGTCTTCCTCCCTTGCCATTTCCCAGCGTTACCATCTGCAGACAATAGAAATCATCACCTATGGATTCCGCATTGAGATAAGTGGCATAACTATGTTCCAGATGTGCACCCTTTCCTATATGCGGGCACCAGATGGTCATGGTCCGCTCCGGCGGCAGCAGCCAACTGATGAATACCGACCGATACTCTCCGAGTCGGTAATAAAAGAGATTACGGAAACTTCGTTCACGGGTGCAGACCTTGATGAAGTTGAGCACGGTAGGCTTTTGGTCTTGCACCTTGAGCAAATCAGCATCTATCTCCTTCTTATGAAGCAGATACATGGCTATGTGTGGGAGCATTCTCACCGCAGAAGCCGACAATATGATGGTTTGTGCTATTGGATTCATGTTGCAAAGATACAATAAAATATAGAAACAGGCCTACTTTTCACAGAAATTATTACTTAAGTAATCCTAAAACACTAAAAAAGCACCAGTCTCCCGACTGATGCTTTCTTATAAAATATTACTATCCAGGATTTCTCCTTCCTGAAAAGCATATATTTATTAATTTTAAAAACTAAAGTTATTTACAATTGTCTAAACATGAATATGAAAGTTATTTATTTATCTGAGTAATACTGTTTTGTCACTTTAATGCTCTTGCAACGATGTGCAAGCAGTTTTCTAGGTGCAAAGATAGGGTAAAAATACAAAATACAGGGGTAATATTTGTTTTTTAGGGTGGTAAAAACCGTTACCGCCCGTTATTTAAACAACAAAAATAACTCCCATTATAATTTTATACCCCTGTTTCTTGAATATACCTTATTTCTTGAATACACCCCGCACCACAAACCAGGCATGCACCAACAATGTGGTAACAATACCATAGTTACTTTTCATCACCTCAAAGCGCTCCTTGAGCGAAGCCTTATGGTTTTGAATCGACATTCCACCATCCAGATAGTTGGTGATAACAGCATTCACATTGCGCAAAGGCAAGTGGCAACGTTCTGATTCTCTCATGATGCGGATACACCAGTCAACATCTGCCGACAGACGATAGTGCAAGTCATAGTGCACTCCACGCGCTATATCAGTACGGGCATAGAACGACTGATGACATACCAGCATGCCCCACTTGAATGAACGCCATGTCAACTTCCTGGGAGGAGTAAGACGGCGATGGCGCAAGAAACGCCCCTCATCATCCACAATGTCGGTATCTCCATATAGCACACCAGGCAAGATTTCTCCTTCCCCCACACAGCCTTCCACATACTCCAGGGTATCTTCTGAAGGAAAAACATCTCCAGCATTCAGAAACACGAGATAGTCGCCCGTGGCTCTATCAATGCCCTTATTCATGGCATCGTAAAGTCCCTTGTCGGGTTCTGAGTAAACCACTATTTCATGAGCATTTTCACCCACTTGCGCCTTATGCTGGTAAGCCTTGATCATCGCCAGGGTTTTGTCTTTCGACACCCCATCTATAATCAGGTGCTCCACATTGCAATAAGTCTGCTTGCTCACACTATCCAGGGTACGCTGTAATACACTTTCGGCATTAAACGTACAGGTAACAACCGTGAACTTAATCATATATGATAGTTTTTGTAGGCCAAAGCCTGGTTATACACCTCTATATATTTAAGCGCCACCGAATGCTGCGAGTAGCATTGCGTCACCTTATGCAGACATGCCTGCTGCAAGGATTCTCTATCAGCCTCTTCCAAGACCCAGTGAATACCCTTTGCCAAATCATCCGCATCCCGGTAGTTTGCCACATAGCCCGTCTTCAGATGGTCTATCATCTCAGGTATTCCACCCACCTTGAAGCCCACGCCAGGTACGCCACAAGCCATAGATTCCATGATGGTATTAGGCAGATTATCCTCCAGGGAAGGCAGCACAAATACATCCACGGAATTATAGATATTCACAATTTGCTTCACGTCGCTCACATAGCCCAGGGAGTAAGAAGGCAACGAAAGCGTTATCTCCTCAGAATGACCTCCCAGAATAGCTATGGCGGTATGCTTGACCATATCCGGATATTTCTTCACCAGGCAGTCTATTGCCTCTACAAAGTACTCCATTCCTTTTCTTTCATCCGTTACACGCTGCGAAACAAAGAGGATGATACGCTTGTCGGCTGGCAATCCTGCACGCAAACGTGCCTCTGCCTTGTTTTGCGGACAGAACACATGAGTATCTATCGGATTCGGGATATTGGTGATACGCTGTCCCACGAAGAGTCCACTCTTCTTAGCCTGCTGCTCCAGCCATCTGCTGCAACTTACAAAATGAATGTTGCCGCCATGATAGAGTTCCTTCTTCCGGCCAAAGATCTTAGAAGAGATATCATTCTTGCTTCCTTTGTGAGGCAAGAGCGGACAATTGCCGCAGGTAGAGACATAGCGGTTGCAGCCACGAGCATAGTGACAGATTCCCGTAGCAGCCCACAAGTCGTGCATCGTCCACACCACCGGTTTGCCACTCTTTAAAATCTTCCGGATACTTTTCAACGAGAGCATGCCTTGGTTGACCCAAGAAAGATGAATGACATCAGCTTCCTGGAACTCCCGAAGCTTGGTGATGTCGGAGCCAGCCGCAGCCAGATCTATCTCCCAAAGATGATGCTTGGAAAAATGAAGATGCCAGAATACGCACCAACGCTCCCACAGGAAGTTCCAATGCAGCTTCATGGAACGGGGCAAACCGACAACTGTTATATCTTCTGTCTCCTTATCACGCACCAGCATCTTAGCCTTAACACCATTATTGTTAAGGGCATCCATCAGGCGATTGGCAGCTACAGCCGCACCGCCCGTTTTCTCGCTTGTATTTACTATAAGTACTCTCATCTTCTTAATATAGCTTTTATTTATAGCTTTCAGTTGCAAAGATAGCGAAAAAAAATGTGCCAGCAAAAGAAATAGGGGCTTTTCTTCAAAAATTCACCAAAAAAGACGGAAACAAAAACATAAAAAGATGGAAACAAAAACATGCCACAACTCTCAACGAGCTGTGGCATGCAATTATGTTTAACTTTAAAAAATCTAATCAAAATAGTCTCACGACCTTCTCAATTATCTGTTAAACAATCTACCTTAAAACCTAATAACTAAAAACCTAAATCTATTACTACTAACCTAAACAATCTATTAACCTTTTGACGCTGCAAAGATACAATGATTTTTTCTATCTACCAAATATTTCATCAAAAAAATGCTCCTTTTTTGAATATTTTTTGATTTGTATCAAACAGATAAGAGTAAATCAATAGTCCTTAACAACTTTTGAGTGTAATTATGCCATTTGTATCAACACGGTGGCATAAGCAGAGATTCCTTCCATTCTTCCCGTAAAGCCAAGCTTTTCGGTGGTTGTTGCCTTAATGGAAATCTGATCCTCATCTACACCCATCACTTTTGCCAGACAAGCCTTCATGGCTGGCACATGCGGATTGAGTTTTGGACGTTCTGCACAGACTGTGGCATCTATGTTGCCCAAGGTATATCCCTTGGCAGCAATCAGGTCCATTGTCTTCTTGAGCAGTATCTTGGAATCCACATTCAGCGTCTCTGCTGATGTATCCGGAAAGTGATAACCAATGTCGCGCATATTGGCTGCACCCAGCAGTGCATCACAAATGGCATGTATCAGCACATCGGCATCGCTATGTCCCAGCAATCCCAACTCATAATCTATCTTGATTCCTCCCAACCACAAATCACGGTTCTCCACCAGCTTGTGGACATCATATCCAAATCCTACACGTATATTCATATCTATATATAATAACTAATCAATAATCACTAATCACTAAAAACTATCTCTTAAAGAGGTCCTTCAAGCCATCCATATCGAATGATAGGGTGAAGCGCAAAGTCTGGTCCAGAGGGTTACTCTTGGCTGTAGCCACCACATAGGCAGCATCCAGCGAGAAGACGTTCATCTTGAAACCGGCTCCCACGGTGAAGTACTTACGGTTACCCTTGCTCTGACTCTCATGGTGATAACCGGCACGAAGCGCAAACTTATCGTTATAGATATATTCAGCACCTAAACCATAGTTGATTTCCTCCAGCTCCTCCTTGAAACCGCCAGGAGCATCGCTGAAACTCTTGAAGATACCGCTGATACCCGAAATATCATTATACTCACGGTGCACACGGTCGTTATATTCCGAGACATCCTCACCCTCTTTCTGAGCAGGAACGGTAGGAACCAGGTACTTATTGGCATCGGCAGAGATGGTAAAGCGGTTGTACTCATCGATAGGAACCATCAGGGATGCACCCAGACGCATGTTGGTTGGCAGGAACTCACCATACTCTTTACCGCTGAAAGTAATCTTACTACCGATGTTAGAGATATTCAAACCCACGCCCAACTGGCACTCACGTGGACCGATATTGATATAGTTCTGATAATAAGCAGCAATATCGGCAGCAAAGGCTGAAGCAGGAGAGTTCTCCTCCGTATAGTCGAAACGCAAGTCGGAATAAATCCAGCGGATAGCTGCAGCCAGAGAGAACTTCTCGCTCAGCATCATAGAGTAAGCCACATCCAGCGACATCTCATATGGGTTGATGGTCATGGCATTGGAGTTCACAGCAGGATCACTGGTATATACCTCACCCATGTTGAAATAACGGAGAGAGGCAGACACGGCACTATAGTCTCCGATGCGATAGTAACCCGACAGATAAGCCAGGTTCATATCGTTGACCAGCGAACGCAACCATGGAGTAAAGTTCAAAGACACACCTGCTCTTGAAATCGTAAACGGATATTTAGCCGGGTTCCAATACTGCGAGTTCACATCCGGATCGGTAGCAGCACCCACGTCACCCAAACCACCACCACGGGCATCAGGTGCAATGGTCTGAGAGATGACCGCATAGTTCACTGGGTTGAAAAGAGTTTCTTTCGTATCATCGTCACCGGCATGTGTATTCAGCGAGAATACCGAAAGCAGACCAATGGCGAATATCTTGAATATTCTTCTATTCATATTACTTATATTTTTATTTTAAATCTTTATATTCATTCTATACCTTATCTGACCACAATCAGTTTTCGGGTCTTCGAAGTGTAGCTGCTTCCGTCTGACGCCACCTTCACCCTATACAGATAGACACCTGTGCCCAATGGTCGTCCGCCATCTACCGAGAGGTTCCACGTCAAGGTATAGGTATCAGATGCAGGGATTCCACTTTCTGCATGGCGCCAGAGCATTCTTCCCGATGTATCAAAGAGTTCGATTACCACATCCATGTTACTCTCTCTTCTATCGTGCGATACGATGAAGGTAGTAGATGTCTTCGCCGGATTCTCAGTAACACCGATATCGAAGAGTGATGGCTTCAATCCTGATACCACGTTGAAGTTGAGCGTAGTGGTAGAACTGTTGTTCTGGATATCCCAGGCCCTGAAGGTAAGCTGGTGCTTGCCCGGTGTCAGTTCCGGAATACTATAATAGGTAGTTCCACTGGTATAGGTACCGAAATCGTAGGTGAAGTTATCATTGAGATTATACGTCTGCGTCATCTCGCCGTCTATCACCAGTTGCAGGTCATGACCTATACCGCTACCTGCAGCATTGATACCATCCTTGTCTGCCAGTTTAGCCACAAAGAATGGTGTGGTATTCACATTGCCACCATTCACAAACGATGGCGAGTTGAGGTAACAGAAGATAGACGGACCGATGGAGTCGTTTCTAGCCTCCACGCTACCACCCACCGTGAAATTCTCACTATATCCATGGGCTCTCAACGTTTTGTCGTTATTGATGGCATAAAGGCTTACCAAGCCCGATGCATCCGAATAGTTGATATCCTTCGGAACGGCAAAGCTAAAGGAGAACTTTCCGTTCGATACACTGTCAGAACCCAGATAAAGCGTTTTCTGGCGATCATAGAACTGGAAGGCATTTTCCGTCTCTTTCTTATCATTCATCTTGCAGGTGATGAGGTCCTTGGAATCTCTCACGGTTGCCGTAACAACACCCTGATAATCAGTTCTTCCCTCTATATGTCCGGCAATCCTGGCTATCGAGCCCGCCTTCATCTTTGGTATGGTATCAGTACGATCACAGGCTATACCGTTGATGGAATCCAATACCACCTTCATGGTTGGGAAGTTAAGCGATAGGGCCGGGTCACCGAGCAAGGAATATTGCAGGTGATTTTGCGAACGGTCGCTCTCGCCCTCTTTTGCCGCTCCCGTTATCACGTCGTTCTGAGCCAGTCGGTGGGCTTCACCAATCGTGATAGGCTTGCCATTCACCGTGCTCAACACACGGCGCATGAATGCACGGTTAATATACTTGTTCTCCCGGGCAAACACGGTACGTGTGGTACCATAGAAAGCCACAGCTCCTCCATTTGCATTCAGCAAGGCGGTCTCACCAACCGTAGAAACCACGCCATCAAATGGCATGATGTCACAAGAAGCCGTCACCCACAAAGGCAGATTGGCATTGCGGAACTCTTCGAAATCATTAATCTTGAGTACACCCTCATGCGAGATATAAGTCTGGCTTCCGTGTCCTGCATAGTCCATGATCAGGGCACCCGCATTCTGCTGCTGCTTGATGATTCTCGTCACTTCCGGATAAGTATTACCCGTAGAAGATGTCTCGCGGGTATAAGCATCCCACATCACTTTTTTCACCAGATAGTCAGGACAGAGTTTAGCCACATCATCAGCCACATCGTTGGCATCAATCATGTGGAGATTGTTGTTGCCATCATCACCCATGAACATCAGGGTATTCTGCCAAGCTCCAGCATTCTCGTTCTTCATGTAGTTGATGGTCTTGTCAACCAAGATCTTAGCCTCTGCAGCCGTTGTCACTGGGAATCTTCCCACGGCTATATCCTGCAACTCCGTACGAGGGTCTCCACCCTTGCCTTCGCCTATGATACCAAGCCAACTGTCACTCACGTAGCAATATACCTCACTGAACGAGTCTTCGCTCTCATGACAGAGCAAAAAGTCATCCGGATTCAGGTTGCGGCAATCGGATGTAAGCATACGGTTGTCCCACACGCAGTCGCCAAAGAGCAGAAGATACTTTGGCATGTCTTCCACCTTGGTTGCCTTGTCGGTCAGCATTCTCAGATAGCGGCGATAGGCATTGGCATCAGGCGTTCCACTGGAGAACTCATTGTAAAGTTCATCTGCCGGAACGATGTTCACACGAAGACTGTCATGACTTTCATGGAATTCCTTCAGTCTCTGCGCCTGCTTCAGCAGTTTCTGGGATGTAGGGATGATGATAACCATATCTGCCAAGGGGTCAGCATGATGATCCTGGTTGGTAATGCCATATACATACTCCGCTGCCGGCACCTGCTTGCCGAATCCGATAAACGGAATGGCATCATCATAAGCCACGGATATATAGTCCAGACGCACCGGACCTCCCGTTAGCGGCTTGATGGTGATGGTGTCCTTCGCCGTAGAGTCAGACAGGAAGAAAGAGTTGCTCGCCACTACACCCTTGGCATAAGAACCGCCATCAGATTTATCGACAGGCAAAGTCAGTGTGAGTTTTCCCAACACGGTTTCATTCCTCAAGATTGAAACCGTACTGTTAACACCAGCACTCACAGCCACCGTCAGTTTCCTATCGGTTCCACCTGTATGATTGGAGATTACCACACGCTGGGTTTCCCCCACTTTCACCGCTGTAGGATGATACAGATTTCTTCCTCCCGGGAACCAGCTGTAGGCATCCACCTCATAGAGCGAGTGATAATGCTCACTCTTCGGGTAGTTGGCAAGCACAAAGGCTGCCGAATCTATCAGGATTGGTGCCTCATCTGTCTGGGTAATGAAATAATAGCCATAGTCAGAATACGGATTTCTGATACGCTTGTCATTTTTCCAGCTCACAGGTCCACGTGCATAGAAATAATGCTTTCCATCTACCACACACTGTTTCACCTCCTTCAGGTCGTCAGTTTTCTTGAGATAGTCTGCATAAAGGGCCTCGTTTTGCAGATTTCCACCATATCCATAGATTTTCACCTTATTGATGTCGGTAAATCCGGCACGTCGCACCACATCGGCAGTCAGCTGATATACTCCCGTTTCCTTCACTCTAATCTTAGCCCATCTTCCGTTTGCCAACACCGAGTGGTCGGCATAGATGGAAGGATTCTCTCCATCGGCACGGGTCAGCTGGCGAGCCTTGAGCTGGGCACGCTTCAGCGGACGGGCTTTCACCTCCAGCATGAAGCTCGCCAACACCTGATAACGATTGTTTCGGAATACCAAAGGAGAGAAAGTAACAACCAGCACGCCCTCCTTTCTGCATTCAGTAACCTGCTGGTTAATAGCCACCTGCTCAGGGAGCGCAGCCCCTGAGAGACGGTTATAGTTCACAATATCGGTAGCCGGCATATCCACAAACTCCGGATATTTTACCTCTACCGTATAAATAGAGTCTTGATAAGCCCCCTTCAAGGGGAAGGAATACACAAATTGAGGCAACACCGAATCTACCTTCACCTCTTGCGAGGTGAGGTTAAAGAATTTCTGTGCCGATGCAGGCATTGCCAACGCCACGAGGCACAACCAAAGTCCGAAAAACTTCCAAATCTTATTATTGTCCATATATTCCTACTACAGGATTTTAGATCCATCCCCAAGGGGATTTCAAGTCAGTTATTTACAATGAAAGTCGAGTACCTTTCTATCTTCCAGATAACCCTCCAGGTGGTCGTCAATCTTCACCGGACCACAACCAGTAGGACAACCCGTATAGAGCAGGTCGCCTGTCTTCAGCGTGAAGTACTGGCTGATGTACGAGATAATCTCATCCACCTTGTAGAGCATATCGCTCGAACAGCCTTCCTGTACATTTTCACCATTGATGTTGAGATGGAAATGGATGGCCTGGATGTCACGGAACTTCTGGATATCCACCCATTCGCCGATAGCGGCTGAGCCGTCAAAGCCCTTGGCAAGTTCCCATGGCAGTCCAGCCTCTCTCAGTTTCTTCTGCATCTCGCGTGCCGTAAAGTCGATGCCCACGGTCACTGCGTCATAGTAGCGATGGGCAAAGCGCTGCGGAATGGTCTTGCCCAGCTTGCAGATGCGCACCACCAACTCGGTTTCATACTCTATTCTTCCCAGATGGTCTGGAATGAAGAAAGGCTTACCGTTGTTGAGCAACGCTGAGTCGGCCTTGGTAAAAATAACAGGACGCTCTGGTTTAGATAACGTTCCATGCAGCGATTTATTGTGTTCGGTATAGTTCATACCGATAGCAAATATCTTCATAACCCCAAAAATCTATAAAAAAAAGAAATGGGAGTTAGAAGCAAAGCAAAGCTTTAACTCCATAACTCCCGGATATTCTAATTTAACTATAAGTCAAATTAATACTTGCTTTTGAGTAATGATTACTCAGCAGCAAGAGTAAAGCGCTGGTAAGCAACGATCTTGAGATCCTTGCTCTGAGAAGCGAGGTACTGAGCAACAGTCTGCTTGTCACCATCACCGAACTGGAACTCCTGGTCAACGAGGCAGTTCTCCTTGAAGAACTTAGCCAGACGACCATTAGCGATGTTCTGGATCATAGTTGGGTTCAAAGAAGCAGCCTTCTCCTCACCTACAGTCTTCTTGATGTTGCGAGCCTCCTCAGCCTGCTCAGGTGTCAACCAACCCTTCTTGGTGTTGCTCTCGATGTGATCCTCAGAGTCAACGTGAGCTGGGTTGATGCCAGCCTTCTTCAAAGCAGCGTTAACTGCCTTCTCTACGAGCTCCTCCTTAGTCTTGGCAACAGCAACCTCGAGCTCTGTCTTCTTTGTCTCCTCAGAAACAGAAGACTCGTCGAGAGCTACAGGGCGCATAGCAGCTACCTGCATAGCTACCTTGTGACCAGCCTCCTCGTTGTTCTCGTTGAGCTGAACCATAGTACACAAAGTGTGCTTGTTCATGTGGTCGTAAACCTCGATGT
>ERZ1026858.762-NODE-762-length-17014-cov-10.518722_pt1 | contig 17014 bp, 15 predicted proteins | sample MGYA00380159_ERZ1026858 | MGnify/ENA primary metagenome ERZ1026858 (study PRJEB33269, sample SAMEA4719795) | human gut metagenome | biome: human-associated habitat; feature: organic feature; material: feces | place: Cameroon | collected 2013-10 ...
GTCAGATGTGTATAAGAGACAGGGTCTATATATGCCAGATAATTTTAAAAAGGATACAAGCATAGAGGACGAAATTGAAAAGTCATTGCAGAAGATGGTAGAAGAAGAGACTACAGTAGCTAAGGCACTCGTAGGAAAGAATGATCTACCTTCTAATACTAATATGAAGGCAGCAGATATTAATGATGGTAAAACAAGAGTTATTCCACAGATAACTGATGAGATATTAAGAGAACAGAAGAACGATTATTCAGCAACAGATGATGAGCAGGAAGATGTTATGGAAGATGATGATATTTTTGCTGATGATGAAGAGAATGAGACTGAGGAATCTTTAGATAATGATAATAAGACTGAGGCTGTTACTGATAAGAAGCCTAAGAAGCCTGTAGATAAGAAAACCAAGCTTATTCTTGCCGGAGTTGGTGCCGGTGTGGCAGTTGTCATTATAATTATAATAATTGTTGCAGTATCACTTAATAAAAAGAGTAAGCAGAATTATGACTATTATTATAATACAGGAATGAAACTGTACGAAGAAGGCAATTACGGAGATGCTTCTTCATATCTTAGCAAAGCTTCTAAAGAGAATGAAGGAAAGAAGAATCTTAATCTTAAGTACACATTGTACAGATGCTATGAGAGTTCTGGTAATGAGGATGAGGCTGTTAATGTGCTTAAGGATATTCTGTCATATGATGAGAATTACGAAGATGCAGTTAAGGCACTTGCAGACATTTATTATAAAAGAGAAGATGCTGATAATTTAACTAAGCTTATAAGAAAATATCAGGATGGCAAATGTAAAGATGCTGTTAAGAACTATATAGTAAGTGAGCCGGTTCCATCTAAAGAATCAGGTTCATATGATGATGATGTGGAGCTTAAGTTTACATGTGCTTCTGGCTGTGTTGTGTATTATACAACAGATGGCAAAGAGCCGGACAGCAAGAGTACATTATATGATGGAACAGGTATTAAGCTTGAAACAGGAACTACCAGGATAAAAGCAGTTGCTGTTAATTCAATGGGGGTATACAGCAGCGTGGCCGACCTTGAGTATGTTATAGAATATGGCGCACCTGCAGCACCAGATGTAAGTCCTGCATCAGGAAAGTATTCAGCAGGAGAAAAAGTTAAGATTAATAACATTCCTGACAAATGTAAGGCATATTATACAACAGACGGTACAACCCCTACATCTTCATCAACGGAGTATACAGGTGAATTCGATATGCCAGCTGGTAATACTGTAATCGCATTTGTAATAATTAACGATCATGAGCAGAGCAGTACAGTAGTTAAGAGAAATTATAATGTTGAAGTAAAGAATACATATACATACAGTCAGGCTGAAAGCCAGCTTAAGAGTGTCCTTATATCAAAGAAGGTGCTTAAGTCAGACAGCGTAGCTTCAGATGGTTCGGGTGTTAATTTTGTCTATATTTCAAAGACAAAGGTTGACAATAATGAAATGTATATTATCAGATATGATGTAATAAAGGGTGGTTCTACAACAACTGCCGGTTTATATGGCGTTGATACATCAAGCGGTAAGGTGTATACTGTTACAGGTAAAGAAGGCAGTTATTCTGCTGAAGAATACTAAAGGTTGATTGTGCATAATGCACTTCATAATATTACTTTTTGAAAGGAGAATTGTAATGTATAAAATTCTTAAGGCTGAGAAGTTAGCAGAGAAGATCTTCCTTATGGATGTTGAAGCTCCTAGAGTTGCTAAACATTGTGAACCTGGCCAGTTCGTTATTGTAAAGATGGATGATTTGGGCGAAAGAATTCCACTTACTATTTGTGATTATGACAGAGAAGCAGGAACTATAACAATAGTTGTTCAGATAGTTGGAGCGTCTACTGAGAAGATGTCACATCTTAAAGCAGGAGATGCATTTGAAGATTTTGTTGGACCTCTTGGATGTCCATCAGAGCTTATCAGCAAGGATATTGAAGAACTTAAGAAGATGAATATTGTATTCATTGCCGGAGGTCTTGGAACAGCACCTGTATATCCACAGGTTAAATGGATGCATGAGCATGGTGTAGATGTTGATGTTATCGTTGGTGCTAAGAATAAGGAACTTATAATCTTAGAGGAAGAGATGAAGGCTGTTGCTGGTAATCTTTACATAACAACTGATGATGGAAGCTATGTAAGAAAAGGTATGGGTACAGATGTGCTTAAGGATCTTGTTGCAGAAGGAAAACATTATGATTTATGTGTAGCAATCGGACCTATGATTATGATGAAATTCGTCTGTCTTCTTACTAAGGAACTTGGAATTCCTACAATTGTCAGCATGAATCCGATTATGGTTGATGGAACTGGTATGTGTGGTGCATGTCGTCTTAAGGTTGGCGATGAGATTAAGTTTGCATGTGTTGACGGACCAGAGTTTGATGGACATCTAGTAGACTTTGACCAGGCTATGAAGAGAAGTGCTATGTACAGAACTGAAGAGGGAAGAGCAATGCTTAAGCTTCAGGAAGGTGATACACATCACGGCGGTTGTGGACAGTGTAATTAGAAAGGAAGGATTTCAAAATGGACGTAATGAAGAAAGTGCCAGTCAGAGAGCAGGCTCCTGACGTAAGAAATAAGAATTTTGATGAAGTATGTCTTGGATATAACAAGGAAGAAGCTATGGAAGAGGCAACAAGATGCCTTAACTGTAAGAATGCAAGATGCGTTCAGGGCTGTCCTGTATCTATCGATATCCCAGCATTTATTCATCAGGTAAAAGAAGGAAATATTGAGGAAGCATACAAGATTATTGGTAAGTCAAGTGCACTTCCTGCTGTATGTGGCCGTGTATGTCCACAGGAGACACAGTGCGAAGGTCAGTGTATCAGAGGAATCAAGGGCGAATCAGTATCAATTGGTAAGCTTGAAAGATTTGTTGCTGACTGGGCAAGAGAGAATAATGTTGAGCCAGAGAAGCCAACAGAGAAGAAAGGCAAGAAAGTTGCTGTTATTGGTTCAGGTCCTTCAGGACTTACATGTGCCGGAGACCTTGCAAAAATGGGATATGATGTAACTATATTCGAGGCTTTACATGAGGCTGGTGGTGTATTAGTATATGGTATTCCTGAATTCCGTCTTCCTAAGTCAACAGTAGTTGCCCACGAAGTTGAGAATGTTAAGAAGTTAGGCGTTAAGATTGAGACTAACGTTGTTATTGGTAAGTCAATGACAATTGACCAGTTACTTGAGGATGAAGGCTTTGATGCAGTATTCATCGGTTCTGGTGCAGGTCTTCCAAGATTCATGGGTATCCCAGGCGAGAATGCTAACGAAGTATTCTCAGCTAATGAGTACCTTACAAGAAGTAATCTTATGAAAGCTTTCAAGGATGAGTATGATACTCCAATAGCAAGATTTAAGAAGGTTGCTATCGTTGGCGGTGGTAATGTTGCTATGGATGCTGCAAGAACAGCATTAAGACTTGGAGCAGAGACTCATATCGTATACAGAAGAAGTGAGGAGGAGCTTCCAGCAAGAGCTGAGGAAGTACATCACGCTAAGGAAGAAGGAATTATATTTGACCTTCTTACTAACCCAACAGAGATTCTTACAGATGACAAGGGTAATGTTACAGGTATGAAGTGTATTAAGATGGAACTTGGTGAACCTGATGCTTCAGGAAGAAGAAAGCCTGTAGAGATTCCTGGTTCAGAGTTTGTTATGGAATTAGATGCAGTTATCATGTCACTTGGTACTTCACCTAACCCACTTATATCTTCAACAACTAAGGGACTTGACATCAATAAGAGAAAATGTATCGTAGCAGAAGAAGAAACTGGTAAGACATCTAAGGAAGGCGTATATGCCGGAGGAGATGCTGTTACAGGTGCTGCTACAGTTATTCTTGCCATGGGAGCAGGAAAGGCTGGAGCTAAGGGAATTGATGAATTCCTTTCTAATAACTAATATATAAGCATAATAAATGCCGTGTTAATCGTATTGGTTAACACGGCATTTTTGATACATAAATATTAATTAAACATTTTCTCAACGAACTGTTCTGAAAAATTCTCAGCTTCTTCATCTGAAAGTTCGGTAAATTGTACAGTTAACTGTTCTTTAACATAAGCTGTACGGTTAAAATATTTCATTTCTTCCTGAATATCTCCAGTGTAAGAATTCTCAATATCTTCTTTAGTTATGTTGTCTTCCAGCCAGTTAAGTACATCGGCGGCTTTCTTATCCTCAGTTTCAGCCTTGGCTTTAATTTTGTTAGAGTATTTCAAAGACCAGACACCGATTGCAATGAATCCGATAAATAACAGACCAAGAACAATATTAATAAAAAGGAATGAAGGTGCATCTTTAGTTACTATCTTAATGATACCGATATCATTAAGAATCATAAGAATGATTCCAATTCCTCCACATACAAAGAATGTGATAGCAGAAGATAAGTTATCTTTGTACTTGTCAGTGCTGCTTTCATACAGATTTCCACCTGTAAGAAGAGAATTGTTTTCGTTATTATCCTGAATGTTGTCATTAGTTATGTCAGTCGTGTTTTCAGACATAATGTTCCTCCTTGTTATAGAACTTAACCATAAGTCCTTTGTTGTTCAGACATTATAAAATATAATTGTGAAAAAATAAAGAACATATGAATTATTGTGGTAAAATACGAAAGAAGGATATTACAGATTAGCATGATTAAGGAGATTGATATGAAAACACTTATAGTGACAGGAGGAAGTCTTGATATCAACTGGGCAAAGGGTTTTATTAAGACGATTAATGCAGAATATATAATTGCAGCAGACAGCGGGCTTAAGTATATTAATGAACTTGGGCTTGTGCCTGATATGATACTGGGAGATTATGATTCAGTAGAAGATGGACTGCTTGACAAGTATAAAAGTACAGACATTAAGACTTATCCCAGAGAAAAGGATTATACAGATACGCATATTGCTATTATAAATGCGTTGAAAGCCGGAGCTTCATCTATATATATACTTGGGGCAACCGGTACAAGGATGGATCACACATTTACCAATATATGCAATATGAAGGCTGCACTTGACAGTGATGTGCCATGTTTTATATGTGACAGTCACAATAAAATATATCTTGTAAATGACAAGATGGGAGAAGTAAAAGTGTCAAAAAAAGGACAGTATGGTGATTATGTATCATTTGTTCCACTATCTGAAGAAACGATTATAAGTCTTGCAGGGTTTAAATATGTGCTTGATGATTATATACTTCATCAGGGCTTAAGCATATGCCAGAGTAATGAAATTAAAGAAAATGAGGCGATTATAAATATAAAAAAAGGACTTGTGATTGTATTTGAAACAAAGGACTAAAAATGCTTGTAATTATTGGAAGATTGTAATAAAATTAACAAAGAGTTGCGCAAAAGCAACGTAAAAAACAAGGGAGGTCTCGTAATGAGTAATACAACACAGGCATTATCAAGGATTGAAGCAATACTTGATGATAGCAGCTTTGTTGAAATCGGTGCTGGTGTGACTGCCAGATCTACAGATTTTAACATTCAGGAAAAGAAGGCTCCATCCGATGGTGTTATTACAGGATACGGAGTTATTAATGGTAATCTTGTGTATGTATACAGCCAGGATGCAACTGTTCTTAATGGTTCTATCGGTGAGATGCATGCTAAGAAGATTTCAGCACTTTATGATTATGCTATGAAGATGGGAGCTCCTGTGATAGGTCTTATTGACTGCGCAGGTTTAAGACTTCAGGAAGCAACAGATGCTCTTGAAGGTTTCGGTACAATTTATAAGAAAATGTCTATTGCATCAGGTGTTATTCCACAGATTACAGCAGTTTATGGTAACTGCGGCGGAGGACTTGCAATTCTTTCTTCATTATCTGATTTTACATTTATGGAAGATAGCAAGGCAAAGCTTTTTGTTAACAGCCCTAATGCATTAGATGGTAATAATGAATCAAAGCTTGACACAGCGTCAGCTAAGTTCCAGGCAGAAGCAGGAGTTGTTGATTTTACAGGAGATGAGGAGACTATTGCTAATGGTGTAAGACAGTTAGTTTCTATGCTTCCTGCTAACAACGAAGAGGATGCTGCAGTTTCTGCAACAACAGATGATCTTAACAGAGCATGCCCGGATATGGCAGCAGAGATTGCTGACCCAGCATTAGCTCTTTCAGATATTGCTGATGATAATGTATTTGTTGAAGTTAAGGCTTCATATGCTAAAGAAATGGTTACAGGATTTATTCAGGTAGATGGAATTACTATTGGTGCTGTAGCTAACAGAACAGCTCTTTATGATGAAGAGGGCGAAGTGGCTGAGAAGTTTGAGCCTGTTCTTACAGTTAAGGGTGCTTACAAGGCAGAGAATTTCGTTAATTTCTGTAATGCATTTGAGATTCCGGTACTTACACTTACTAATGTTAAGGGATTTGAAGCTACAGTAGCAGCTGAGAAGGGAATTGCAATTGCAAGTGCCAAGCTTACATATGCATTTGCTAACGCAGATGTACCTAAGGTTAATATTATTACAGGTGAGGCTTATGGAAGCGCATATGTTTCTATGAACTCTAAGTCTTTAGGTGCTGACCTTGTATATGCATGGCCAACAGCTTCTATCGGAATGATGGATTCACAGCTTGCAGCAAAGATTATGTATGCTGATGAGATAGCAGCCGCTTCTGATGTGGCAGCAACTGTTTCAGAGAAAGCAGCTGAATATGCTAAGTTACAGTCAAGTGTTGAGTCAGCAGCAGCAAGAGGATATGTTGATGCTGTTATTGACCCTGAGAATACAAGACAGTATGTAGCCGCTGCATTTGAAATGTTATTTTCAAAGAGAGAGGTTCGTCCTGACAAGAAGCATGGAACAGTTTAATTAAGAGGTGACAATATGAAGAAGACTAATTTGAAAAGATTCTTATTGTTATTCTGCATGTTAGCCTGCGTATTCAGTATGACAGCCTGTGGCAATGCACAGATTGATACTAATACAGCTAAAGAATCCGTTAAAGATAGCGAGGTTGCTTATGTTGAGAATTACCTCAAGGACTGGGCAAAGGATATGATTCTTTACCTTGACAGTAATCAGGGTGAAGCAGGAACAGATGCTCTTATTGCAGATGCAGAAGCAGGAATAACCCTTAATGATGTTAACAGTAAGATGTATATTGTTAATCAGCAGGGAATGAATGTTAAAACAATAGGATTATACAATAGCTGGAACAGCACTAAAGATGAACTTGGTGAACTCAAAGAGGCTGTTGATGTTAACAACATTAATGTAAAGGTCAGTGATGAAACAAGTGAATTATGTACTATTTCAGTTAAACTTGAATTCGAAAAGAGAGAATGTACATTTGAATTCGTAATCAATACAGATTACACACTTGAAAGTGGAGCTATTAATCCATCTTACACAACAGGTGAGAAGATGGGTAAAGCCGGAATGAATACACTTATTGGTATGGGAACTGTATTCGTAGTTCTTATATTCATTTCATTCATTATTTCTCTGTTCAAGTATATAAGCGTATTTGAGAACAGAAAGAAAGAACAGAAAGAAGACACAGCTTCTGTTGGTGTTGATAATGCTATAGCACAGATTGTTTCTAATGAAGAAGAAAATGTTGAGGACGATCTTGAACTTGTTGCAGTAATTACAGCAGCAATAGCAGCTTCAGAAGGAACATCAGCAGATGGACTTGTTGTTCGTTCAATTAGAAAGGTTAATAATAGGAGGAAATAATCATGAAGAACTATACAATTACAGTTAATGGTAACGTATATGATGTTACTGTAGAAGAGGGAACAGGCAGTGCAGCTCCAGCAGCTAAGGCAGCCGCTCCTAAAGCAGCTCCAAAGGCTGCAGCTAAGGCAGCAGCACCAGCAGGTGCTCAGGGAGCAGTTAAGGTTAACGCTCCAATGCCAGGAAAGATTCTTAAAGTTAATGCAACAGCAGGTGCTGCTGTAAAGAAGGGTGACGTATTAGTTGTCCTTGAAGCTATGAAGATGGAGAATGAAATCTGTGCTCCTCAGGATGGCACAATTGCAACTGTTGAGTGTGCAGCTGGTGATTCTGTAGAGTCAGGTAAGGTATTAGTTTCATTAAATTAATTATGATTCTGATATAAAGTGACTTACGGAGGTATAAGATGAGTTATATTATAACAACTTTAGGAAACCTCGTTCACCAGAGTGCATTCTTCGGACTTACATGGGGTAATTACCTTATGGTTCTGGTTGCGTTTGTTTTCCTTTATCTTGCAATTAAAAAAGGATATGAACCTCTGCTCTTAGTACCTATTTCTTTTGGTATGCTTCTTGTAAACCTTTATCCTGACATTATGTTAGCAATAGAGGATTCAAGTAACGGTGTAGGTGGTTTATTACATTATTTCTATTTACTTGATGAATGGAGTATTTTACCATCACTTATTTTCTTAGGTGTTGGTGCCATGACTGATTTTGGTCCATTGATTGCTAACCCGGCAAGTTTCCTGCTTGGTGCAGCAGCACAGTTTGGTATCTTTGCAGCATATCTTATGGCTATCCTTATGGGATTCCCAGATAAGGCAGCAGCAGCTATATCAATTATCGGTGGTGCAGACGGTCCTACTTCAATATTCCTTGCAGGTAAGCTTGGTCAGACTAAATATATGGGACCTATTGCAGTAGCAGCATATTCATATATGTCACTGGTTCCTATTATCCAGCCACCAATTATGAAGCTTTTAACAACTAAGAAGGAAAGAGAAGTTAAGATGGAACAGTTAAGACCTGTTTCTAAGCTTGAGAAGATTCTCTTCCCTATAGTAGTTACAGTAGTAGTAGTACTTATTCTTCCTACAACAGCACCACTTGTTGGTATGCTTATGTTAGGTAACCTTTTCAAGGAAAGTGGAGTTGTTAAGCAGCTTGCAGAGACAGCTTCTAATGCACTTATGTACATAGTTGTTATTATCCTTGGAACATCAGTTGGTGCTACAACAAGTGCAGAAGCATTTCTTAACTTTGATACATTAAAGATTGTTGCATTAGGACTTATTGCATTTGCATTTGGTACTGCAGCAGGTGTGTTATTTGGTAAGATTATGTGTCTTGTTACACATGGTAAGGTTAATCCGCTTATTGGTTCAGCAGGTGTATCTGCGGTTCCTATGGCAGCCAGAGTTTCACAGAAGGTTGGTTCTGAGGCAGATCCTTCTAACTTCCTTCTGATGCATGCTATGGGACCTAATGTTGCCGGTGTTATTGGTACAGCGGTTGCAGCCGGTACATTTATGGCCATGTTTGGCGTTATGTAAAAGGAGGATATTATGGCAGAACAGGTTAAAAAACCTTTAAAGATTACAGAGACAGTATTGCGTGATGCACATCAGTCTCTTATAGCTACAAGAATGACAACAGAGCAGATGCTTCCTATCGTAGATAAGATGGATAAGGTTGGTTATCATTCAGTAGAGTGCTGGGGAGGAGCTACATTTGATGCTTCACTCAGATTCCTTAAGGAAGATCCATGGGAAAGACTTCGTAAGCTTAGAGATGGATTCAAGAATACTAAGCTTCAGATGCTTTTCAGAGGACAGAATATATTAGGTTACAATCATTATGCAGATGATGTAGTTGAGTACTTTGTTCAGAAGTCAATTGCTAATGGTATTGATATTATCCGTATCTTCGACTGCTTCAATGATTTAAGAAACTTAGAGACAGCTGTTAAGGCTGCTAAGAAAGAAAAAGGACATGCTCAGATTGCTCTTTCTTATACATTAGGTGATGCATATACACTTGATTACTGGAAAGAGACAGCTAAGAGAATTGAAGACATGGGTGCAGATTCTATCTGTATCAAGGATATGGCTGGACTTTTACTTCCTTACAAGGCTACAGAGCTTGTACAGGCATTAAAGGATGGTTCATCACTTCCTATCCAGATGCATACACATTACACATCTGGTGTTGCTTCAATGACATACTTAAAGGCAGTAGAAGCTGGTGCTGATATTATTGATACAGCTATGTCACCATTCTCAATGGGAACATCACAGCCAGCTACAGAAGTTATGGTTGAGACATTCAAGGGTACACAGTACGATACAGGACTTGACCAGAATCTTCTAGCTGAGATAGCTGATTACTTCCAGCCAATGCGTGAGGAAGCATTAAAGAGCGGACTTATGAATACTAAGGTTCTTGGTGTTAATATCAAGACATTACTTTATCAGGTTCCAGGTGGTATGCTTTCTAACCTTGTATCACAGCTTAAGGAAGCTGGTGCAGAGGATAAGTACAGAGATGTATTAGAGGAAATCCCAAGAGTACGTAAAGACTATGGTGAACCACCTCTTGTTACTCCTTCATCACAGATTGTTGGTACTCAGGCTGTTCTTAATGTATTACAGGGTGAGAGATACAAGATGATTACTAAGGAATCTAAGAAGGTTCTTGCTGGTGAATTTGGTCAGACAATCAAGCCATTCAATCCAGAGGTTCAGAAGAAGGCTATAGGTGATACAAAGCCTATCACATGCCGTCCAGCTGACTTAATTGAACCACAGCTTGAGAAATTCAAGAATGATCCAATTGTACAGCAGTACAAGCAGCAGGATGAGGATGTGCTTTCATACGCCTTATTCCCACAGGTTGCTACAGAGTTCTTCAAATATAGAGAAGCTCAGCAGACAAAGGTTGATCCTGCAAAGGCAGATACAGCTAATAAGGCTTATCCAGTCTAATAATTAATAATAACGGCCGTCATGTGCGCAAAAGCGTATGTGGCGGTCTTTTTTTGCAGGCAATGAGCCTGCAATCCAGAATGTTCCCCTTGATATAAATGCATTTTACATGTAAAATTAAACCGTATGATTAAACAAAAGGAGCACGATTGTGATTAAGTTAGAACGATTTGAAGTTATGAATATGAATAATGCTATCAGAGGTGCAAGAAACCCAATGAATAGCTGGGCAAGAATGGACAGTTACTTTGATGAGGAAGGAAAATTTGTTTTTGGTCCTAATGATCTTGACCTTGCCAAGAGATTATGTAAGGCAGGCTCAGACCACAGGAAGTTCATAAGACAGATATTTGTTACGGTTGATATAACAGCGCCACTATACTGGTGGAAGGAATACGATACATATAAGATTGGAACAGTTGCCAATTCAACAAGTACAATGCACAAGATTCACAGCAAGCCTTTTGAAATGGCTGATTTCAGTACAGACCATATGACTGACGCAACTCTTGAGATGATGCAGAAGAATATTGATTTTCTTGAAGGGATAAGAACAGAATTTGTTGAAACTAAGGATAAAGCATTATGGTACAGCATGATTCAGCTTCTTCCAGAAAGTTATAACCAGATGAGAACATGTACTCTCAATTATGAGAATCTTGTTGGAATATATTATTCTAGAAAGGGTCATAAGCTTGCAGAGTGGCATACCTTCTGTGACTGGGTAAAAGAACTGCCATATTTTGAAGAGCTTTTTATAGATAATGAATGATTTAGAACAACATACTGATATATTAAGTCTTATAAGAGTCCGTCTTCCAAAGCTTAGCAAAGGTCATAAAAGAATTGCAGAGTTCATACTTGCCAACTATGAAAAATGTGCATTTCTTACGGCAGCAAAGCTTGGAGAAGTTGTGGGCGTAAGTGAATCAACAGTTGTAAGATTTCCGGCAGCACTTGGATTTTCGGGATATCCAGAGTTTCAGAGATCATTAGAAGGAATATTACAGGAGAAGATTCATTCTTTTGACAGGATTGATGTGCTTAATTCACATATGACAACCAATATGGTAGTGAATAATGTTATGTCAATGGATGCAAGAAAGATAGAACATACATTAAAGTCACTGGATATAGTGTCGTTTGATATAGCTGTTGAAGATATAATGGCGGCAGACAGTGTATACATAATTGGTGCAAGGTCGTGTGAACCTCTTGCTGAATTCTTAGGATATTATCTACGCATGATTAAGAAGAATGTACAGGTTGTAAAGACTGGTAATTCCAATGAACTATTTGAACAGATGATGTACATAGGCAAAGGTGATGTTGCAATAGGTATCAGCTTTCCAAGATATTCAATGAGAACGCTTAAAGCAATGGAATTTGCTAATAACAGACAGGCAAGAGTTATTGCCATAACAGATTCGATACATTCACCAATGAATATGTATTCATCATGCAATCTGTTTGCAAGAAGTGATATGGCGTCAATAGTTGATTCGCTCGTTGCACCAATGAGCCTTATTAATGCCCTGATAGTATCATTGTGCCTTAAGAACAGTGAGCAGGTAGTTGAGAATATTGAGAAGATTAACGCATTTGTTGATAATTTCGAGTATTCAGGCAATGATGAGATTAATATGTTGGATGAAAATGTTGTCAACGAATTAAGAAAATGTATGGATAATACAGCTATTGATAAAGAGAAGTAAGAGAGAGCAATAATGAGCAATGTTATAATAATAGGTGGTGGTGCAGCGGGAATGATGGCTGCTATAACTGCTGCCAGAAACAATAATAAGGTTACACTTATTGAAAAGAATGAAAAGCTTGGAAAGAAGCTTTTTATTACAGGAAAGGGCAGATGTAATTTTACCAATGCCGGGGATGAAGAAGATATATTTAACAGCATAGTTACCAATAAAAAGTTTATGTACAGCAGTTTAAGAGGGTTTTCTAACTATGACTGTATGGGATTTTTTGATGAGCTGGGACTTAAGTTCAAGATAGAGCGAGGTAACAGGGTATTCCCAGAATCAGACCATTCGTCTGATGTTATAGGAGCACTTTCAAGGCAGATGAAAAAACTTGGTGTAAATGTACTTCTTAATACACAGGTTGTAGCTGTGAATGAGGAGAATGGCACATTTGCAGGAGTGACAATAAAAGATGCAGCCGGAGAGAAGATAATTAAAGGTGATGCGTGCGTTATTGCAACAGGCGGTAATTCATATTCATCCACAGGCTCTACAGGGGATGGCTATAGATTTGCAAAAAGTCTTGGACACAGCATTACACCAATACTTCCGGCTCTTGTGCCTCTTAATGTAAGGGAAGAGTGGGAAGAACTTCTTATGGGACTAAGTCTTAAGAATATAGAGGTTACATTTTACGATGGAGATAAGAAAGTATTTACTGATTTTGGAGAAATGCTTTTTACACATTTTGGTGTGAGCGGTCCTGTAATATTAAGCGCAAGCAGCGTTATCACGGGAATAGTTAAGGAAAGACCTGTAAGATTAAGTATTGACCTTAAACCTGCAATTACTGATGAACAGCTTGATGAGAGAATATTAAGGGATTTCTCAAAGGAACAGAACAAGGCGTTTAAGAATTCATTAGATGAGCTGCTTCCTAAGAAGCTTATTCCTGTGATTGTAATGCAGTCGGGAATTAAGCCTGAAAAGAAGGTTAATGAGGTTACAAGGGAAGAAAGACAGAGACTTGTGAAGCTTCTTAAGAATTTTGACATGACAGTAACTTCTACGAGAGGCTTTAATGAAGCGATAATTACACAGGGAGGGGTTAATGTAAAGGAAATTAATCCTTCAACAATGGAATCAAAGCTTGTTAAGAATATATATTTTGCAGGAGAGGTTATAGATGTTGATGCAGTGACCGGAGGATTTAACTTACAGGTTGCATGGTCAACAGCATACGCTGCTGCAAGCCATATACAATAATTTATTTAAAGGAGCAGAGAAAATGAGTGCAATAGCAATCGACGGACCTGCAGGAGCAGGAAAAAGTACAATAGCAAAGCTTTTAGCAAAGCAGTTAGGATATGTGTATGTTGATACAGGTGCAATGTACAGGGCAATGGCTGTATATTTTTCACAGAACAACATTAATCCAGATGATGAGAATGCAATTAATGGTGCTGTAGATAATATTGATATTAGTATTGAGTACAAAGACGGCGTACAGCAGGTAATACTTAATGGTGAGAATGTAACATCACTTTTAAGAACAGAAGAAACAGGAAAGATGGCATCAAAGACATCTAAGTATGCAGCAGTAAGGACTAAGCTGGTTGCACTTCAGAGAGGACTTGCAAAGAAAACAGATGTTATCATGGATGGAAGAGATATAGGAACAACAGTGCTTCCAGATGCATTTGCAAAGATATATCTTACAGCAAGTTCTGATGCGAGAGCTAAGAGAAGATATGATGAACTTAAGGAAAAAGGTGAAGATTGTAGTTTTGATGCTATCAAAGAGGATATTGAAAAAAGAGACTATGAAGATATGCACAGAGCAATATCTCCTTTAAAGCAGGCAGATGACGCTGTGCTTGTTGATACATCAGATATGAATATAGAACAGGTTGTAGCTGCTTTAAGTAAGATAATAGATGAAAAGAAGGCGGGCAGATAATTGAAAGAAGTAATACTTGCAAAGTCAGCAGGCTTCTGCTTTGGCGTACAGCGTGCTATGGATACAGTATATGCCGAGGCAGATAAGGAAAATGTATATACATATGGTCCGATAATTCATAATACTGAGGTTGTCAATGAACTTGAGAGCAAGGGTGTGAAGGCTGTTAATGATATATCTGAGATTCCAGAACCTGAAAAGTCAACTGTTATAATCAGATCACATGGAGTATCAAAGGCAGTATATGAATCAATAAAGAACAGCGGTGCAAAGATAGTTGATGCAACATGCCCGTTTGTATTAAAGATTCACAAGATTGTAAAGGATGCAAGCGCTGAAGGTGATCAGATTGTAATTATTGGCAATGAGAAGCATCCTGAGGTTGAAGGCATTATGGGGTGGTCTGAGACACCTGTACATGTTGTTGATACAGTTGAAAAAGCTGAAAAGTTGAAACTTGACAAGAGTAAAAATGTGCGTGTGGTATCCCAGACGACATTTAATTACAAGAAATTTCAAGATTTAGTTGAAATTATAAAGAAAAAAGAGTACAATATTTGCATTAGTAATACGATATGTAATGCAACTGAGGAGCGTCAGAATGAGGCAAGACGGATTGCTCGAAAGGCTGATGCTATGATTGTTATAGGGGACAGCAGTAGTTCAAACACTCGTAAACTGTATGAAATTTGCAAGACGGAATGTCAGGAAACCTTTTACATTCAGACTCTTAGCGGCCTTGAGCTTGATAAGCTCGAATCATCAGACTGCATAGGTATTACAGCCGGGGCATCAACCCCAAACAATATCATTGAGGAGGTTTATACTAATGTCAGAAGAAAGCTTTGCACAGATGTTAGATAACGAAGAATGGAAGGAAATCCGCACAGGTGAAGTTGTAGACGGAACTGTTATTGCAGTTAAGCCGGATAAAATCGTGCTTAATATAGGTGGCAAATCTGATGGAATTATTACTCGTTCAGAGTATACATCAGCTCCTGATGTAGATCTTACTACTGTAGTCTCAGTTGGAGATGAGATGAAGGCTAAGGTTCTTAAATCAAATGATGGTGAGGGACAGGTTGCTCTTACATATAGAAAGCTTGTTGCAGATAATGGCAATAAGAAGCTTGAAGATGCATTTAACAGTCAGGAACCAATCACAGGCGTTGCTAAGAACATTAAGGGCGGTCTTGAAGTTATCGTTGACGAAGCAAGAGTATTTATTCCTGCAAGCCTTATTTCAGATACATTCGTAAAGGATTTATCTGTATATAACGGTAAGGAAGTTACATTTGTAATCACTGAATATGATCCTAAGAACAGAAAGATTATCGGTGACTGCAAGCAGCTTATTGTTGCAGCTAAGAAGGCAGCAGCAGAGGCAGTTCTTTCTAAGATTAAGGAAGGCGATACAATCGAAGGAACAGTTAAGAATGTTACAGATTTCGGTGCATTCATTGACTTAGGCGGTGTAGATGGTCTTCTTCACATCTCAGAGATGTCTTGGGGAAGAACAGAGAATCCTAAGAAGGTTTACAAGATTGGAGATTCAGTTAAGTGCTTTATCAAAGAGATTAACGGAGATAAGATTGCACTTTCAGTTAAGTATCCAGATCTTAACCCATGGAACAACGCAGCAGAGAAGTATGCTGTAGGCAATGTTGTTAAGGGAACAGTTGCAAGAATGACAGATTTCGGTGCATTTGTTCAGTTAGAAGATGGAATCGACGCATTACTTCATGTTTCACAGATTTCAAGAGATCGTATTGAAAAGCCATCTGACGCACTTTCAATCGGTCAGGAAATTGAAGCTAAGGTTGTTGATCTTAACGAAGCTGACAAGAAGATCAGCTTAAGCATTAAGGCATTACTTAATGACAATGAAGCTCAGGAAGAAGCTCCAGCAACAGAAGAGTAATTAAAGATATTAAAAGGGCTGTGAAAACAGCCCTTTTTTTAAACATATTTTTTGAAAGAAAGATAAACACGGCCTTTTTTTGTTTCTTTACCGCAGCCCTGATAGATGAATTTGCCTGTTCCGCGGATAACAAGTATATCATTAGTTTTTAACTGATAGCTGTTGTTTTCAATCTGACGGCTGTTTATGAATATTTTTCTTGCCCTGAATAATTCTACTGCCTGACTGCGGCTTAGCTTTGTGAGGCTGGCAACAGCAGCGTCAATTCGTTCACTTGCAGACAATACTTCGATATCTTCAAGCTCAGGTGAACATTCGATATCGTTAATATCAGTCTTTGTACACTGTATATGCGTGTGCTTTACTGTAGACAGATTGTCGATTATGAAATCAGCAATATGAGATACACAGTAAAGATAAGCGTCTTTGCCTTTAATTGTTATATCGCCAAGCATTTCTCTTTTAATTCCAAGATTCATAAGAGCACCAAGGTAATCTCTGTGTGACAGTGATTCAGCATATTTTTCTATAAGAGGAGATATCTTTATAAGAGTTAATGGAAATTCCTCTTCATAGCCAAGAGTTTCGTAAGAACCAAATTGCACCATCTGTCTTTCACTTGCATCATTGCCACCGTATGTTTTAAAAGCTACGAAATTAAGTGCGTTTTTCATCTGTGCGAATACTGATTGCTC
>ERZ1026858.768-NODE-768-length-16967-cov-16.503430_pt1 | contig 16967 bp, 9 predicted proteins | sample MGYA00380159_ERZ1026858 | MGnify/ENA primary metagenome ERZ1026858 (study PRJEB33269, sample SAMEA4719795) | human gut metagenome | biome: human-associated habitat; feature: organic feature; material: feces | place: Cameroon | collected 2013-10 ...
GAAGGAGGATACCTGCTATGTGCAGAACGAGCAGGAGGCTGAGGCGCTGCTGAAGGAATTCTGGCTGCGTGGCATCACGTCGGTGGTGGTGAATGAGCATCTGAAGGGCGACCTCATCAAGTTCTACGGCGTATCGGGTACCGATTTCTTCTATTGGTTCTATCCTTCGAAATGCGGTCATCGTTCCAAGTTCGGACTGGAGGTGATCAATGGCGAGGCTCGGGGCATCGCCTTCGATGCCGAGGCTCTGAAGGCTGAGGCTGACAAGGCTGCCGACATGCTGAATGTGCCGGTATATGGCGGCGACTGTGTGGTCAGCGAGGATGGCAGCATCCGCATTATCGATTTCAACGACTGGCCTAGCTTTGCGCCATGCCGTGATGAGGCTGCGTTCTATATAGCAACAAAAATGATACAAGAATAAAAATAAAAAAGATGAATCAGGAATTTAAGGCTTCTCTGAAATCAGCGGATACCGAGGAGCACATTGATATTTATTTCTATCGTCCCATTGGTTACCAGTGGGCACGATTCTTCCGCATGCTTCACGTCACCCCAAATGTGGTGACCATTCTATCCATCTTCCTCGGCGTAGGAGCGGGCATCTGCTTCTATTTCGACGATTTGGCAATCAATATCTTGGGCATCTTCTTGCTCATCTGGGCAAATGTTTATGACAGTTGCGACGGACAGTTGGCACGTCTTACCAACCAGAAGAGTGCCCTGGGCAGAATCCTGGATGGTGCTGCTGGCGACTTCTGGTTTGTCAGCATCTACTTCGCTATCTCTTTCCGCCTGATGCCGGAATGGGGCTGGAAAATCTGGGCACTCTGCATCGTTGCCGGTTTCGGTTGCCATGCCATTCAGAGCCGTCTTGCCGACTACTACCGCCAGATTCACCTCTTCTTCCTGAAAGGCAAGGAGGGCAGCGAACTGGATGATGCCAGCAAGCAGGTGGAACTGTGGAAGCAGATGAAATGGAAGAAGGAGCCTGTGCAGAAACTCTTCCAGTTCTTTTACAAGAACTATACCTTGGGTCAGGAGCGAGATACTCCTATCTTCCAGATATTCAAGAGAAATCTGCGCGAAAGATATCCGCAGCAGTTGCCTGAGCAGTTGCGTGCCGACTTCCGTGCGGGCAGTCTTCCACTGATGAAATATGCCAATATCCTTACCTTCAACTGGCGCAGCATCACGCTGTTCATCTCTATCCTGATAGGTCTTCCATGGCTTTATCCGGCTATCGAGATTACCGTGTTCAGCCTGATTTTCTTCTATATGAGAGGAACCCACGAGCGTCTTTGTCTGAAGCTCAACCAGAAGGTCCTGAAGGGAGAGTATGAGGCATAAACAATAACAAATACTTATATGAATAACAAGTTCAGAAATATATTCATGGCGTTCGGTATCATCGCCATCATCATCATGCTCTGCACGATGGATATGGACTATACCGATATCTGGCGCTATCTGAAGCAGGCGGGCATCTATTTCCCGCTGATTCTCGGTCTGTGGCTCGTGGTCTATTGGGTGAACACCATTTCCTGGTGGCTCATCATCAACGACGAGGGTAGGGTGAAGGGACTCTCGTTCTGGCGAGTATATAAGCTCACCGTGAGCGGATTTGCCCTGAACTACACCACTCCCTGCGGATTGATGGGCGGCGAACCTTACCGCATTATGGAGCTGAAGCCTTTTACGGGTGTGAGCAAGGCTACATCATCGGTGATTCTCTACGTGATGATGCATATCTTCTCCCATTTCTGGTTCTGGTTCCTTTCTACATTTCTCTATATCGCCCTGTATCCGATAGGTGTCCCTATGGGCATCATGCTGGGCTTCATCGCAGCCTTCTGCCTGCTAGGCATCTACTTCTTCGCCCGTGGTTACAAGACGGGAATGGCGCAGAAGGGCATCCGTCTGCTCACCCATATTCCTTTCGTGAAGAACTGGGCTAAGCGGTTTGCGCAGGAGAAGCAGGAGACCCTGGAGCAGATAGATTCGCAGATAGCCCTGCTGCATGGTCAGCACAAGAGCACCTTCTACAGTTCCCTCTTCTTCGAGGTGATGGCGAGAGTGCTCCAGAGCCTGGAGATTTATCTTATCCTGAAGGCTTTTGCGGCGGATATCAGCATCGCCGACAGCATTCTGATTCTTGCCTTCTCATCGCTTTTCAGCAACCTCATCTTCTTCTCTCCTATGCAGTTGGGAGCCCGTGAGGGTGGTTTGGCTCTGGCGGTGGATGGCCTGCATCTTACGGGTGCCCTGGGTGTATATACCGGTCTTATCACCCGAATCCGTGAGCTGGTATGGATAGCCATCGGCATTCTGCTCATCAAGGTGGGAAACAAGGATCTGAAGAAGATTCAGGAAGAATACGAGGCTGATCAGATTGCCAGCAGCAAACAATTAATAAAGGAAAATAATGAAAGTACTGGATATAAAAGGAATCATCTTTGATTATGGTGGCACGCTCGATACCAGGGGCGACCACTGGTCGGAAGTGCTGTGGCAGGGCTACGAGTACTTCGGCATCGGCGTGGCTGATGACGAGGAAGTAGAGCCTGGAGTAAGTATCCACAAGCAGGCGTTTCGCAATGCCTACGTGTATGGTGAGCGAGCAATGGCTGTAAATCCCATCGTGACTCCTGATTTCCATTTTGAGGATATTCTCAGAGAAAAACTGATCCTGGAATTGAATTTCCTGGCAGGAAAGGAATTGCTGGAGACAGGAAAGGATGATTCTGAGAAACAGACGAAGCTTGGGAATCCCGGAAAAGATTCTGATGCTTCATCAGAAAGCCTTTTCCTCTCCCTTTCTGATTCAGAAATCCGGCAGATTGCTGTGGATATGGCTCGCTATATCAATGCCAAGACCCTTGCTCTTCTGAATGAAAACAAGCAGGTGTTGGAGCATCTGAAGCAGAATGGTTATCCGATGGTGCTGGTTTCCAATTTCTACGGCAACATCAATCAGGTATTGAAGGATGCAGGAATTGATGGCTATTTCAAGGATGTGATAGAATCGGCAGTAGTGGGGGTGCGCAAGCCGAACCCAGCCATCTTCGCCCTCGGAGTCTGCGCCCTCGATCTTCCAGCCTCTCAGGTGCTGGTAGTGGGCGATACCTATGGCAAGGATATCATCCCTGCCCACAAGCTGGGTTGCCACACCCTATGGATCAAGGGATTGCAGTGGGAAGAGAAGAAGGTGGATGAATCCATCCCCGATGGCATCATCAAGAAACTCTCTGAGATGGAGGAATTTCTGAAAATCTCATAAAAAACTGAAATATATAATAGGTTTTTGCAGCTATTTACGAATAATGTTATAACTTTGCAGCCTGAAAGTAGAGAATGATTAATAATGGGCGCAAGGCCCCTATATATATAATAAGGTAATGAAAGGTATAAGAAAATTGTATTTGGTGCTCGTCCTCCTGGTGGTTTCTACACTACAGATGATGGCGCAGCAGAAGATAACAGGTCGTGTCATCGACGATGACGGCTTTGCCGTATCGTATGCAAGCGTGCAGTACAAGGGACACAAGATTGCCGTTTCCAGTGATGGAGAAGGTAAGTTTACCATCGAAAAGAAGCCGGGACTGATGCTTACCGTCAGCGCTCTGAGCTACAAGACCGCAACGGTCAAGGTAGATGAGAAAACCAGCTTCCTCGAAATCAAGCTCAAGGATGATTCCCATAAACTGGGAGAAGTCGTGGTGAAATCGAAGAAGGGAAGATACAAGCGCAAGGATAACCCTGCCGTAGAACTCATGCGACGTGTCATCGCTGCCAAGAAGAAGAGCGACCTCAGCAACTATGATTATTATCAGTATGATAAATATCAGAAGATTACCCTCGCACTCAATGATATCACCAAGGAACAGATGGAGGGCAAGTTCTTCAGCAAGCGACAGTATCTCCTCGACCAGGTAGAGCTTTCGCCTTACAACGGCAAGCTCACTCTGCCGGTAAGCATCGATGAGACCGTTTCGCAGCACGTTTACCGCAAGGACCCGAAGAGCGAAAAGGATATCATCAAGGGTCAGCAGAGCAATGGTATCGGACAGGTGATCCAGACCGGAGAAATCCTGAATACAGCCATCAAGGATGTCTTCACAGATGTGGATATCTACGATGACTACGTGCGATTGCTCCAGTATCCGTTCCCATCTCCGCTCGGCAGAACTGCCATCAGCTTCTATCATTATTATATAGAAGATACGGTGTATGTGAACCGCGACCTCTGCTATCATCTGCAGTTTATCCCAGCCAACAGTCAGGACTTCGGATTCCGAGGCGAGCTCTATGTGCTTGCCGACAGTACCCTGCACGTCAAGAAATGTAATCTCTACATGCCTCACAACTCAGCCGTCAACTGGGTGAAGGACATGAAGATTGAGCAGGAATATACCAAGCTCGACAATGGCGAGTGGGTGCTCACCAAGGATGATATGATAGCAGAGATGCACATGAACAAGCTGCTGCAGGACCTGCTGGTGGTGCGAAACACCCGAATCACCGATTACGCCTTCGACCCTTTGCCGAAGATTCTCTTCAAGGGCAAGGCGAAGGTAAGGCATGATATGGATGCGATGAACCGTGATGAGGCTTACTGGAACAAGTACCGACAGGTGGATCTCACCAAGAGTGAGTCTTCGATGGACAGTTTCATCCACCGTATGGAGAATTCCAAGGGATTCAAGTACATCATCTTCGGCGTCAAGGCGCTCATGGAGAACTATGTAGAGATAGGAAGCGGAGGAAAGGATGGCAGAAAGAGCCTCTTCGACCTCGGACCTATCAACACCTTCCTCTCCAACAACTACGTGGATGGCGTGCGCCTGCGTCTGGCAGCCCGCACCATGGCGGCACTCAACCCTCATTTCTTCTGGGATGGATATGGTGCCTACGGTACGAAGAGCCACAACTGGTACTACGGTCATCTCTTCACCTATTCGCTCAACAAGAAAAAGAACAGTCCGTTCGAGTTCCCGATGCGCAAGTTCGTCTTCGAGATTGGTCACGATATCACCTCTCCATCCGATGACAACCTGCTGCACAACAAGGATAACTTCTTCATGACCATCCGTGCCGCTACGCAGGACCAGATGTATCTCTACCAGCGACAGAAGTTCAGCTTCGTCTATGAGACCGACTGGGGACTCCGCTTCGATGCGGGAATGAGATGGCAGAGCAACCGCACCGTGGGCAATCTGCATTATTTCAAGGTGAACACGGGCGAGGAAGTAAAGAAGATACGCACCACCGAGGCATCTGTGGGCATCGACTACAACCCGGGTGTTACCTATGTCAACACCAAGCAGCAGCGATTGCCTATCAATCTCGACAGTCCTGAGCTCACCCTCCGCCATTCCATGGGTCTTGACGGATTCATGGGCGGTCAGTATCAGAGCAACCTCACCACGCTGGGCATCTACAAGCGCCAGTGGCTGGGCAGCTTCGGATATGTGGACTTCAACATCGTGGGCAAGATGCAGTGGAACAAGGTTCCATTCACCATGCTCGTCCAGCCACCAGTCAACCTCTCCATCTTCGAGCAGGAGGCAACCATCAGTATGATGAAAGACTGGGAGTTCCTGAGCGACCGCCAGCTCTTCTGGTCGGTAGCCTGGGATATGAACGGCAAGCTTCTCAACCGCATTCCGCTCATCAAGAAACTGAAGTGGCGCGAGTATGTAGCCGTGAAGGGAGTATGGGGACAGCTCACCGACAAGAACAATCCGGTGAAGAATACATCGGATGACGTGATCTTCAAGTTCCCTAACAACTCCTATACCTTTGGCAACACGCCATATTGGGAGGTGGTAGCCGGTGTGCACAACATCTTCAAGTTCTTCGGAATCGATTATGTGCGCCGTATCAACTACCTGAATCATGCCAATGTAGATAAGTGGGGCATCCGAATGGGATTCCTCATGTCATTCTAGGAAAGATAAAACAGGGAGAACATAGCCTTTTGCTATGTTCTCCCTTCATAAAAGTTTGGTCATAAAAGAGTATATAACAACATAAAAGAAGGAGATTTGCTTATGAAAATTCTATTGGCAGATAAGCAGGATATCACGCGTGCCGGACTGATACACGTGATAGAGAAAATGGAAGGATTGGGAACCAAGTATGTGGAAGACAAGACAGAGCTGATGCTTGCCTTGCGGGAAAACGAAGATACGGTGGTGATACTCGATTACACGCTTTTCGATATCAATGATTCCGCCGAACTGCTCATTCTCAACCAACGCTTTCCCTATACCCGATGGCTGCTGTTCAGCGAAGACCTGAGTGCCGATTTCGTACGTGTGCTCATCGCCAGCAGCAGTATGTTCAGCGTGCTCCTGAAGGAGAGTCCGCTGATGGAAATCAAGGAGGCGATACGCTTCTGCGTGGACAGCAAGCGTTTTGTCTGCCAGCGAATGATGGAGGTGCTCCTTACTCAGCCGCAGAAAGCAGAAGAAAAAGTGAATCTCACCAAGACCGAAACTGAGATTCTCAAGGATATCGCCCTGGGTATGACTACCAAGGAAATCGCCGAGAAGCGTTTCTCCAGTTTCCATACCGTGAATACCCACCGGAAGAATATCTTCAGAAAGCTCGGTGTGAACAACGTGCACGAAGCAACAAAGTATGCACTTCGCGCCGGACTGGTAGATTCTGCGGAATATTACATCTAGAAGAAATTCATCACGTAACTAACTTATTATACATGAAACAGCGTAGAACGTCATTAAAGGACCTTGCAGATAAGTTTGATGTCGAGAAAATCTACAAGGAGGTGGTGCCGATGATTCTCAAGATACGTGAAAGTTCTGAAAAAATACAATGAAACTAATAAGAAGAAACCTTTTCAGATGCATCCTGATGCTCGTCTGCTGGATGCTCTCCATCGCTTCCGCCAGTGCCTTCGGTACGTATGGTTCGATGGAATTCAATCGCCTGACCAATCGTGACGGATTGAGCAATACACAGGTGAATGCCATACTGAAAGACAGTCATGGCTATGTGTGGCTGGGTACCCAGTCGGGGCTCAACCGCTTCGACGGCTTCCGCATGAAGACCTTCTTCTGCGATGTCAACAATCCGCATTCCATTCCCAACAATCAGGTAGATGAGATTCAGGAAGATATCCATGGCGATCTGTGGATACATACCTCTGTGGGTTATTGTGTCTTCAGATATGATGCCGAGCAGTTCGACCGCAAGCCCGAGGGTCTGCTCCAGAAGATAGGCGTGGAGGGGGCTCCCCAGAAGGTCTTCATAGATTCTAAAAAGAATATGTGGATCAGCGTGTATGGCAAGGGTATTTATTTCGTAGATGCCCAGCATCAGACTGCCTATCTTTTTCCTTCCTCCCCGAAGGCTTCCCGGAAAACGTCCCGAAACAGCTTGCCTGATACCCAGGTAAGCTGCATCCGTGAGCATGGGGGGCAGGCGCTGGTCTCCTTTGTTGATGGCAGCATCTACCGCCTCGACGGCTATGCACAGGAGGTGGTATGGAAGGATCGCTTCATCGCCTCCCATCATCTTTCTACCGATCAGCTTCCTTTTACCTTTGTAGATAACAAGGGCAACTACTGGGTAGCTTCCAATGTGGGTACCTATGTCTATGGTCAGGCTCAGAAGAAATGGTTTATGAGCGGAGCCAGCTTCCTGGCTTCCGTGGGCATCGTGGTGCCTCCGTCGGTGGGCAAGGTGCTGCTCAAGGATGTGGCCTTCGATTCCAAGGGCAGGGTGTGGTTTGCCACCGATCATAATGGTCTGTTCCTCGTAGATTACGGCAGGAAAATCTTCCGCCAGTTTCTATACGATCCGAACAACCGTACTTCCATCTCCGACAATTCGCTCCTGCGTGTCTATGTAGATGACAGGGATGCCCTCTGGGTGGGATCCTATAAGAATGGCGTGAGCTATTATTCGGCGGCAGCCACCAAGTTCTATACCATTCCGATAGGAGATGTATGTACCATCACGCAGGACAGGAACGGAGTTCTGTGGTGCGGAACCAATGATGCGGGCATCGTGGCGTATCATCTGGGCACCGGACAGACCACCCGTTTCCATTCTGCTGAAACGGGACTGGGCTCCGAGGTGGTGGTCAGCAGTACTACCATGCACGATGGCTCCCTCTATTTCGGTACCTATAATGGCGGACTGGCCTGCTATGCCCATGGTGTGTGGAAATCCTATCATGCCGGCACCAGCGGACTCTGCAGCAACAGCGTGTGGTGTCTCGCCGAAACACCCGATCATCGCCTGCTGATAGGTACGCTGGGCGGAGGTTTCCAGATCTTCGATCCTGCCACAGGGAAGTTTACTACCTATCATACCGGCAACTCCAAGCTGTCTTCCAATTATATCAGCTCCGTCTTCATGCAGAATGCCCATCAGGCGCTGCTGGGCCATTCCCAGTATATGTCGGTCTTCGATTTCCGAAATGGCAAGATTCAGAACCTGGACCATTCCTTTGGCGGACAGCCGTTCATCAGTCCGTCCGTCAACTATGCCATGCTCGACAGTCGCGGACTTCTCTGGGTAGCCACCCCTTCCGGCATTGCCATGTATGATACCCATTCCGACCAGATGGAGTATATCAACGACTTGAATGGCACGCCTGGTTCCGTGGGCTGTGCCGTCATCGAAGACAGGCAGCACCACATCTGGCTGGTTTCCGAATACGGGGTTACCCAAGTCAATGTAGAGAAGGGCAAGGATGGAAGGTGGAACCTGAAGATGACCAATTACAATTCTCTCGACGGATTGCAGGAGAGGCAGTTCAACTATCGCTCTGCCTGTCTGCTGCATAGTGGCGATATTGCCATAGGTGGTCTGGATGGTGTGAATATCATCAGTCCACGGGTGGCACAGACCCGGAAGACGCATATCCGTGCGCTCTTCAGCGGACTGGTGCTCTTCGATCATGCCCTGACGGCAGGCGAGGAGTACGAGGGCAGGGTCGTGCTGGAGAAGTCGCTGGATGCCAGCCGTGAAATCTACCTGAACTATAAGGATCATGCCTTCACCATCCAGTTGGCTGCAAGCGAGGTGACGATGCCTGCACGCTGCCGCTTCCTCTATCGCATGAAGGGAGTAAGCGATAAGTGGCTCCTCACTCCGGTGGGTAGTCCGGAGGTTACCTTCACCAATCTTTCTTCGGGCAGCTATACCCTGCAGGTGAAGGTGGTGAATGGCGATGGCTCTGTGAATGATGAAATCAGCGAACTGCAGATCCACATGTCACCTCCGTTCTATCTCTCCCTCTGGGCATTTATCGTCTATATCCTGCTCATCGTGACTGCTCTCTACCTCTATCGCCGCAGGATGATGGAGCGCCAGCGCCTGCAGTTTGAGCGCAGAAGCATGGAAGATAATATGAAGAAGACGAAGGAGCTGAACGAGCTGAAGCTGAATTTCTTCACCAATGTGAGCCATGAGCTCCGCACCCCGCTCACCCTCATCCTCTCTCCGCTGGAGTCGATGATACGTGAGGAGGCGAATAACGGCAAGCGCCGCAAGCTGGAACTCATCCACCGCAACGCCACCCGACTGCTCAACCTGGTGAATCAGATTCTCGACTTCCGCAAGTTCGACCAGAACAAGGAGAAGCTCAATCTGGCTCCTACCGAGATGGTCAGCTTCATCGACAATATCTGCTCATCCTTCCGTATCCTTGCCAACAACAAGGTGACGCTCATCTTCGAGTCGCAACTGCCTCGCTTTACGATGAACATCGACCCCGACAAGGTGGGAAAGATCCTGAATAATCTTCTGAGCAATGCCTATAAGTTCACTCCCGATGGCGGCACGATTACCGTCTCGGTGTTTGCCAAGACCCGACAGGAGATGAAGGGCGGCGACCACGACTGGCTCTGCTTCTCGGTAGCCGATACCGGCAAGGGCATCAGCGATGAAGAGAAGAAACTGGTCTTCGACCGCTTCTATCAGATCAACGGTACGGAGATGCAGCCAGCCGGTGGCAGTGGCATCGGATTGAATCTCGTCAAGAAGTTTGCTGCCTTGCATGGGGGTAATGTCGTGGTGCGCGACAATGCGGGCGGCGGTTCCGTGTTTGTGGTAGAGCTGCCTATTCCAGAGGATAAGACGGCGAATGCCAGTGCTACAGAAGATGATGATGCACTCTATGGAATGGGCTATGAGGCACCTCTGGCAAATGATAGCCAACTGGCATCGCAGAAACCGGTCTTGCTTCTGGTAGATGACAGTGATGATTTCCGTGAGTTCATGCGCGAACTCCTCTCCGACTACCAGGTGGTAGAGGCGGTGAACGGCAAGGATGCCTGGGATAAGATCATAGAACAGCGGCCTGACATCATACTCAGTGATGTGATGATGCCGGTGATGGATGGCAACGAACTCTGCCGACAGGTGAAGGAAAATGACGAGACGGCTTCCATTCCTTTCGTCATGCTCACAGCCCGTCTTGCCGATGAGCATTGCAAGGAGGGACTGGCGAGCGGGGCTGATGAATACATCACCAAACCATTCAATATCGATATGCTCAACCTCCGGCTCCGCAATCTCCTGAATCTCGTGAAGCGCTCGGGTGGAGCTATGCCGCAGCACAAGGATGAACCGGTGAAGGAGAAGCAGCTCAACAACGGACGGTTTGTATTGAGTGCCTCCGACCAGCGCTTCCTCGACCAGCTCAACACCTATCTGCAGGAGAATATGTGCGATCCGGATACCTCGGTGGAGTCTATCAGCGAACATCTCGGCATCTCGCGCGTACAATTATATAAGAAGCTCATCTCGATCAAGGGCATCACGCCTTCAGAATATCTCCGCTCCATGCGTATCAGATATGCTGAGGAACTGATGCGCCAGGGAGATCTGAACGTAAGCGAGATTGCCTATAAGGTGGGGTTCAACAATCCACGCTATTTCTCCAAGTACTTCCAGGATGCCTATGGCGTAACTCCTTCGCAGTACCGGAAACGGATGAACGGGGAACCTGTCTAGGAGTTAACTCCTGATTTTTTGATAATAAGAGGGTATAAAATGAAGTAGGAAACATTTTATACCCTCTTTGTTTACATATCAGAACTTGATTACCAATAAAAAAATGTATTTTTGCAGCAGAATTTAATAACCGCAGCAAGAATAAACAAGAATCAATAAATAAAACTAAATAATATCAAGTATGAAACTGACTAAATCGTTATTCGTATCAGCAGTATTGTTCTTGAGCGCCACAGGTGCCCAGGCTGCTGGCTTCGTACAGAAAGGTAATTACCTTACCGTACAGTTGAAACAGCATCAGAACTATGGTCCGTCGCAAATCCGCCTCCAGGTGGTCAACGACCGCATCATCCGTGTGCAGGCTACTGCCGAGCAGAGCTTCCGCAGCAAGCAGAGTCTCATCATCGTACCTCAGAACTCCAAGGCGCAGTATAAGGTAGAGGAGCAGGGCGATGACCTCATCATCACCACCGCTGCCATGCGTGCCGTGCTGAACGAGGCTACCGGACAGATTACCTTCTATGATCTCAAGGATCAGGTACTGTTGAAAGAGGTGGCGCAGGGCGGTAAGACCTTCAAGCCTTTCACCGTGCCCGACCGTGAAATCGGTGTGGATATCGCCAAGGTACCAGAGGCACAGAAGCACGGATGGTCATGGCGTGCCCTCTTTGATTCGCCAGACAATGAAGCCTTCTATGGCCTCGGTCAGCACCAGAGCGAAGAGCTCAACATGAAGGGCAAGAACGAAGACCTCTTCCAGTATAACACCAAGGTGAGTGTGCCTTTCGTCATCTCCAACAAGAACTACGGCATCCTCTGGGATTCCTATTCTTATTGCCGCTGGGGTAATCCGGGCGATTATCTCCAGCTGAACCGTGCCTTCAAGCTCTACGACAAGGACGGAAAGGAAGGACAGCTCACCGGTACCTACGTGGCTAAGAACGGGCAGAAGATTGTACGTGGCGAGGACAGCATCTACTTTGAATATGCCATGCCTGAGGCTTCAGAAATCTGCAACAAGACTGATAAGGGAGGCATACAGAACCTGCCTAAGGGCTTTGCGCTGAATGGATCCAAGGTGGTTTACGAGGGATATGTAGAGGCGCCAACCAACAGCTTCTATCAGTTTATCCTCTACTATGCCGGCTATATGAAGATCTATATCGACGGCAAGCTGGTGGTGCCTGAGCGCTGGCGTACCGCATGGAATCCGAATTCCTATAAGTTTGAGACTGCAATTAAGAAGGGTGTAAAGACCCCTATCCGCATCGAATGGCAGCCGGATGGCGATGTTTCCTACTGCGGACTCCGTGTGGCAGCCCCACGTTCTGAGGCTGAGAAAAACCAGCTGAGCATCTGGAGCGAGATGGCGCCGGATATGGATTACTACTTCATCGCCGGAAAGAATATGGACGAAGTAATCTCGGGCTATCGCACCCTTACCGGCAAGGCACCGGTATATCCTAAGTGGGTGCTCGGTTTCTGGCAGAGCCGCGAGCGCTATCAGAGCAGCAAGGATATCGAGGAGAATATGAAGAAGTTCCGCGACCTGAAGATTCCGGTGGATAACATCGTACAGGACTGGAACTACTGGAAGCTGGACTCATGGGGAAGCCACGAGTTTGAGGCGGCTCGCTATCCGAACCCTCAGGCGATGCTCGACAGTGTGCATGCCCTGCATGGAAGATTCATGATTTCGGTTTGGCCGAAGTTCTATGATACCGTAAAGAATTACAAGGAACTGGATGCCAAGGGCTGGATGTATCACCAGGCTATCAAGGATGATATCCACGACTGGCTCGGTTTCCGTGGTTCTTTCTATGATGCTTATTCTGACGGAGCCAGAAAGATGTTCTGGCGACAGATGGACGAGAATCTCTATTCCAAGTATAAGTTCGGTATCGATGCCTGGTGGATGGATGCATCAGAACCAAACGTTCGCGACTGTACTCCGATGTGGTATCGTAAGGCACTTTCGGGTCCTACTGCCCTGGGTACATCTACCGAGTATTTCAATGCCTACAGCATCGTGAATGCCGATGCCATCTATAATGGTCAGCGCAGCGTGAACCCTAACCAGCGTGTCTTCCTCCTGACCCGTTCCGGTTTTGCAGGAGAGCAGCGCTACAGCACCGCCACCTGGTCGGGCGATATTGCTACCCGCTGGGAGGATATGCGTGCCCAGATGACAGCCGGTTTGAACTATTCGATGGCGGGTCTTCCTTTCTGGGGCATGGACCAGGGAGGTTTCTGCGTGGAGAATCGCTATGTGGCTGCCCAGCAGGAGTTTGACAAAACCGGTAAGGAAAATGCCGACCTGAAGGAGTGGCGTGAGCTGCAGGCTCGCTGGAATGAGTTCGGCTGCTTCGTTCCGCTCTATCGCACCCATGGTCAGTGGCCTACCCGCGAGGTTTGGAACATCGCGCCAGCCGATCATCCGGCTTACAAGAGCATCGTGTTCTACGACAAGCTCCGCTATCGCCTGATGCCTTACCTTTACAGCATGGCTGGTATGGTTCACTTCAAGGACTACACCATGATGCGTGGATTGGTGATGGATTTCAATGGTGATGACAATATCTACAATATCAAGGACCAGTGGATGTTCGGTTCTGCCCTGATGGCTTGTCCGGTGGGCGAGTATCAGAAGTACAGCCGCAATGTTTATCTTCCTAAGCAGAAGGGTTGGTATGATTTCTATACAGGCAAGCATTATGCCGGTGGTCAGACCATCGTAGCCGATGCGCCATACGAGAAGATTCCAGTCTTCGTTCCAGAAGGATCCATCCTTCCTGTCGGTCCGGAAATGGAGTGGAGCGACCAGAAGAAGCCTGAGCTTATCGACCTCTATGTATATGCCGGCAAGGACGGATCTTATACGCTTTATGAGGATGAGGGCACCAACTGTAACTACGAGAAGGGCAAGTATGCTACCATCGACTTCCAATATGATGATGCTCAGAAGACGCTGACCATCGGTGCCCGTAAGGGTAGCTTTGATGGAATGCTTCAGAAGCGCCGCTTCAACGTTGTATTGGTAAGTGGAGATAACCAGCAGGGCATCAGCCTCGCCAAGGCGCCTAAGGGCAAGAAGGTGAAGTATGCTGGTCAGGCAATTACTGTGAAATTGAAATAATATGAAGAAGATATTTGCTTTAGCAATTCTACTATTGGGCGCTCAGTCTTTGAGCGCCCGCGATCGCCAGTCTTTTGATAAAGACTGGCTTTTCGTTTTGGCTGATAGTGCCGGTATGCAGAATTCGGAGTATTCCGACGGGCATTGGCGCCGCCTGAATCTCCCTCACGACTGGGCGATAGAGGGCGATTTCTCTCCATCGAATCCTTCGGGAGCCAGTGGTGGTGCGCTGCCGGGCGGCATCGGATGGTATCGCAAGCACTTCTCTCTTTCGCCAGACGAGAAGTACGATCGTTTCACCATCACCTTCGATGGCGTGTATATGAACTCCACCGTCTATATCAACGGTCACAAGCTCGGCACCCGTCCCTACGGCTACAGCACCTTCGAGTACGATCTTACACCTTATATATATAAGAAGGGTGACAACGTCATTGCCGTGAAGGTGGATAACAGCGACCAGCCCAACAGCCGCTGGTATTCGGGCTGCGGCATCTACCGTCACGTCTGGTTTACCAAGACCCTGAAGAAGGCATACATCCCACAGTGGGGTCAGTATGTGGCTACCACGCCGAAGGGTGATGTCAGGGTGAAGGTGGATTTCCATGCCGAAGGCAGCAGGATGAAACTATTCATCCGCAATACCATCTACGATGCGGCTGGCAAGGTGGTGGCAAGGAGCCAGGGCACCCAGAGCCAGCAGCTCAAGGTAAGGAAACCTCATCTCTGGTCTATCGGCAAGGGCTATCTCTATACCGTGAAGAGCGAACTGGTGGTGAATGGCAAGGTGGTGGATACCGTCACTACGCAGACTGCCTTCCGTGATGTGAGGTTTGATGCCCGGAAGGGTTTCTTTCTCAATGGCGAGAATATGAAGATCAATGGCGTGTGCGAGCATCACGATTTCGGATGTCTCGGTGCCGCCCTCAACGAGGATGCGCTTCATCGCAAGCTCACCATCCTCAGGGATATGGGTGTGAATGCCATCCGAAGCAGTCATAATCCTCCGGCTCCCGAGCTTCTGAATATGTGTGATTCCATGGGAATTATGGTGATGGATGAGAGCTTTGATATGTGGCGCCGCAAGAAGTCTAATGGCGATTATGCCCGTTTCTTCGACGAATGGCACCAGCGTGATCTCTCTGATCTGGTGAAGCGCGACAGGAATCATCCTTGCATCATCATGTGGAGCATCGGCAACGAGGTGCTCGAACAGTGGTCGGATGCCGCTGCCGATACCCTGAGTCTGGAGCAGGCGAATCTCATCCTGAATGCGGGGCATGATGCCTCTACCCTGGCACATAGTGATGAGCTGAGCGTGAATTCGCTTCTCACCCGTCATCTGGCAGATATCGTGAAGAAGTATGATCCGTGGGGCGCCCGTCCGGTTACTGCCGGATGCAACGAGCCTGATCCTAAGAATCATCTCTTCAAGAGCGGTGCCATCGATGTCATCGGATTCAATTATCATCATCAGTGGGTGAAGGATGTTCCTAGGAACTTCCCGGACAAGCCGTTCATCTTCTCCGAGAGTGTTTCGGCTCTCCAGACGCGTGGTTATTACCGGATGCCGAGCGACAGCATCTATACGGCTCCAGTGGAGTGGTGGCTGCCATATACCGATCCATCCTTCAAGTGTTCGGCGTATGACAATATGCATGCCTCCTGGAGCAGTACGCACGAGGAGACCTGGGATGTGGTGAAGCACAATGATTTCGTGGGCGGTCAGTTTATCTGGACTGGTTTCGACTATATCGGCGAACCGACTCCGTATGCCTATCCGGCACGCAGCAGTTATTTTGGCATCATCGACCTGGCTGGTCTTCCTAAGGACAGTTATTATATGTATCAGAGTGAGTGGACGAAGAAGCCTGTTCTCCATCTTTTCCCTCACTGGAACTGGCTTCCAGGCCAGCAGATAGATATGTGGTGCTATTACAACCAGGCTGATGAGGTAGAGCTGTTCATCAATGGCAAGAGCCAGGGCATCCGGAAGAAGAAGGTACATGGAGAGGAAAATGGTGCCGCAGCCAATGCTGTTTCTGCCAATGCCGCAAATGCTGGCGCCTTTGATCGCAGCACAGAGTACCACGTGATGTGGCGAGTAACTTTCGAGCCGGGCGAAGTAAAGGTCGTAGCGAGAAAGCAGGGCAGGGAGATTTCATCCCAGACCATCAAAACAGCCGGTCCTCCTCATCACCTCGTCTTGAAGAAGACCTATCAGAACACCCTTGCATCCGCTGTCCAAACCCCGTCAGGCGTTCCTGCGGATTTGCAATCCGCAGTCAAAAAAGGTTCGACATCTCTCCCTGGGGATTTGCAATCCCCATCCTCCCCTACAACCTTCGTAGAAGTAAATGTAGTAGATAAGGATGGCAATCTCTGTCCGAATGCCGAGAACGAGATTTATTTCTCTTCTACCGCCGAGATTCTGGGCACAGATAACGGCAATCAAACCTCTCTGGAGCGTTTTACCGATCCAAAGAGAAAGGCATTCTTCGGCAAGTGCATCATCGTCTTGCGAGGTCACGGCACGCTCCGTGCCGAATCCATAGACTTACAACAAGCTACCCTTCAATTATAAAAACAAAAAAAGCATGCCAAAGTCATTTCGACTTTGGCATGCTCATTTAAGTTACATACAGCTCGTCACGCCCAGAGAGCAATATACAAAGTGCAGCCTTTCTTCTTTTGACGATGCAAAGATACGGCTTTTTTAGGGAACCACCAAAAAACAGGGTGTGACAAGCCCCGATTTCAGCAGTCCCGGAATACGAATCCCGTTAACAAAACTAACTCGCTCTAAATTGGACTTTGATTGAAAATCAAGAAGTTG
>ERZ1026858.771-NODE-771-length-16937-cov-65.989219_pt1 | contig 16937 bp, 8 predicted proteins | sample MGYA00380159_ERZ1026858 | MGnify/ENA primary metagenome ERZ1026858 (study PRJEB33269, sample SAMEA4719795) | human gut metagenome | biome: human-associated habitat; feature: organic feature; material: feces | place: Cameroon | collected 2013-10 ...
CTCAAAAGCAAATAGTCAATGATGATGTAAAGACGGATTATACAAGGTAGCATATAGCAATAACGTATGGCAAAGGTCTATACGCCACTTGTCATCGTGGCATATAGACCCTTGTCAACCAAGTTAATTGCAGATTTACTACTATTATTCGGGCTTTGCTTTAGCAAAGTCTATTTGAGCCTTTGCTTCCATTTCTTTTTTACGTCTAACCATATCTCGTAATACAGCAATTGCTTCTTCACGAGTTTTAATTTTTAAAGCCATACTTATTCATTTTAAAGTTCTACTTCTTGTTGGTTGCAAAGATAAGCTTTTATTTTGAAAGTGCAAAGAAAACGGAAGAAAAGTTTCGGGAAAATTTGGATTCCCATATTTTAACAGACAAAAGATAGCCATCCCATGCCACAGCTTGGCGTCCCGCCGGATGTAAAACAAGAACGCAAGCCCGCCAGGCGTCCCGCCGGATTTGAAATCCGGCGTTAAAAAATGTCCTAACCTATTTAGGCTCTGCGGATTTGAAATCCGCAGCAAAGGAGAATGCATTTCCTTTTGTTGGGGGATTACAAATCCCCGGTTTAATAGGTCGAACCTTTTTTACGGCGGATTGCAAATCCGCCGGGACGCCTAGCGGGAAACAATCAGATCATTACACTTTTCGACACATGATAATATCGAAAGCTTACACTTTCTGACACGTAATATCAATGCAAAGCTACACTTTTTTACACATACGACCAAATAAACATTGAGCATAAAGCGAGATTTTAAGATATTTTAAAACAAAAAGAACCATGATTCTTGATACTTATTATCAGTAGTATATCCGAAGAAACCGGTATTAACAGAGGTGGCATTGATGTAGAGATTACTGATGGTCTTCCCGTTGCCATCAAATGTACCTTGATACTTATTATCAGAATTACTGAACGCCACTAACTCACAGGCAATATCATATTTCTTCAATAAAATGCTGCATCATCTGCGTAAGGACAACTATGCCAATGCACAGATGATTATTCAGAAAATCATATAAAAACAGGGGCGTTTTTACATGCAAAACGCCCCGATTTTAACTGGAATTTGTTTCAATATTAGAAACACTCCGTTTCTTATATAGAAACAAGGCGTTTCTAATATAGAAACAAAGTGTTTCTATGGCTGAATCAAAAACGAATGATTTGGGTTCGTTTTTCATACCCTATTTTATACCTTTTCTGTGCGTTATTGATGCCTTTTTCATGCCTTATTTATGCCCGCAACTTCCTTGCTGAAGTCATAGGATGGGGCGTTGTATCCCCACTTCTTGAAGACCTCAGCAATACAGGCTTGCATTTCTGCTGAGAGCAGTTTTTCACCACGATGAAAACGGTAGTAGGCGGTTCTGCCGCCTAGGAGTGACATCAGCTGATGGCGCAGGGGTAGGGTGTCGTTGTATTTTACTTCAGCATAAAACTGGGAGAAGCCCCATACCTTACGCTCCATGCACGGACGGCAGAACTGGGTGCATGGGTAGAAGGAACCTGCTTCATTCTCGCTGCCCTTGCTGATCATTCTACTCTTGCTGATCTTGCTGCCCGTTTTGTCATCATATCGGGCATCAGGACGGATGGTGGGTACCACTTCATCGTAAAACAGCTCCTTGTAGAAAGCCTCATCATGGATGAGAATCTTGCCGGATAAGAAGGCAGCGCATTCCTGCGCCTTTGAGCAGGAGGCGTTGAAGCAATAGTGCCACTTGGAGGAGCGCATCAGAGAGCGCAGAATCTTAGTTTCCATCTTGTTACCGATGGAAGATCCATTCTCTGGAGATGGATTTTTCTCATTTTTCATAGTCTTAAACATTTAAAAGTTGAACATGTGTTTCATGGCTCATCGAAGTATTCTACGATGAGGCTCACCTGTTTGCGGCTGAAAAAGTCGGCATTCTTGCTCACATGGCATTGTGCCAGGGCCGTTTCCAGCTCGGGGTTGTTGTGAATCCAGCGGCGCAGGCGTCGCATGGCTAATGGTGCGTCGAGCATGGGGAAATACATTCGGGCAAGCTCGGCCTTGAGATATGATTTCATTTCCATAGGCCTTAAAGTTTATGTAAAATAGATATATGACCGCAAATATACGCTTTTTTGTTGAAACTGCCAAGGTTTTGAAAATAAAAAATGGGTTTTTTAGAGAAAATAACGCATAAAAGGGCTGAAAAACAGCAGAATGATGGAATAGAAGCGATTTTATATGGATAGAGCGGAAATTAAACAGTCCAAGTTGGGTAGTTTTTCGCGACCCCGCCAGGCGTCCCGGCGGATTTGCAATCCGCCGTAAAAAAAGGTTCGACCTATTAAAACCGGGGGATTTGTAATCCCCCAATAAAAGGAAAGACATACTCCTTTGCTGCGGATTCCAAATCCGCAGAGCATCAATAGGTTAGGACATTTTTTGATGCCGGATTTCAAATCCGGCAGGATGCCTGCTTGCTTCGCCAGATGTTCATACAAACATCTGGCGAGGCTAACATCATTGACTTAGCTTTCGGAGTTCTTCTATCATGCGGCCCAATTCAGAGAAAGTATAATCTCTATTGCCTGCGCTTTTTTCCAAAATCGAACGGTTGGAATTATCAATAGCGACAGACAAACTACCACCTTTCTTCTCAAAGTAAGAATGGAGACCTCTGCATTTGATAAAGAAGTCTATCTTCTTGCGATAATCACAACATTGGTTTAAATCTCTCAACAAAGGCTCTTGTTCTGCATACATCTTTGATGTATAACGGAAATAATAAAGAAAGAACAACTCGGTGCAAAGATGAGTTTCAAAGAACTTTACTTCGCAAAAGATTCCTTTTTTGGGCTTATCAATTATCGAAGCATACTTCTTTTTCAAACGAGCATATTGCGAACGTTCTGGCTCTCTATCCTTGGTATCCATGTCTATCACGCAGAAGATATGGCTATAACCAAGGGAAATGCCTTCTTCTATCTTATGTTCCAACTCCTTCAGACTAGTGTGCTTAGGATAGTCGGGCTTGATAGTTAAACCTTTCAGTTCATCACATAGCGACTTAAAATAGAAAAACTCGGTTGGTCCTTCTCCCAATATCAGGGTTGTATTTCTTTGCTTGCCCATAACTTAGTCCTCCAAATCTACAAATATAGAACCTAATTCAGGCTTTGCTCCTAATCTGCCAATTCGATACGAATTGTAGAGAGAGAGATTCTTGTGCAAGCCATAAGAATCACCACGACTATACTCTGACGAAGCAGTCTCCTTGTTTTTCTCTACGAACCATACCACGCCACGATTGTCATTAATCATGTCTTGCGACAGCAAGGTGGTCTCTTGGCTTGTAATCAATAGCTGCGACTGGTCCGAATTAAACAGGAAAATGTTGAGATAATAGAACAGCAAATCATAATGCAAATCTTCTCCCAACTCATCCAAATAATAGATGTGGTTGCCACTTATCAAATCGTATAGCGTATCCAAAATACGGATGAACTTAAGCGTTCCCTTGGATTGCAATTTAAGAGAAACGTCAAAAGTTCCTTTCTTGGAATGATTTTCAAAGACTACCGATTCAACCGTTGGACGCAACAGCTCATTCTTGACAGATGTCGGAATAGATTCTTTCTGAATGTGTTCACGGAAATCCTGAGATAGCGAACGGTCTTCCAATACAGGGCGAAAATCTGTGATATTCAAATCTGCCTTTTTCAGCATCTGACAGAAAAACCGATGCTTGTTTTTGTCATCATACGCAGCCTTTAGAATCTCAACAATACCTTTGCTTTCGGTATCACCATCCACATTATGGTAATGAGCCATGATGTATGAATGAAGTTTTGCTAATGGCTCTATATCTTCCTTAAAGGTGTTTTTAAGGCAAACCGACAGGACACTATGATTATTGAGCGTATTCTCACGAATACTGTCTTGGGTCTTTTGTAACAAGCGAAGACTTGCACCAAATTTGATTTCTGCCTGTAGATTTTCTCCTTTGTAGGTACGTTCGTAAAATAGAGCTTTGGAGCCTTTTGGATAGTAATTAAGCTCTTCATAGAGAATCTGGTTGACATCAAACCGCACTTGATAGTCATAACGAATTTCCTCTGCATAAAAGGAGACAAACATTTCTGTTGGTTCACTCTTTGTCAACTCAAAAGGAATGCATCTTGTAATCTTCATATTAGCATTTCCCTTTGGATAAGCCAAAAGATGGAAAACCTCATCCAGTGCCCATAGCATGTTGGATTTACCTGAAGCATTTGAACCATATAATACACCTAATTTATAGAGGCATGTACCATCAGGCATCTCTGCTACAAGTTCGGAAACAGAACCCTTTGCAACAAAGTTCAACTCCTGTTTGTCGCCAATCGACAAGTAATTCTTAACCCAAAAACTTCTTATCATATTCTGAATATTTTAGCTAATTTCGTAATTTTCCTACAAAAATACAGTAAATATTTCATAAACCGACTAAAATACGGATTTTTTTTAGATTAATATCATATTTTAATAGTGTTGAATACATAGGAAGGGATGCATGGCGGTTATATAAAAATAGGGTGTGCCATGCATTGATGACACACCCTTTTTTTCTTATTTCATTCAGAAATTACATATTATTCAGAAACCACATATTTCTTTCCATTAATAATATATACACCCTTTACCAACTTCTTCAGCGTCTTCACGGTGGCGTGGGCGTCAATCAGATAGCCGTCGATGCTGTAGATTCGCAACTTCTTGCCATCAGCCAGAATATTCTCTATTCCCGTCATGATGTCGATGTTGAAATCGTATGGCGACGTGCGGCTGCCCAATACATCCTCCTTGAAGGTCAAGGCATCCTGTACCAGGATTGACTCCTGGGTCTGCAGGTTCTCTATCACCATGTTCAGCTTCTCGTCCTTCTCACCGTAAATGGTGAGGTAGTACTTGCCGTCTATCAGCTGGCTGATGCCACGGCATTCGTTTCCTACCATCACGTAAAGACGATAGTCACTGCCAGTCATGTCGGCATCCTTTTGGGTCAGCTTGCCGATGATGTTCATCGTACTTGGATATTTGCGGATATCTACTTCCATATCCTGCTGCTCATCATCAGAGAGCTGAGATGGAGTGGTTGCTTCGGCAAACTCCAGGTTGTTCTGCTTCACCGACTTATACAGATAACCCTGGTTGGTGATGAGCTGCTTGAGCGTTCCTTCCCAGGTGCCGGCATAGAATTGTGCAAATCCTGTCTGACCCACGATGTAGTCGCCCTCGCTGGCATTGCTGATGGCAGATGCCAACTCCTGGTTCTCACGCAGTGGATAGCCCAGCCAGTTCCAGCCGGCATTGATGCCCACTGGGGTGGTGCTTGCCTCAAACAGGCGGCCCTTGCTCTTGCTGATGAAGCTGGTTGATGCCTTCACCTTATAAGTATGGGCTGGCAACAGATTTTCTATCTCCTCGGAACTGCTGATAATCTGACTGCTCTTGGATGCAATGTCGCTTGCCGAAATAGGATCGGCCAGATAACTTGATATCCAGTTCCAACCTCTCATCAGCGTGATGTTCTGCTCGTAGCGCTCCTGCTTGAAGCTGGCGCTTACTGTGAGATCCTTATCTACGATGAGGCTCAGGGTTTCTGCATCCTCGGTCTGCTTTCCGTTCACGGTCCAGTGAGCGAAACTGTAGTCTTCATCGGCCTCAGCCTTCAGTACAAGCTGGTCGCCGTAATGATAAACACCGGTGTATGTCTGGGTGATGCTGCCACCTTCGCAATTCTCTGCGATGTTCACCTGATAGGTCTTCTTCTCGAAGTTGGCCACCATGGTCAAATCGCCCAATGCCACCTGGCTGATGGTGTCGTTCGTAGAGATGGTTTCTCCGTTCAGACTCCAGGATGCAAACTGATAGCCTTCCTTGGCCTTGGCTACCAACTGGATGGTGGTGCCGTAGGCTACTTCGTTTCCGGCTACTCTGCCGATTACTTCTCCCGCATTTTCCGGATATACGGAGGTGAGAAGCTTCACCTGGCTGTTCACGAACAGGGTCCAGCTAGCCGTCTTTCCGGTCTTTCCTGCAAAGCCTTCACTGTCGGTGATGCCCGAGGTTTGAACGGTAAGCGTGTAGTAACCGTTGCCGGCACTGGCATTCAGCTGGGTCAGGTCGAGAACGAAGTTCTTGTTGTCCTCGGTAGAAATCTTCACGAGCTGGCTGTCCTGCTCCTTACCCTGCACATTGATCTGGATATCCTCACTGGTGAAGGTAGCCGGGTCGATGTACTTGTTGAACATCACTTTCAGCGTATTCACCGGCTTGGTAGCCACTTCATCTTCGGCAGGAGCACCTTCGATGGATGCTACTTCGAGCATCAGTGAAGGGGTAGCCTCGAAGGTGAGGATGTAGCTTTCGGCATTCTTGCCATCAAACTGGTCGGCGAAATGGATTCTGTTCTCATAGAGCGGATCCTTTCCGTCGCGCAGCGTGCGGTCGGTCTGCCAGAAGTTGCGGAGGCTAATCTGTTTTCCGTCGCTGGCGCGGGTTACGCTCTTAAGGGCAGATACGCCATAGGTAGGATCGCTCAGATTGCCATAGTTCCAACCTTCCTCAGATGGGGTGATGGTCAGGGTGTATTCCGTATCGGATGTCTTCGTGATGCTTGAAGAAGCAGCCACGTTCACCTTTTCTATTTCACCGTCTGATAGGTAGAGCATATCAGGCGTATCGTCGGCATCCACGATGTCGTTGGTCATGAAGCCCTTCAAGGTCTTGTCGCCCTTCGTTACGTCGATGCTTCGTATCAGCTCGTGGATGGTTACATCGTTGAGCAGCGAGAGGTCCTTGTTGCCATAACTGGTCAGATGGGTGGCAGTTACGTCGTAATCGGTGAAGTGTCCGAGCAAAGAGCTCTTGATCCACCACTGTGCATAGCTGGTGCTATGTGCCGGAATGGTTCCGAAGTCGGTGGATACGCTTCCGCCCAGAGCCAGAGTCTTCTCCTGTCCGTTGAGCTGGCTACTCATGAGTTCGAACTTCACCTTGAGTCCCTTTTCGTTATCTACGATTTCCGGCTGGTTGGTGGACATCCTTACATTGGTAGCATCGCCATAGCCCAGGTTGTTGATGAGCAGTGAGAACTCAGCTTCCTCAGATGGTTCCACCTCCTTGGTCAGAGGGTCGTCACCCTTGATGTCACGCTGCATGAAGTAGGTGAGGTCGAGGTTTGGCGATGGCTTCACGGTGAGGGTGATAGGCGTAAGGTCGCGGGTCACTTCCAGTCCCGTGAACGGATCTACGTAAGAGAGGGTTCCTCCGAAGGCATAGCGGGTCTCCACGGTAGGAGCTGCTTTCTTGGTAGGAATGAAGAGTACGGTGGCAACACCTTCCTGCTTTGCATCGAGGGTCCAGCCATCGGTGAAGTTCTTGTTTCCTGCGAATCCTTTGAGATTCTCCAGGTTCACCTGGAACTTATCGCTCATGGCGATATTGCCCTTCTCATCGGTTACGGTGAGGGTGAGTTTCACATCCTTCATCGCCTCCTGCTCATTTCCGTTGAATACGGTAAGGGTTCCACGGAAAGCCTGTCGGGTCATCACCATCTTCTGGGTGAACTGCAGGGTAATGCTGGAGCATACGCTGCTTGAAGATTCTTCAAGACGTCCCTTCAACAGAGCGTATTCTTTTCTCAGCATATCCGTAGTGGATTCGTAGCCCATGAGCACACTCTGCTCATTCGCAGAATTGATCTCGTTGACATATCCTGCCACCTTGCTCAAATCGATGTAATTGCCATCATCGGTTTTTGCGAGTGCCGTATTGTTCAATCTTTCGATGAATTTATAATACTGCTCCTTAGTAACATTCTGTGGCTTATACTTGATGTAGTTGTCTGCCGTGAGAACTTCTTCTTCCGAAGTCTGAAGCATTACCATCAAGTCCTGCAAGTCTTCGCCATTGGTCTCGTTTACCCAAACTTCATCTCCGAAATACTCTAAGAGCATATTCTGGAAAGCCTTACTTTCCTGCAGAGGAATAGCAAGTTTGTTCTTGAAGTCTGTGATGTACGAAGGCTCGCTATAACTGCTTGAATTGCCTGCTCGCATTTTAGCAGAAGCATTGTTTGCCTCACATGGTTCTGTAAGTGAAATGAGGCAACCTATCAGTGTCGGTACTGTGCCTATTCCAGGAATACAGCCAACGGCACTGGCAACACAACCTCCCCATGATCTCCAACTATGGAAATCCTTATTGAGATCTCTTGCACAGAAACCAAGTCCAACAATACAACCTAAAGGATTATTTTTCAACAAACTTAGTCCTACATTGACTCCGCATTCTGTAATCTTCTGAATATACATGTTCAGGCAAGGATTACAGCTCTTATCCACTTTCTGGGTTACAGTAGGAATGTCAGAGGATGGACCATAGCTTCCGCCGCCACCTCCTCCAGGTCCTCCACCAGGACCAGAGCCTCCACCTGAACCAGTGGATGGATACTCGACAACAGTAACTCTACCCTTACATATAGTTATCTGCATAGATTTGTAATACTTATGCCATTTCTTATCAGGGCCACACTCCCAATAATAGAGGGTGCCGATATAGACAACGCATGGACCATCATCACCAGGGCCTTCTGATACCCTAATTGGTATTTCTATACTCTGGCCTGGAGCAAGTTCGTTCGCTTTACCAGGGCCTATCGGTTCGAATCTCCATGACGTGACAGTGTCAGGCAACAAAAGTTGTACATCCTTTGCTGCAATCAAGCCCTTGTTTGTCAGGGTGGCATTGAATATCAGGGATTCTCCCTTTCGCAAATTCTCAGTATAGATTCTGTCAGGAACCGTTAATTCAACCACAGGTACTGGCACCTGTGTCTCAAACTTCACATTGGTCTTGATTTCATACTCATCCTGAATCTCTGTCTCCTCAACCTTCCAGTCGATATTGATAGCCTCATAGCTCAGGTTCACCACCTTCTTGGTCTCCGTACCCGGGTCAACCAGCAGGTTATTACTGTATGAATCGTGCTTTTCTGCCGATACTCTTACCGCATAGTAACCCTCTGCCAGATTTGCAGAGAAGATACCCTTCTCGTTTGTGATACCCTCGGCTACAACTGCGCCAGTGGTAGGATGGGTTATCTCTACCTTGGCACCAGCCAGATGAGGAGCCTCCTTGGTATAGTAGGTATTCTCATTGCATACATCGATGGTGAGCTTACCTTCCTTGGTAGATACAGGCTCGATATAGAATGGCAACGGCATGCCTTCGCCGTTGGCACAGTTGATGGCAATATTGCCCGTCACTGGTACGTTGAGCTGCATCTTATCCGTAGGAGTCATGCGCAGGATAATCTCCGTGCTTTCGTCCTTGGCCAGAGATGGCATCTCCATCGGTGTAACCGACGAAATCCATGAAGGCAAGGCGAGGGAAATCTTTCCGGTTTCACCCTTGCCCACGTTGGTGATGGTAAACGGATAGTCTCTTGACTCGCCCTTCACCATGGTGGTCTTGATGCTCGCCACAGAAGCCTCAATCTTACCTGTCTTCACCCTACAGTAATAATATAAGGTGGCAGGCAGGACGGCTCCCTCGGCACTCTCGATGCTGAGTTCTATCTTCTCCCAGTCGCTGCCCTCGCTGGCTCCGCTAGGAGTAATGCTGAATGCAATGTCGGTACTCTCGCCACCCTTCAGCGTGGTGTTGCCAGGAGTAGCGTTCACCGTGCAGTTATCCGGTTTGGAATTTACCTTTACCTTCAAGCCGGTCAGGGTCAGATTACCCGGATTACTGATGTTCAGCTTTCCCTGATAGACATCTCCCAGCGATGCCTCGCAGGTGATGGCATCATTGCTGGTTCGCTTGATGCCATAGATATCGAAGGAAGCCTGTTCCTCCGAGAGGTTGGCGCTAGGATAGCATGCACCTACGGCAAAGTGGCCCGTCTGTCCGCTATATGGCTCGTAGCTTACCTCGAAGCTGCCGTCGTCCTGGGTCTGGGTGGTGATGGTATGGCGGTAACCGCCGTTCACGATATATACCTCCACGCTCTTCTGGGCGATATCCTTACCCTTCGCCTTTCCGCTGATAACCACCTTTTCGCCAGGGGCATAGATGGCCTTGGCCACCTTGGTTTCCATGGAGATAGGTGCCACGGTAGCGATGTTGAGCACATCAGATGTGTTGTTGGTATAGAGAAGCTCCTTCACACCCTGGCCATCGTTTACCACGGCATAGAGCTTATGCTCGCCCACGGTGGAAGGGAGGGTGATTTCGCGCATCATCGTGGTACTCTCGCCTGCGGCAAGGTTGTCCTGCAGATAGGCTACATCGGCTGGAGTTGCGGCACCGTCGAAATAGAAACCTATCTTGGTCTGCTCAGGGAGCACATAACTTCCCTGGTTGGCAATGCTGAGGCTCAGTGTGGTCTTTCCGCCAGCCTCAACCTTACTTTCCTGACTGCTGATGGCCATGATGCGGGCATCAGGCAGGGGCTGGTCGCTGATGGTAAACCATACGCTGCTCTTGGCAAATCCTTCGCTTTCGGCTATGAGGGTTGCGGTGAGGTCATCGCCTGTGGTATCGTTGCCCTTCGACTTCACGGTGAAGGTGGCTGAAGTTTCGCCTTCGGCTATCGTCACGGTCTTAGGGTATTCGATGGCTGCATCGTGGTTGCTGCTCAGATTCACGTCAAGTCGGCTCTTGCTATCGGTGTTTCTGCTGATGGTAAGAGTCATCTCTCCACCTTCCTTCAACAGGGAGGAAGATGCACTGAGACTGAGCGCCGGACCGTCGTTATCGTAGATGGTGAGCGGCACGGTGACCACTCCGCCCGATGTTCCCACATTGGCATTACAGCTGCATGAGGCGATGAACACGGCAGCAGTTACCTGGTAGGTGCGTTCGCCATCCACCAGACTGTTGTCTATCGGACCCATGTTGAGGGTTACCTCCTTTACGCCCGGAGCCATCTCGATGGTCTGGCGGGCATAGTAAAGGTTGCCTTCAGAATTGTCGCTCAGCTTAACGGTCACCTTCTTGTCGATATTGTCTGTGCGGCTCAACTTGGCGCTTACCGAAAGCGGACCGTCGGCCTCAGAAATCGCAGTAGGGGTGAGTTCCAGCTGCAGGGTAGGAATGTCGTCATCTACCAGGGTAGAGAGCAGGGTGCCATTCTCATATCCATCGGCAGATGCGGCAAAGGTTACAACCTTCTCTACATCAGGAATATCATCTTCCAGGGCTTCCACTTCCACATCCACAGAGGTTTGCCGGGCTGGGAGGATGATGTTTGCCGGAATTCTGAATCTTGATGGCAGGTCGCAGCTCAGGCTGATAGCCTTATCGGTGGCCGACTGGCGTTCGGCGGTAATGGTGAGGGTCAGCTTTCCGCCTTCCGTCACATCCTGCTGCTTGGCGCTCAGGGTGAGCTGCGGCTTGGTATCATCCGTCAGTTTGATGGCTGTGGTTCCGGTAATGTAGTTGTTGCCATCGATGTTGACGGTGACGATGGAATCGTTGTCGAGTTTCTGGTTGGCGATGACCTTGGCATAGAAATAGGTAGCCGACTGTCCCTGCGGGATGGTTATTTCGGCTGGCAATTCTATGCGGGCATCTGCCGTCTGCGCAAGCTTGAAGGTTTCTGCCTGTGCCGTGCTTCCGCTTCGGATGAGCATCAACCTTACGTTTTGCGCGCTGGCTTCTTCGATGTGCGCAGCTGCAGGGTTGATGAAAAGCATGTTGGCAGTCTGCAGGGTTCCGCTGGTGGTAGCTTCGTTGTTGGCGAGCATCCAGCTAGGTTCGCCCGTGTTGCTGTATGGGCGCACCTTTACCATGATGCGGGCGTTATCGCTGATGCCGAGTTCCATAGGGGTATCGAATTCGGCAGTTCTGCTGATGGTTCCGCCTGCAGCAAGCTTCTGATCGTAGTCGATGGTTCCCAGCAGTTTGCAGAATTTACCATCGGCAGATTCTGCGAACACCTGTTCGCTCCATCCGGCTTCTGTAGAGAGGCCGCCGATGTTGCTAACCTGCCAGTTTACGCTTATCTTATTGTATGGCAGCAGGTTGGTGGCCTTGGTTTCAACCTGGCTCACTTCCAAATCAGGCGACTTGGCGATGTTTACCGAACCTGAAGTAAAACCTGTGGCTAGGTTCTTGCCCGATTTTTCGCCGATAATCACATCGGATAGGGTGACAGGAATCTTATCACCCTCTTTCAGCGAACTGGAGGTGTTGAGCACCACGGTCATGATGCTGCCCGTTCGCCCGATGAACGGACGGTTTTGGGAAGAGAATATCATGACCATATATTTATTCACTCCTATGGGCCTCATGGTCAGCGAGTGACCATCGGCACGTTCCGTGGTTCGGGCGGTCTCATAAGAGAAGGTGACGCCGTCTGCCGTGGTCATGGTGAACTGCACCGCCACGATATCGGCGGAGTTCTCCATGTTCACGGGCAGCGAAATCGACTTTCCCTGTGCCACGGTCACGTCTGGAATTTCCAGCGTGTTCTTCTGTGCCCATGCCGATGCCACGAAGAGCATCAGCAGGCACAGGGTGGTGATGAAATGTCTTTGTTTCATATTACCAGAGTTTTTTTATTTCTTGACAACTTTTCTAGTTCCCTTCTGGGTCTTCACGATGTTGATGCCCTTCTGCATCTTCTGCGTTCTGATGCCCTGGGTGTTGAAGATAACCATCTCGGCAGCATCATCGCTTTCGCTGATGCCATTGATACGGGTTACCGTACCATTGTGAGTGCCGGAAGTGATGGACTTGGCTTCCTCGTCTGCAAGGCTGATGCCGGTGATGGTGGCATCGCCCTCGTAAGTTCCTATCAGGGTTTCGCCGACTGGCAAGGTGTTACCCGACAGAGAGTAAGCTACCAGCGAACTTCCTTCTGTGGCCTGCTCCATGCCCAGCTGCTTCAGGTTCCAGCTGATGTTGCCGGAAGCTGCAATACTGAGGGCTGCCACCGGTACTTCTGTATTGAGGAAGATCTTGCCATTACGCAGGTAGATACCAGCCTGTGCTGATGTGTTTGTATTCTGCTGGCTATCAACATATTCATCATATTCAGCATTTTCGGCATTTTCATCATAGCTTCGAGAAGCATAATGCTTTCTGGCAGCAGAAGCGGCTTCGCCTAACATGATGTTGACGGTGCAAACCACATCCTGCACATTGATGATTTCATCCTTGTAGGTATCAGCAGCCGTAAAGTTGAACGGCTTGTAACTGTATGCGCCAAAGGCATAGAGAATGGTGGTCTGCAGGTCGGTGGCATCGATGCCTGGTGCAAAGTTGGCATCGCCCTGCTGGAAGATATACTTCAGCTTCAGGTTGCTGCCCTCGATGCTCTGGTCTGCTGCAGACTTGAGCTTTACGGCTGTAAGCGTATCGCCGCTCTCGCCACGGTATTCAAATGGAGTGGTGATGTATGGCACGGAGAGTTTTCCGTTCTTGTAAATCACGTGCATGCCCCACTTGCCGTACCAGTCAGCTGCATCCGACTGCGTAATCAGGAAACCGATCTCCGAAGTGTTGTATCCTTGCTTCTCATGGTCGTAGGCAAGGATGGTAGGCAACTGCGGAATGATGGCATTGATATTGAAATGAGAACCATCTACGGTGATGGTCTTGTCGATGGTCTGGTTGCTGATGTTGAGCTGCTTGATGGCAGCTGGCAATGTAGGCAACACATCTGTAAAGCCATTGTAGCTGGCATCGAGTGATGTCAATGCCGGAAGCGTTCTTCCCAAGACACCCAGATTTCCCTTGAATTGATTGTGAGAAATGTTGAGGCTTTCCAGTTTTGGGAGTACAAAAGCGGTGGCTGGAAGATCGCCCTTCAGTTGCTGGTTGCTCAGGTCGAGTGCTTTTACGTGTCCTTTTTCCAGGGTCACGCCCTTCAGTTTTGAAGCACTCTTTTCGCCCTGGCTCATATCCCAAGGTTCCTTCCATCCCATCTTGATGAGGGTGGCATTGAGCACGGTGAGGAGTTTCCACTCCTGTGCATCCATCTGGTAGATGGTGAAGGAGCCGATTCTTTCCTTTGGCTTACCATAATAATATGCACCATCCTTGATTTCCATAAAGATATCGTAGGTACCTTCTGCTTGTGGTACAACCAGGCTGCTGTCGGCTGCGCCTTGCAGGGCATAGGTGAAGAGGATATCGCCCATTCCTTCGCTCTTGGTGGCCTGTGCCAGATGCTGCTGGCCATCGTAGGTAATATCAGAATCAGGGAGTTCTACATGATAGAGATCTTCAGGAAGCTTTGCCTTATCGATGGTAAACTGCTTGGTGAATGTTCCCGTGTAATCGCCCATTCCGCTTACGGTGAGTGTGGCAGTTCCCGGATAGATATTGTTGGCATATTCAGCGTAGTAATCTACGCGGTCTCTCAACTGGCTGTATGCCTGGTTCGTGAACTTCCAAGCCGGCATGATAGCCTGCGCATGATAGAAGTAGTAAACGGTGTCTGTATCCATATCGATGTCACCTTCCAGCTGTGCAGGATTGATGGTGAACTCATGGTATTTAGAACCGATGGTATATGGGAAAACGCCTTCTACCAGGAAGTTAGCCTTTCCGGCATGCACGTTGTTATGATAGTTCACGGCCACATACTGCTCCTTAGGCAGGGTAGAGGTGATTTCCTCCTGGTAGATGGAATCGCCGGTAAAGGTATAGTCCTTGATGCCAGTGAATTCGTAAGCAGAAATATCGGCGTACTCGATAGGGGCGAGTAGGGTGGCATTGCCCACATTATCTACGGTTCTGAACCGGATGGTATGCTTGGCCTTGCCAGGAACGAAATTGACGGTGATGGTGGCAGAGAACTTGCTTCCCGAAGCCAGGTTATCCGTCAGGGCAGTCCATTCCTCGCTGTCTTCCACGGCATATTCTATCTTTCCGTCGAGTCCGGCAGGACTTTCATATTCGCCATCCAGGGTGAGGCGATGAGGAAGGTTCAGATTATTCCAGTTGGTAGGGTCATCCGGTGTGGCAACGAACGAGGAGTTTGGCTCCAGGTTTACATCTCCTACACCAATGAGATAGGAGAAGGTAACGGTTTCGCCTGCAGCAATCTTCTTGTTTTTCCAGCACCAGCCCATACCGCTGTCGTAGTTGCCGTTTTCAACCATCCAGTTGGAGCCCTTCTCATAGTTACCAATCATATTTGAAGCATCACCGTTCAGACTAAAATAACCAAACCAATAATCACTTACGGCTGTTACACCTTTCAATCCTGCACCCAGCAATACGCAAAGCTGCGCCCCGGCACCATCACTCATCGTGATGCCGTAGGTATTGCCTGCAGAATCATTTCTTTTTGAGATAGGTGCCTGGTCGTTATTGCCAATCTGTACATCGGCATGGGTGCCCATATTGATGGTAACGGTGGTATCATTATTGTTGGTAAGGGTATAGCAAACTCTAGCCAGTTCGCCCTGCGGTTCTACGGAAGGCACGAATTTTACGCCATTAATTGTAGAACCGTTCTGGCAATCCAGATTTTGGGGATAATTGTTGTTCACTTGCAAAGCGACTCTATATCCGCCATTGGAATAGGTGGATCCATAGTATCGATTCTGGAATTGTCCCATGAAATCGATGGAGTTACTGCTTTGCCGATAAAAGAGTTGAGTGTTGCCCACCTGCTTGTAATCCCCCGGTTGCGAGGAGATGACTCCTCTGGTAGCAATCTTGGGCTTAGCATTTTGGGCATAGCATGGCATCATGCTCGTGGATAAGCATGCCATACTTACCGCAATAAGGCTATTGCGAATGTGCACATACTGTTTTTCAATGCACGATTTTTGCAAGTACAGTCTTTTCATAAGCCTTGTTGTTTTATGTTGATGAATGTAAATAACTGCATTTATCTTGCAAAGATACGGTTTTAATCACCAAACCCTGTCAATATTTCAGAAAAATTAAAGTCGATGTCAAATTTTGTGCTTAAACGTAAATATATGTGTTTAAACGTAATTCTATCCAATCGCCCGATACTTTTTCTGTAACTTTTCTCTGAAATCTCTTGCAGATGTGAAAATAAAACCGTAACTTTGCGCAAAAGTTGATTTTTAAAGACAGATTAGGAATTATGGTAGAGACAAACGATAGAATATTGCCTGTAGGCATCCAGTCTTTTGAGAAAATCAGAAAGCAAGGATGCCTGTATGTTGACAAGACAGATATTATCTGGCAACTTGCCAACAGAAATAAAACGTATAATTACCTGAGCCGCCCACGCCGCTTTGGTAAATCCGTTCTTGTTGATACGCTCGAAGCCTATTTCTTGGGTAAGAAGGAACTCTTCGAGGGATTGAAGATTATGCAGTTGGAGACGGAATGGGTGAAGCGACCTGTCATCAGACTCGATATGAGCCGTGCGGGTGCTGAACCTGACACTTTGCGCTCTTATCTCGACATCACTTTTGACAAATTGGAGGAGAAATATGGTATTACTCCCAAGCCAACCGCCAAGCTTGCCGACCGCTTCGATGCAATAATCGTGGGGGCGTATGAGCAAACCGGACAGCAGGTTGCCATTCTTATCGATGAATACGACTCCCCTTTGCAGCATTCCTGGAAGACTCCACAGCATGAAGCATGTACCGCTATTTATCGTGATGTTTTTGCCATTCTCAAGGCAGATGATAAATACGAAAAATTTGTCTTCATTACGGGTATCACCAAGTTTACGCAAATCTCTCTCTTCTCTGTGCTCAACAATCTGAGCAACATCAGCTTTGAGCCGGAATATGCTGCCATCTGCGGTATTACCAAGGAAGAATTATTACGTGATTTCAAGCCGGAAATCAATAAGTTGGCAGAATATGAAGACTGGACTTACGACGAAGCAGTAGCCAATCTGACGGCATATTATGACGGCTATCATTTCAGTCGCCGCAATATGGTGGATGTAT
>ERZ1026858.776-NODE-776-length-16870-cov-7.644663_pt1 | contig 16870 bp, 9 predicted proteins | sample MGYA00380159_ERZ1026858 | MGnify/ENA primary metagenome ERZ1026858 (study PRJEB33269, sample SAMEA4719795) | human gut metagenome | biome: human-associated habitat; feature: organic feature; material: feces | place: Cameroon | collected 2013-10 ...
GCACAGGCTGGAGCTGGCGAAGGGCAAGGACCCGCTGACGACGGAGAAGGAGCTGGAGAAGCTCATTCCGAAGGAAAAGTGGAGCGACGCTCATCACTGGTTCATCTGGCATGGACGCAAAATCTGCAAGGCACGCAAGCCGCTGTGCCGCGGCTGTGTGGTCGTTGAGGAATGTCCGTTTAAAGAGAAAAATTTTGACTGAGGCGAGAGAAGAGTCGGACGAGAGGTGAGAGCCGATGGGTAAATTTTTAAACCCTGATAACAGCGCGTTTCAAACGGCGATTGATTCACAAATTTATATTGATAAAACAGGATTAATAGCATTCACGAATAGTGTTCTGGGAACGCAGCAGGCTTTTATCTGCAGCAGTCGTCCGCGTCGCTTCGGCAAGTCAATTACAGCAAATATGCTGACTGCATATTATAGCAAGGGCTGCCAGTCGGAAAAGCTTTTTGCTAACCTGTCTATCGCGAAGGACGCTGCTTATGCTGAGCATTTGAATAAATACGATGTCATTCACTTCGATGTGCAATGGTGTCTGATGATGGCAGGCGCTGCGGAAAAAACTGTAGAGTTTATCTCCAAAAATATCCTGAAAGAGCTGCGTGATGTGTACGGTGCTGCAATCTCGCCAGATACGCATAATGTTGCAGCTGCTCTTTCAGATATAAATACGGCCACTGGCAATAGGTTTGTTATTATCATAGATGAGTGGGACGTACTTATCAGAGATGAAGCTGCTAATAAAATTGTTCAGGAAGAGTATATTAATTTTTTGCGTGGCTTATTTAAGGGTACGGAGCCGACGAGATATATTGCTTTAGCGTATCTGACCGGTATCCTGCCTATCAAAAAATATAAAACGCAGTCTGCGCTCAACAACTTTTTGGAGTATACCATGCTCAATCCCGGAAATATGGCGCAGTATATCGGCTTTACGGAAACAGAGGTACAAGACATCTGCGCGGAATATCAGAAGGATTTTCGCGAAGTGAAGCGTTGGTATGATGGTTATCTTTTGGGTGCTTATCATGTTTATAATCCCTGTGCTGTTGTGAATTTAATTTTTCAGGGGACCTTTCAGAGCTATTGGTCGCAGACTGGTACATATGAATCCATAGTTCCGCTGATTAATATGAATTTTGATGGCTTAAAGACGGATGTTGTGACCATGCTGTCAGGCGATGCTGTTGCTGTGCGGACGACTACGTATCAGAACGATATGGTGACGTTCAAGAATAAGCATGATGTCATGACATTATTGATTCACTTAGGCTATCTGGCATATGACCAAGAGGAACGAAAGGCATATATACCCAATGAAGAAATACGCAGCGAATTTCTTGATGCAATTGAAGATACAACCTGGAATGAGTTTGTAGATTTTCAAAAATTATCGGCAGAGGTTCTGGATGCCACGTTGGAGCTTGATGCGGCTAAGGTTGCCAAGCTGATAGAAAAGGTGCATATGGAATATGCCTCTGTTATTCAGTATAACAACGAAAATTCTCTTAGCAGTGTTTTGTCAATAGCTTATTTAGGTGCGATGCAGTATTATTTCAAGCCTGTGAGAGAAATGCCGCTTGGACGTGGCTTTGCTGATTTCGTTTTTATTCCGAAGCAAAGATATGCAGAGGATTATCCTGCTTTAGTTGTGGAATTGAAGTGGAACAAAAGTGCTGCCACTGCAATTAAGCAGATACGCGAAAGAAGGTATCCCGTGAGCTTGCAGGGTTTTGCGCAGGATATTTTATTAGTCGGCATAAACTACGATAAGCAGACGAAGGAGCATACTTGCAGCATAGAAAAATTGACGCGGTAAAATGAATACAACTACTAACCTGAAGGCTGGTACGCAAGTGCTGGCTTTCAGGTTTTTGCTTGTTGCAAGAATTTAAGTTTTTTGTGTAAATTGCAAGAACAAGTTGCACATTTTTCCTAATCAAGCAGAATAAATTTCATCCAGATTAGCTTCAAATAACTCATCAGGGGTTTTATATCCTAGCATCTTACGTGGAAGGTTATTACATAAGTCTCCTATTCGCTCTATTGCATTTATGCCATAGTCGCTAATTCGCTCTCCCTTGGCTATAAAACGCCTTACCAGACGGGTATGTCTTTCGTTGCTGCCTTTCTCCCATGATGAGTACGGATGAGCGTAATATACTAGAGTGTTACTGTCTTCTTCAAGCTTACTCAGCTCTGCAAATTCAGAGCCGTTATCAGTAGTTATGCTCTTGAATACATCACTGAACTTAGAATCAAAGTATTTCCTAACCTTCTCAAATCCATCAATTACCGCAGCTGCTGACTTATCAGGCAAATCTGTCCGGTCTGTTTGGTGTCGAAAATGCGAAAACCGAGCCACATAAGGAACGATAGCGGTAAGGGAAATAAGCGCCGTCATGTGTGCCGCCGAAGATAAAATCTTCGTTTACAGGGGTTTTGGAAAACATCCCCAACAAGCAGAAACATAAAATTTCACCTGTGTTCTGGATTTTTGTTTTGAGCCTTTCCTGATCAGGAAGGCATTGCTTGCAAAAGAGAATAACTTCGCTGTGGCGCATTGCCTTTTCGCTTTGACGATGCTATAATTTAACTTAATATAGGGAAATTGCACCCAAATGGCCATTCTGTACGGAGGTTGAAGAAATTGGAAGGATATATGACTATAAAAGAAGCCGCTGAAAAATGGAACCTGTCAGTTCGCGAAGTTCAGAATTATTGTAAATTGGGAAGAATAAAAGGTGTCTAGAGAGTCGGAAAAACATATTTAATTCCTAAAAAGGCACAAAAGCCTGTATATACATTTGTATGTGAGAATACTTTCCCGGAAGACTTAAATAAATGAATAATTCAGTGCAAAGAATTGGTGTTTACGGATGTATGGTCATAATAGTTATGTAGTCCTGATTGATAGGCAGTGAGAGGATCAAGATTGAAGTGGATAAGCATACGGCAGAACAACGACATAAAAATATGCAAGCCATCAGATGCAAGGATACAAAGATTGAAGTTCTTTTACGAAAAGAGCTTTGGTTACGTGGCATTCATTATAGAAAAAATGCAAATGACGTGTTTGGAAAGCCAGATATAGTATTCAAGGGGAAAAAGGTGGCTGTTTTTTGCGACAGCGAGTTTTGGCATGGGTATAATTGGAAAGTAAAACAAAATGAGATAAAAAGTAATCGTGATTTTTGGATCCCTAAGATTGAAAGAAATATAAATAGAGACAAAGAGGTTAATACTGCATTAGAAGCGGACGGATGGAAAGTCCTGCGTTTTTGGGGCGAAGAGATAAAGAAAAATGTAAAAGCCTGCGCAGATTTAATCGTCGAGGCTCTCAAGGAGAGAGATAGATGAACTTGAAAACAATCGACCTGTGTGCAGGCATAGGAGGTATAAGAAGAGGATTTGAGTTAGCTGGAGAGTACAGAAATATTGCCTCAGCTGAAATTGATGAAATGGCTTGCAGAACATATGAATACTTATTTCATGAAAATCCTCGCAACGACGTAACAAGTGAAGAATTTAAAAAGAGCCTTCAGATACTTCGTTACGATGTATTGATGGCGGGCTTTCCGTGTCAGGCATTTAGTAGCGTTGGTTTACAACAAGGATTTGAGGACAAAACAAAGGGAACAATTTTTTTTGATATTGCAAAAATTATTAAGATGACTCGACCTAAGGTTGTTTTCTTGGAGAATGTCCAAAATCTTCTTTCACATGATAAGCAGGCAACGTTCAAAACTATTGTTGATACTCTGGATCGGCAATTGGATTATCAAATAGTTGGTGTGACACATGACAAGAACGGAAAGCCGCAATATGAACGTTCGGCTTTTTTACGAAATTCCAGAGATTTCGGAGTTCCGCAAAATCGCCCTCGTGTGTATATTGTTGCATTCAGCAGAGCCTATTTTGGACGACACATAAGTCGTTTACCTAAAGAAGCTCCGACAAATAGATTGGGAAAACCCATTTTTGAGAGCCTTGAGGATGTATTGGACAAAAAGGTTGATTCGCGGTTCTTCCTTTCATCAGGCTATCTTGAAACATTAGAAAAGCATATAGTTACACAACATAATAAAGGCTATGGATTCGGCTATTGTATTGTAAATGCACCAAATATTGAAAAGCCAGTTGCTAATACGCTATTGGCAACTGGTGGTTCGGGTCGAGAGCGAAATTTAATATACGATCCAGTCAATGGTGCTTCTTGTGCCGGGATAAGCGTGAAAGGTAAGTATTCTCCGATAAATGGCAAATTTATTCGAACAATGACACCAAACGAATGGGGACGTTTGCAGGGCTTTATCGGATATGCCTTTTTGGACGAAAACGGAACTGACCGCTTTTCATTTCCTGAAGGCATCCCTAATGTGCAAAAGTTCAAGCAATTCGGCAACTCGGTTACTATTCCAGTTATAGAGGAATATGCTCTTTTTATTCAGCACTGTTGTGACACAATGTATGATTCGTTTTCTCGCATTGAAAAACGAATATTCAGTATGTATGGAAATGAATTTCTACTTTGCAACCTGATAAACTGTGAATTGGCAAATCACCTGAGGACAGATACCTTGAATCGATATTTTGATATTGTATATCATTACAAACTAAATTGTTTTCGTGTAAAAGAATTGGCGAGTTACCTTGATGTGTCGGCAGCACGTGCTTCACAGATTGTAACACAATTAACCAAGATCGGGTGCGTACATCACGAGCCTGATGGCACATATAGATTTGAAGATTTGCTGTCTTTCAGCAAATGAAAGGAAGTGCATCAAAATGGACTCAATACGCAAAGCGATGAACAGCATAATTGAAAAATGTGATGTTTGCATTGATGGTAATGTTATATCCAAGGAATTACTTATTAAGAAATTTTCAGATTTTATTTCATCTACCATAGAAGATAAGCACCACAATATTGGAATTGTTTTGCATACGGGATCAATTTGTTTTGATGCAATTCTTTTAGCTTATGTAGCTATTTCAAATATTCTTTACAACAAAACGGATGCTGCGAATCTCATTTACTCCCTTCATGTTGGTGATGTGGTGCTGTGCTATAACGGAAGTAAGGGAAAAACGAAACCATCAAAGTGGGTTTTCGCTGGGTTCGTAAATTCAAAAGATGAACCGCTACAAGCAGTTCCAGGTAAATATATTGTTCTGCAGAATGACAAAAATAGTCGTAATTATTTACCAAAGTCAAGTTGGACTAAGATAGTTCCATATTTCGGAAGATCAAAATCCATGGATAGCCGAGGACTTCGACATGAAGATGGAAAAAGATATGATTTTTTTACATCTGTATTAGAAATGCAAGATACAGACATTCCTCGGGCAATAGATACTTCCACGGTGATTGTAATGTCTCGAAAGGAAGCAAATGAGTTGGTTAGGAAGTTGTCATTTCGCTTTGAGGAAACAGACATTAAACTTACCGATTTGGTGCCAGTTTCTTACTACACCGAAAGCAATCAGGAATATCAGTATGGGATAAATCAGTCCAAAAATGAGCCCGTTATCAAGCTGACCGGAAAGATTTCTGTCGCAAGAAAGCTCTTGCTTTGCAGAGAAGGAAACAGACACATTGGGTTAATTGTTCTTGGGGAAGATTTGTATCGCCGTGGTGAATCTGAATTGCCTGAATTACTAGATCGGCAATCTATTCAATATATTTATTTGTGCATGCATCTTGACACCGAATTTTCCGCAAATTTGATTGCGAATTATGAGGAAGCAAACCTATTTGCCTGCACAAAAGATTTCCTGCTGTCAAATAGCCGCCCACCAGTAGTGTGCAATACTTACACCGAAAAAATAGATGCTCAAATCGGAGCAATCATCAATAAGAAAGTTGCTGTGAACGTGATTTCTGGGTTTATAAATTGGGAAAAATATAAAACATTCAAAAGAGCAATATATTCGGTAACGTTCTCAGAGTACAATTCTGAACAAAAAGATGATTTCCTCGTGCAGGCCTATTCACTGATGAATTTGTTTATGACTGCTGTTTTTTCAATAGGTTTGTTAGAAGACCTGATTGAAAGCGGAATTGTAGACAATATTGAGAAACCAGAATTGCGATTACATCGGCTCGAAGAAATTGTGAAGGGTTTTCCTGATTTTCTGAAAGAGCCAGCAACTTGTGTAGTCAGCATCTTGGAAGATGCTTACTTAGAACTTCACGACAGTACACCCAAAGAAACCGTGTTTTTAAAAGCTATTGAAGCTCGGCAGGGAAAATTTGCAGTGGTTGTTCCAAAAGCCTATTTTGGCATTGTGATTGACAGATTTTTAAGTCTGCATAACCTTGATAACGGAAAAGATATATGCACGATGACGGCGAACCGATTCGACAATACGCAATTGTATAGTGCAGTTATTGTTGTCGGTAATGTTTACGGAAAACGCTTTGATGCCCTTCGCTGTCGTTCGTCACAAGAAATTGACTTGTTGCTTTACGAATGCGAAAAATATCGATATAAGAAACAGGTGCGTGATGCAAAAACTGCCGAACACTTGCTGAACAAGCGGTCTACGATCCTAATTGATGACGAATACGAAGAAGATCTGATAGGAATTGATGAAGATGGCCTGAAAGAAGTAGACAATATCAATACAGAGATTACGGACTATATCAGTTCGGCTACGATTAAAGCAATTCGGAACAGTTTCTCTGGCGGTGATGGAAAAAGCATGGCTGAGATTGTTGCAGTAGCAAAATTTGACTCGAATGAGATAGCTTTCTTTACCAAGAACTATAAGGCTTATGTTTTGGACGAAGAAGATAATTTGGTTAAAGAGGTCGCTGTATCGGATCTCTCAAAGGGGGATGTTATTGTATTTACGCGGAGCACATCTAAAACGAGGGATATAGTTGAAGAAATTCTACGGGATATGATTAACAACAAGCTTGTTTCGCATGAAATTGAGAATGCTTATTATAAATCCCGTGAATGGAAAAAAACGCTTATTGACTATATGAAACGAACCGGAAGCAGTGCAAAGGCAATTGCGGATGCAATGATTTCAAATGGCGTAAGCGTTCAAGAAATTACGATTCGAGGGTGGTTGGATGAAGAGTCGCATACTGTGCGACCGAAAAAACTTGATTCTATTCAGCAGATTGCTTTAATAGCGGGAAATGATGAGTTATTTTACAACGCAGAAGTTTGCTTTAAAGCCGGAGGACAAATTTATAAGATTCGTCGCCAAATATTAAAAGCAATTGGTCGGGCAATTTTAGGTGAAGTAACTGGTAACAGTGATGTTACCAGTATGGTGACCGCAGCTGTTGCTGATAGAATTAAAGACGCCGCAGTTACACTTCAAATAGAAACAATTACGTTTGTGGACGATGAAGTTCCGATAAATACCATAAACCGTCCCATTACTATCGACTAATAGGAGGATACATAATATGAGCTCTAATAATGAGTTTTTGTCGGTTCGTGATAAGTATATCGCTCTGATAAAGGAGGAACTGCTTGGCCCGGGATCAGAGATATCAATCCCTGATGCGGAGCATGAGCTGATAACTAATTCACCAGATGTGCGTTATTCTATAGGAATACTTTTTCCTAAAAACAATAAATTAAACGCAGACAATAACGACCCTTCACGAGTAGAGGAATCTGGAGAACCATCAGAGGAAATCTCAGATGAGGAAGAAGAAACGTTCGTTGCCGATAACGAAAAAACAGAACCAGTAACCCCAGCAGAGGAAGAAAATTTGGATGAAGAAATTAGCTTGGCCGCGCAGAATATGCCGTCCTCGCTTGGCTTTACTTTTCTTGCATCATCTGATCCGCGAGTATTGAAATGCGAAGTTACGTTTGCAACTTACAGAAAAGCAAAGATGTCTGATTGCAGAATACCTTTTTCTCCGGATTCTCCAGAAAAATACTCAGTACCAACCCAACTGTCCTCATATGTGGTTTACGACCGCGAAGAAAAATGCTTAAAACTTTGTACTGGCTTAAACAGGAAAACAGTTCGTGATTTATACGAGAGAGATTTTCTTGATGGAGATGAGTATGGTATTTTTCCTGCAATGTATAAACTTTGCGATCAATTAAAAGGTGGGTATGTACGAATTCCGCACAATGTTGATGTTGTTATTGATTTTTCATCCGGAGAATATGTGGATGACAATAAGCATCTTGATGAAACAAGTGCAAAAATTACTGCTTTGAAAAGAAAAATCGATCAGCAATTATATTCAGTTACAGTCATGCTTGTAAACGATGATGAGGAGAAGTCCAACGGAACGCGCTGCCTGTTTCAGCCAATGGTTAAGGTTAAATCTGAAGTGAACGGATTCAGATTTCGCGAGTATGCATCATTGGTCGATTTTAAAGTATTAGACTCGGAAGAACAGTCATTGGAGTTGCAATACAGAAATAAGCGTGTTTACGGAACCGGACTCGGCACATCTGTTAATTGGAATATCGATACTGATGGAAATGGAGAAATCTATAATGACTTTTTTCCGGAAGTGGAAGTTCCTTCAATGGATTTTTCAATTCCTCAGGACTTAGGCATACATAAAGAAGCTCTATCCATGCGCCATTTGTCAGATTTGGACAGCACGGAAAAACATCAAAAACTATCGGAACTCAAAAGCATAGTAGATGCTTACAGCATGTGGATAGATACGCTGGTTAAAAAGCAGAAGGAACTTTCTGCCTGCTACCAATCTGCTGCGGAAATTAATATTGCAGGTTGTCTTAAAGCAAGAAACAGAATGTTAGCAGGGCTGCAAATCTTAACTGACGATTCGGTTGCTTGGACTGCGTTTTCTCTTGCAAACAGGGCAATGTTTATGCAGCGAGTACATTTGAAATTACAATCCGATAAGGCAGATATTGATCGCTATCCTGGAGATGTAGACCTTACAAAGTCTCTTGAAACTATGGAGTATGGTGAACCTAATGGCATAACGGGAGATAATTATGCTTGGCGTTTATTTCAGATAGCATTTTTGTTGATGAGCATTGAGTCAATTACAAATGATTCTGCTTGTGACAGGGATGTTGTGGATCTGATTTGGTTTCCTACCGGCGGCGGAAAAACAGAGGCATACCTTGGATTGACCGCATTTACTATATTCTATAGACGCCTTGCTCATCTTCCCGATTCGGATGGAACAACTGTTATTATGCGCTATACCTTGCGACTGCTGGCTGCACAGCAATTTACGAGGGCATCTACTCTGATATGTGCTTGTGAATATATTCGCAGTGATGCCGTATCGCGCCGCCCAAGATACGGTAAATATCCGTTGGGAAATACAGAAATCACAATTGGCTTGTGGATTGGACGGGAGCATATCCCTAATACAAATGCAGATGCGAAAAAGCACCTGAAAGAACTTACTGATGCGCGAACAGATACCCTTCAATATGCGAAGGAACAACACAATAAATTCCAGGTATTGAAATGCCCGTGGTGCGGAACAAAATTAGTCAAAGATCGAATCGGCACAAAAATGCTCGGAACCTTCGGTTATCGCATGAGAAATAATCGACATTTTGAATTATTTTGCCCACAGGAGAGTTGTTTCTTCAACCAACAGGGAAAACTTCCGATTCAGATTATTGATGAGGAATTGTATGCTTGTCCGCCAACGCTTCTTTTTGGCACAGTGGATAAGTTTGCAATGCTCCCGTGGAAAAAAGAGATTGGTGCATTTTTTGCTGCTGGAACTGATAATCGTGCCCCTGACTTAGTTATTCAGGATGAGCTACACTTAATTTCTGGGCCACTGGGTACAATGGTCGGCTTATACGAAACAGCAATTGATGCATTATGCACTCGTAATGGTGTTCGCCCAAAAATAGTTGCATCTACGGCAACAATCCGCAGAGCCAAAGAGCAGTGTTCTGCTTTGTATAATCGTGAAGTGAATCAGTTTCCGCATCCGGGATTAGATGCTGAAGACTCATTCTTTGCAAGAGAATCCATAATTAACTATGATCTTAACGACTATGGTCGGAAATATGTCGGGCTTATGCCATCCGGGAAAACCAAAGCTATGATGGAAGTTCGCTCAATTGCGGCTCTGATGCAGGAAATCAATACGATGGATTTGCCAGATTACATTAAAGACAAGTTTTGGACGCTTACGGTCTACTTTAACAGTCTGAAAGATTTAGGCAAGTGCTCTACTTTGGTAGATGATGATGTTAAGGACTTTATTAAAAGAACCGCATACAGACTTGGTAGCGCAAGAGATGCCAGAATGATTGCCCGTGCAGACGAATTGACAAGCCGAGTCAATACTACCCAGTTGAATGAAACATTGGACAAACTCGAGAAGCTTTGCTATTCGAAAGGAAACATCGAAAATAAGCGTTACCCATCCAATGTGCTTTTGGCTACTAATATGATTTCCGTGGGGATAGATGTCGCACGACTGAATGTCATGCTTTTGGTTGGACAGCCCAAGCTAACCAGTGAATACATACAGGCTTCAAGTCGAATCGGGCGTTCTTACCCGGGTGTTGCCTTTGTCATGTATGACGGCTCAAAAAGCAGAGATCGTTCTCATTATGAGCAATTTAAGCCTTACCATGAATCGTTTTATAAACATGTCGAGCCGACAGGTGCAACACCTTTTTCAAAACCTGCAAGAGACCGTGCTCTCCATGCTGTGATGATTGCAATGGTTCGCGTTCTTGAAGAGGAACTTAGTACAGAAAAAGGTGCAGCCAAGTTTAACCGTAAAGATTATTCGGCACGGATTGCAAAACTTAAGGAATACATAATAGGGAGAGCATCGGACATTTCCAAACGGTTGAACACAGAAATGGTTGATGATTCGTCAGAAATTGCGCTTGAGATTGATTTTGTGTTTGAAAAGTGGGAACAACTTGCGCAGAATTTTGATGAAGAAAAATTTTATTATGGAGAAAAATTTTTGATTAAAGAACCTGACGATGGCAAAGGGCGTTTGATGAAACCTTTCAACACAAGCCGTAACGATCCTGCATTCGATACAATGACATCTATGCGGAATGTTGATTCAACGGTTGCAGGAAATGTTTTGATATGGGAGGAGGAATAATCAATGGATTTAGAATCGGCTAAGAAAGTCCCGTTAAACAGAATTACTCATTCTGTCCGTGCGTCACAAGTGGTTCTGCAATATGGAGTGGGAGCAATGATTGATTTTCCAAACCAAACTTTGATGACTGCTGCTCCGGAATATTGGCAGGAACAGGTTGTTCAAATACATGATGAGCGTCTTGAAAAAGTGCTCCGCGTTGATTATTTCGGACTTCCATGTGGAAAGGATGATCCTCACTGTCGCGAGGGTATCTCATATGCTCGTTTTCCAGAATGGTATTTTTGTCCAAAATGCAGACGATTTCAACCAATCAGCGATTGGGTTTCCGATTACAAGAAATCCGCAACGCAGAAAAGGCTCAATAGCGATCCGGATATGGTTAAGTTTATGCAATGCCCAAAGTGCAGACAAGATCTTGTGGTTACGCGTATCATCACTGCCTGCGAATGTGGGCACATTGATGACTTTCCGTGGATAAAATGGGTTCACTGTAAAAATATGTACGGCGGAGCGAAACCAATTTGTGCACATCCATCCCTGACATTTAAGACAAGTGCGTCCTCTACTGAAGGACTTGAAGGCCTAACTGTTTCATGTGAGTCTTGTGGTGCCAAAGCCACACTCAAGGGAGCGTTTGACAAAGACGCATTGAAGGAACTGGATCAAAAATATGAGGTAAAATACAATTTTCACTGTACAGGACGACATCCGTGGAAACATACAAAAGATAGGTGCGGAGCATATCCGAAAGTATTACAAAGGGGTAGTTCTTCCGTCTACTTTCCTATAACCGCCAGTTCACTTGTCATTCCGCCGTATTCAAGCCTAATTACAAAGAAAATTGAGGATAGCGCGGCTTTTGCGGATTGTAAAAATATTATTGCTGGTTACAAGCAATTTGTCCCCAAAGAATTGTTGCCAGATTTGATTCAGAATACAATAGTAAAATATGCAGAGAAGATAGCAATAGAAAAAGGTATAGCAACGGAAAAGGTGCAGCCGATATTGGAAAGAAAGTGGATTATTCCGACTGGCGAAGATGAATACCTTACAACAAGTGTAAAATATCGGGCAGAAGAGTACGAGGCTCTTAGTGGTGAGATTTCGATGTCAAACGATGAGTACGGTGACTTTCTGCGCGAAGGAACAGAAATTTCAAATTATGCAATTCCGTTCATAAGAAACATCTCATTGATACATAAAGTCCGGGAAGTACAGGCTCTTGTTGGATTTTCAAGGCTTAAACCTGTTGACACTAATATGGGCGAAAACTCTTCTGAGTACGTTGTTTCGGTTAAGCAACAAGATACGAATTGGTATCCTGCGTATGAGGTTCGAGGTGAAGGTATTTTTATTGAATTTGATGAAAATGCAATTTCAGAATGGCAAAAGAGTAACCCAGAAGTTCAACACCGAGTTGATGTTTTGAATGAGAACTATCGGAAGTCTTTTATAGGACAATCAAGACCGAGAAAAATAACTGCAAAATTTCTTCTGGTGCATACGATTTCACATGCTTTGATTAAACAACTGAGTTTCGAGTGTGGATATAGCATCGCCTCGCTGAAAGAACGCTTGTATTGCAGCGAAACTTCGGATGGGAAGCAGATGTCAGGAATCTTCATTTATACCGCAAGCGGAGATTCGGAAGGCACTATGGGCGGTTTGGTGCGACAAGGTTATGCTGATACATTCCCGGGAATATTCAAAAAGGCGATGGAAGAAGCAATGACTTGTTCCAATGATCCCGTTTGCAGTCTTAGTATGGGTCAGGGGCGCGATTCTCTCAACCTGTCTGCATGCTATTCGTGTTGCTTGATTCCAGAGACAAGTTGTGAAGAATTTAATATGTTCTTAGATAGGGGAACCATTGTCGGCACTTATGAGAATCGTGAAATGGGGTTTTATAGCAGACAATTATATGGGACAGCATCTTGGAAGGACAATAGTGTTTGTACAGACAACATTGATGTAAATCCGAAAAGTAGAGTACATGTTATCATTACAGATCAGGGGACAGATTTAAGAGACTCTGCCTATGCCGAAATATGGAAAGACCTTGGGACTTGGGCTGTTGATACGAACGAAAGAGCTTTACTTTCAGAGTTGGAGAATAACAGCGATTTGTTTTCACAAAAAGAAAAGCCATATAGAGACTGTATATTTCAAATAGGCGGAAACGAGGAGCAGTATAAATGTGACCTTTTTTGGAAAAAGTCACAAGTTGCACTCTTCACTTCGGATAACGAGGATTGTTACACAGCAGCGAAAAGCAGTAATATCCAATGTATTTACTGCGATGATGATACATTTACTGTCAAAAAAATACTTGATTTGTTAAAGGAGCGATGATATGGCGATAATGATTCCGGAGAAGCCCAGGGACTTTGCTCCAGCAAGCCAAGAGGGGTTAATATTTGATGCATTAGCGCTTCTTTCTGATGATTATTATGTGTTTCACTCTTTTCGAATCACAGATACAAGAGATGGCACTTTCCATGAAAGCGAAACAGATTTTGTTATTCTTAATCGTACTAAGGGGGTAATTTGCTTAGAAGCCAAAGCAGGTCAGGTGAGATATGAAAATGGATGCTGGCTTTATGGCAATGGTATTCCAATGCATAATGGCGGGCCATTTAATCAAGCAAGTGCCAATAAATACAAATTGATGAGATATATATCTGATGGCAGCATGGAATTTGTTTTGGAAAAATGTAAGTTCTTTCATGCCGTATGGTTTCCATCTGTGAGCAAAGACCGTCTGAAAAGCATGACTTTACCATCTGAAGGTGATAAAACACTTGTGTTGACTAAAGAAGCCTTGGATGGCCCGGAAGAGTTTATAGACAGAATTTATGCACTGCATTTGCCAAGCAATATTGAAACCAGGCTGAGTGAGATGGAATGTGACCGGTTGATTCGTGAAATTTTTTGTCCGCAGTTTAATGTATTTCCGTCTGCATCGTTTGAAGCGGATTTGAAAAAGATTGTATTTCACCGTCTTTTGGATGAACAAGCTGGAATTTTGGACTTCCTTGATGAGCAGCTGACAGCTGCTGTTAACGGAGCTGCCGGAACTGGAAAAACGATGATTGCAGTCGAAAAAGCTCGTAGACATGCGATTGCTGGAGAACGAGTGCTGTTTTTGTGCTTTAATTCTCAATTAAAAGACTACCTAGAAGAAAATTATGCAAAAGACCTTGTTGATTATTATACCATTGCGGGCTTTGCCTGCAAAATGTGTAATGCAGTAGCACCAGATTATGCCAAACTCAAAGATAGACTTGAGGATTATTATATATCAGGCTCTTTTCCATATAAACATGTTATTATTGATGAAGGGCAAGACTTTGGAAGTGAAGCAATAGAAGAAACCGACATTATTCAGCTTATCCACGATATAATTGTTGATGCGTATCAGGGTGGGACATTTTATGTCTTTTACGATCGATTACAGTTGGTGCAAGCGAGAGAGATGCCAAAGTTTATAGGTGACTTGGATTGCAGGTTGACACTGTACCGAAATTGTAGAAATACTGAAAATATTGCAATAACCTCTTTGCGTCCGATTACTGAGAATAAGCCAAAAGTATTTGAAGGTGCAGTAAAAGGAGCACCAGCAAAGATTCACTTTTGTGAATCTGTTCAAAATGAAAAAGAACGTATTGATTCAATAATAGATAATCTTGCAGCTGATGGTTACCGCGATATTGTTCTTTTAACATGTAAAACAGAAAAGGCAAGTATCTTGAGTGATTATGTGAACAAAGGCAAGTATCGTAATAAATATTTGTTTACTACATGCAGAAAATTCAAGGGACTTGAAGCTGATGTTGTGGTTTTACTTGATGTCGATAAGACTACATTTGAACAAGATAATGTTCTTATTTTTTATGTCGGTACTTCGCGTGCTCGTATTAAACTTGAAATTGCTGCCATATTAAGTGACGATGACTGCAAAGAAATACTTACCTCCACACTAAATTATCAAGGTAAAGTGCGAAGAGCAAAAAAAGACTTTGCTGGAGCTCTTAACGCTATTGGGACAATAGGCATACAGTGAGAAAAAACATCCAAGGCTGATTTTTATTAGTTGCTTGTGAAGGTCATACCTCGTGGAAGGACTCTGGTGGCATAAAAACTAATTTTGAAAGGCGGGATGCGGATGGAATGGGCAGACGGAAAAATACGTTGTCGTTGGGTAAATCCGAAGAATGAGCGGTACATTCGTTATCACGATGAAGAATGGGGCGTTCTGGTGCATGTTGACCAGAAGCTATTCGAGATGCTGATATTGGAGTGCTTTCAGGCAGGACTGTCGTTGGAATGTGTCTTGAATAAACGAGAAGCGTTCCGCGAGGCCTTTGACGGCTTTGATTTTGAGAAGGTTTGCGCTTATACCGAGGATAAGCTGAAGGTACTGCGGAGCAATCCCGGCATCATCCGAAACCGCCTAAAAATGCAAGTTGCCGTTACCAATGCACGAGTATTCCGTGAAATTCAGAAGGAATATGGCAGCTTTTCAGAGTATCTTTGGCGTTGGACTGACAGCAAGGTGGTTTATGAAATCGGAAAGACAAGTTCAGAACTGTCTGATCGTATATCAAAAGATATGAAAAAGCGTGGCATGAAATTCGTGGGGTCAAAGGTAAACTATGCTTATTTGCATGCAGTAGGGGTGATTTATTCTCATGAGAACAACTGCTTTCTGGCAAATCAAGGAGCTGAGCATGACAGTGTTGCCACTGCACCGGTATCTTTTGGCATCTCATAGCAGTCACAGCACATTTACAGTCAATTCGTATATTCACAGCACAGTCACCTGAGAATGGCAGCTGTGCTTTTTCTTTGGGTGTCACCCAAAAGTTGTGGTATGCGCTCTAACGTTTGTGTGGTTAGGCTATAACAGTTCTGTGGTTTTACTCTAACGAATTTTGTTGTATATGGCTTTAGCCCGTGGAGCGCTATCGAGTTTCTTTTCCAAGAAATGAGATAGTGCTTCACAAAGAACCACCCGTTTGACGAGTGGTCATGATTTTGTTGCACTCCTTCTCGCATTAGTTGTATAATATAATAGAAATAGTGTAATTAAGAGGAGATAAACAATGGCGAAATTTGCAGTTAAAACTCTTGAATTTGATAAAGTAAAAAGCATGCTGTCGAGCAAGGCAGCAACCTTTTTAGGCAAGCAGGCAGTGACTGCCTTGAAGATTGAAAATGAATTTGCCAAGGTCAAGGCTCTGCAGGAGGAAACAGCAGAGGCGCTGCGCTTGCTGGATGAGGGCAGACGCTTCCCCTTCGGCGGCGCGTATAATATCGTTGCTGATATCAAGCGTGCGGAGCTGGGCAGTGTGCTGGAGCCGGAGGTCTTGATGCACATCCTGACGACGGTGCAGGCCTTTGAGTCGATGAAGGACTTCGTAACAGAAAATGCTGAGCTGGCGCCGAATCTTGCGGCCTATGGCGAGCGCCTGACGGTGTTCAGCCGTCTGGAGAAGCAGATTGCCAGCGCGATTGACGAGCATGGCGAGCTGAAGGATACGGCTTCACCGAAGCTCAACGGCTTGCGCACGGCGATTCAGATTGCCAAGAACCGCGTGAAGGAGAAGCTGGACAGCATTCTGCATGACCCCAACAATCAGAAATATTTTATGGATAATATCGTGACGATGCGTGGCGACCGTTATGTTATCCCTGTCAAGCAGGAGTACAAGATGAACTTCCCCGGCATTGTGCATGACCAGAGCGGCACTGGCGCTACGCTGTTCATCGAGCCGCTGGCA
>ERZ1026858.777-NODE-777-length-16868-cov-44.830012_pt1 | contig 16868 bp, 10 predicted proteins | sample MGYA00380159_ERZ1026858 | MGnify/ENA primary metagenome ERZ1026858 (study PRJEB33269, sample SAMEA4719795) | human gut metagenome | biome: human-associated habitat; feature: organic feature; material: feces | place: Cameroon | collected 2013-10 ...
TGTTGTTTTATATAACCTTGTGTTTTTCTTTGTTTTTTCCGCTTATGGGTGCGTGCTGTGCACAAATAAAAGACTTTACGTTAGGTTGTCGAGAACTTGTTCTCGTAAGACCTAATGTAAAGTCTTTTATTTAAATCCGATAGGATTTGCGCCCATAAGCGGATTGTGGATAAAGGTTTTTGTCAAAGCCCTGACTAATATTATTCCTAACACTCTTTAGTCCAAGGCTGCGTGGCTACGGCGGGACGCCATAGCCTCCTACGATTACCTTTTCATCAATCAGCGCCGTGTCCCGAGGGGACACGTATTTTTCAGAAACCCACTGCAAGCTCCGAAGGAGCGCAGCTGTGGGATAGGCATCCCCTCACCCTCTCTTGGTTCCGCAAAGCGGGACTCATTTTTGTAATTTCTTGAAAATAATTTGTAAAATCATTGTGAAAAATATACAAATTCCATAACTTTGTATTCCAAAAACATTTGCAAACACAACTATGGATACGACTACACTTATTGCATACGTTGTTAACTGCTCCGTATGCTTCACTATAAGCCTAATGTTTCTTCTCACTCCCGCACAGAAGACATCAGAAGGAAAGATCGAATCATTCAGTATGGCACGCATGTGCCTTGCTGGCTCCTCATTACTTGAGGGCGTACTCAGCTTTTTCACCATATTCCGCATCCTTAACGGATATGACTATCTCCCGCTCAACTACTTCACGAACCCGTTGTTCCTCTTTTTCGGCATCTGCTTTGACCTTACCGCCTGCATCTATCTGCTCCACGGTAAGCGTCTCTCCGTACGCACCATCATAGCGTTCATAATGCCCGTGGTATGTATATGGCTGACGCATATCCTGGTGTATATACCCCTCCACGGACTCACCCTCTCGCCGGGCGTGTATAATGCCTTCCTCGAGACCCCGCCAGCCATCTTCACCTGCTACATGCTCTACATCACCCTCGTCATCGAGGGACTCGGCATACTGTGGTTTGTATCGAAGCAGATAACCGTCTTCCGTCAGCACATCGACAATTATTACATCGGAGAGAACAAGAGTCGCAGCCGCTGGCTCATCGCCGTGGGCCTCTCCATCATCTTATATTACGTAGTCTGCATCATCGACATCGCCCTCTCCAATCGCATGCTCGACAACATATTCATGTGGATAAGGTCGTTTGTGGTGCTGCTCAACAGCATAGCCTTCATAATGTGTCGTACTGTCTACTGGGACATCAAGCCCGCCTTCGCCGATATGGAGGTGGACCACGGCTACATCTTCGAGCCGTCGCCGAAGCCACGTCCCGCCAATCCATCCCCAAATAACCCCAATGTCAGTGTCTCTACGGATCTCACCGACATTGCCAACCGCAAGCTCCCGGAGTCGCAGCAGCAGGAGCAGGAGGGCACCGAAAGCACCATCGACAGGATTGTGACGGAGTGGACAGGGCGCCCCGACAAGCCATACCTCAAGGAGAGCATCACCATCATGCAGGTGGCAGACCAGATGGGGTTGAGCACCCGCCTCCTCTCCAACTATATTAATAATGTAAAGGGCAGAAACTTCAACGCATGGATTAACTTCCTGAAGGTGGAGGAGACGAAGCGTGTCCTCCTCGAGGATCGCTCCCGTCCCTTAGGCGAAATAGCATACGAAATGGGATTCACCGACTCCGCCTCCCTCTCCAAAATCTTCAAGTCAATAGAAGGAATCCCTCCGTCGGTGTATAGGCAGCGCCATTAAGCAATGTTAGTCCCCCTTCGGGGAACAAAGTGTGGTGGTGTACGCATATGCCCACAGCTGCGCTGCTCCGCAGCTTGCAGTGGGTTTCATATAGACGTGTCCCTCCAGGACACAGCGCAGCTCCACATGGCACAGTGCATCTCACACATGATACAGCCATCTCCCATCGCACCCCCTAGGTTCCGCGTAGCGGGACCGACTATCCGAAACCCACTGCAAGCTGCGAAGCAGCGCCGCTGTGGGTCGAGCAATCCCCACACCCCACAGGTTCCGCGACGCGGGACCGACCATCTGAAACCCACTGCAAGCTGCGAAGCAGCGCCGCTGTGGGTATAAGCCATCCTCCCATATCCCCCATAGGTTCCGCGTAGCGGGACCGACCATCCGAAACCCTCAAACTATTAACCCTATGAGCGCCACAGTTATCATTTATCACATTGTATTCCGTCCTAAGAACAGTAGACCAGTTATAGACATCGCCCACGAGGAATGTCTATATAGATACATCTGGCGATATGTCACGGAAAAAAAAGGTTTTCTTCATGCTGTAGGCGGTATGCCTGACCACATCCATATGTTGGTGGAGTTGCCTGCAAACATAGCTGTAGCGGATTTTGTGCGAGACCTAAAAACATCCACAAGCAAATTTCTAACCTATAACCATTCGTTATTCCCATATTTTGAACGTTGGGCAAGAGGATATTTCTGCGAAACGCATAGTTTGTCACAAAAGAATGTCATAAAACAATATATAAAGGGTCAAAAAGCCCACCACACCAAGTTGAGCTTTAAGGATGAGCTAAAGAATATATACATACAGTGTGGGTTGCCTATTGACCAGTACTTCCTCCCCGACGAATAACCATACGTCCCCCTTCGGGGAACGATAGGGTAGGAGGGGAAGTTCGTTCGTACCCACAGCTGCGCTGCTCCGCAGCTTGCAGTGGGTTTCATATAGACGTGTCCCTTCAGGACACTGCGCATATCCACATGACGCAGTCATCTCCCATCGCACCTCATAGGTTCCGCATAGCGGGACCGACCATCTGAAACCCACTGCAAGCTGCGAAGCAGCGCAGCTGTGGGGCATAAGCAAACCTCCCATCTCCCCAAAGGTTCCGCGTAGCGGGACCGACCGTCTGAAACCCACTGCAAGCTGCGAAGCAGCGCCGCTGTGGGGTATAGCAAACCTCCCGTCTCCCCACAGGTTCCGCATAGCGGGACCGACCATCCGAACCCCACTGCAAGCTGCGAAGCAGCGCAGCTGTGGAATATGCCAAACTCCCTTGTGTCCGATTCCTTATAACTGCACGAATCGGACAGTAAATATTGTCCAATCCTCTTGTAAATATCTAATTAGGGACGGATTTGTGAAATTTTTACCCTGCCTAAATTTACAAAAACTTGAGAAAAACATGTAAAATGTTGCAGAAAAACGCTCAAACGGTAAAAAAATCATAGAAATTTACGATTTGTTTAATTTTTATGCTATATTCACAAATGATTTCCGAAAATTTGATGTACCTTTGCAATGTCCAAAATAAAAAAGGACAATGACGCTAAACACAAAGTCGTAACGACAACACAACGACGACGCTAAACTAAGACGCTTAAACGACGCAAAACTAAAAAACCGACTATCTATAACGTATATAATAAGGTTTAGAAGACGACTTAACACAACAGTACAGCCCCACAACCCCACTTATTACATTATTAGATAAGATACGTATTATCACGGAACATTTAAACAACGAACTAAATAGAATAATAATATGGCTAAAAACGTAACATACAGATTGAGACTGCTCATCGTAGCTATGCTCGTGGCTGTATCGGCTAACGCCCAGCAACTGGGACTCAAGACCAACTTACTCTACTGGGCTACCACAACCCCGAACGTCGGTCTCGAACTTCAGACCGGCCGCAAGCACTCCGTTCAGGCCTTCTACGGCATTAACCCATGGAAATTCAATGACAACAAGAGCATACGCCACTGGGTGGTACAACCCGAATACCGCTACTGGTTCTGCCAGACGTTCAACGGATGGTTCCTCGGAGCACACGCTATGGGAGGACAGTTCAACGCTGGTGGCATCGAAATGCCGTTCGGAATGTTCAAGGAGTTTAAGGACCATAGATATGAAGGATGGTTCGTAGGAGGCGGTCTGACAGCCGGCTACCAATGGCCGCTCTCAAAGCACTGGAACCTCGAGACTTCCCTCGGAGTGGGTTACGACTACATCCACTATAAGAAATTCGAATGTAAGACGTGCGGAAACAAGAAGGGTGAGGGACATCGCAATTATGTCGGTCCTACTAAGGCAGCCGTGGAGCTGATCTACGTATTCTAATATAAAAGAAGACAGCCCACTTTTCACCACACATTTTCACTAACAATAAGATCCACCATTATGAAATACTACATTATACTATCAGCAGCCCTCGCCATCAGCGCCGTCAACGCGTCGGCACAGACGAAGAGGTCGACCAAGATTCTTAACCGTCAGGTGGCGGTGGAGAACATCAAGGCGACAAGAGCTGACGACCAGTTCTTCGTAGGAATGGACCTCCGCCTTGACTCGCTCCGTATGCCTGCCAACAGACGCATCGTCCTTACGCCGGTTATCGAGTCGGGGGAGAACAGCGTGGCTCTGCAGCCCATCGTCATCAACGGCAAGAGACAGAAGGTTATGTACGACAGAAGGGACGCCAAGCAATATCCCGGTGCTTATGACGTAACAAGGAAGAACGGTAAGGAGCAGACGTTCGCTTACCAGACTCAGACCGAGTTTGCCGACTGGATGCGCTCAGCAGACGTCGTAATAAAGGAAGACCTCTGCGGATGCGGCAAGATTGACGACCAGGAGCAGGAGACCGTAAAGAAGATGAGACAGCCCAAGGTGGCGTTCATACAGCCCGTCGCTGTGGAGCAGAAGACATACGAGATGTCAGGAAGAGCGTTTATCGACTTCCCCGTAGACCGCACAGAGCTGCATCCCAACTACCGCAACAACCCGCGTGAGCTGGCGAAGATCGTCGACACCATCAACGTGATAAAGAAGGACGCCAATATGACAATCACCAAGATTGAGATTCATGGCTATGCCTCACCGGAGGCCCCTTACGCCCACAACGAATACCTCGCCACTAACCGTGCCGCTACGCTGAAGAACTACGTGCGCCAGCTCGTCCATCTGGACGACCGCCTCTTCACCGTCAACGCTACGCCGGAGGACTGGGACGGACTCTGCAAGTATATCAAGGAGAGCAACCTCGACAACCGAAGCGCCATCCTGAAGATAGCGGAGGACAACTCTATAGAACCCGACCGCCGCGAATGGCTCATCAAGTCGCAGTATCCTGAGGAGTATCGCACAATGCTCGCCTCATGGTATCCGGCTCTCCGCCATTCTGACTATGTCATCACCTGCAACGTGCGCCCGTTCTCCGTACAGGAGGCTAAGGAGCTTATCAAGACCAAGCCGCAGCTGCTCTCGCAGAACGAGATGTATATGGTGGCACAGACTTACGAGCCGGGATCGAAGGAGTTTAACGAGGTGTTCGCCATCGCTGCGCTCATGTATCCCAACGACGAGACTGCCAATCTGAACGCTGCCTGCGCCGACATCAACGAGGACAGATTCGCTGAGGCGCTCCGCAAGCTCGACAAGGCTGGCGACTCGGCTGAGGCTTACAACGCAAGGGGCATCTGCTACTGGCACATCGGCAACGACGAGAAGGCCATCGAGTGCTTCAGGATTGCTTCCGAAAAGGGATGCGAGATTGCCAAGCAGAACTATGACGACCTACAATAAAAAGACATAAACAACGACACCCCTACAACACAAAGACTAAACTCGGCTTCGCAAACACAAAAGCAAGCCAAACACAGAAACTCTTTAAAAAAGAAATATTTTTACTAAACACAAAAATTATTAGTCACTTAAACTTCACAAGTATGAACAAGTTTAAATTATTCCCATTGGCACTTGCTGCCTTTGCATTCAGCGCTTGTACATCAGAAGACGCTGTAGAGAACAATCCTAACGTGGAAGGCGTTAAGAGTTATGTAGCCGTAAACATCAACAATGTTGGTGTTGGTGGTACACGTGCTGACGGAGCTGTGTATGAGAACGGAACCGCTGCAGAGAGCAAGATCAACACAATCCGCTTCTACTTCTTCACATCGGATGGTGCTCCTTACAAGTTGGCAGAAGGCAAGAACTGGTTGGAGCTTGCACCTGAGCAGATGACAGCTTCTACTGGTAACGTTGAGAACATTACCAACTCAATGCTTGTAATCAAGGGCAAAGACATGTCTTATCCTCAGTCTATGATGGCTGTCGTAAATCCTGAGACAATCGAGGATGGTAAACTTGCCGATTTCATGACAAAGTCTCAAGTTGAGGGTGTTGTTACAGCTCAGAACTTCAATGGTCAGAGTGCTACTGCTTCTGACTTCGTTATGACAAGCTCTGTGTACGCTAATGGTAAAGATAAGGTTTGGACATCAGACATTTCTGGTCACGTTGCCTTGTCAGAAGAAGCTGCTAAGAACGATCCGGTTGACATTTATGTAGAGCGTGTTGCTGCCAAGATTACTTCTACTGCAAGTGGCGCTACTGAGTCTAAGTTCAAGGTAGGTGAGACTGCAACAGGTACTCCGGTTTATGCTATGATCAAGGGTTGGGGTATTGCCAAGGAGAACACAAAGGCTAATCTCATCAAGGTAATTGAGCCTACTTGGACAGAAACAGCAATTGGCTTTAACTGGAACGATGCTAACTTCTATCGTAGCTACTGGGAGACAACTCCTAATAACGATGGCACTTACAAGTCATGGTATGCTTACACCAACACACACATTGGTGATGTTTACTACACCGCTCCTAACACAAGCTATGCAGAGACCAATAGACCTATCTATGTAGCTGCTGCTCAGCTCGTTGACGTCAATGGCAATCCTCTTGAGATTTCTAAGTATAAGGGCGTTCAGTATCTTTCTGAGAATGATGTTAAGAAGGTCATTCTGAATGAGAACAAGAATTTCTTCAAGGTGGTTTCAACTACTGACGCAGGCACTACATACGAAAGTCTTGACCCAGCTGATCTTGTTTTTGTAGTTGACGCAGATAAGCCTTATGAGGTTAAGGCTCAGGTTAAGGACGGTGTTGTGGTTTACCAGAAGACTGGCGAAACTTACGTTGTAGCTACAGACGCAGCTAACACTGCTTACGGTGCCAACAATGCAGTTATCTACAAGGAAGGTATGACTTACTACTGGACTTCAGTTAAGCACCTCGGCGCTGCTGGCAAGACTGGTGAGTTCGGTATGGTTCGTAACCACTTCTACAAGGTTGACGTTACTAAGATTACCGGTTTCGGTACTGCAGTATACGACAAGGATAATGAGTTCGTTCCCGTTACTCCGGAAGATGAGCCTATGACTTATCTTGCAGCTCGTATCAACGTTCTCTCTTGGAGAGTTGTTGGCCAGACTGTAGAGCTCGGTAAGTAATCTCACAACGACATCACTGACACATAATATTGTGACACCTGTTCCGGCTGATGCCGGACACTCTAAATAGAAATATGAGGGGGAGGCTGTCGGCTCACCCGATAAGCTCTCCCTCATATTTTTTCTCAGACAAAAGACGCTCCGTACAATGAGGGCGTACAGCTGATTATTGTTCCCTATAGGGGAGGTATCGAGCCGACAGATACAAAAGAGAGGTCGGCATGGCGAGACACTGAACAAGGTGATAAGCCCACTAAAAGAAGACTTAATAACGACTACATATACATTATATATATAAGAGACCATCTCACAATATCACGAACAGAAAACAAAAGCTAAGCAATATGAAACACAACAAGCGCCAAATAATAAGCGACCTCAAGGCCATCGCAGCTGTGATGGCAATGATGTTCACCGTTACCTCGTGCGGAATGATGGAGGACGACCAGTCGGACTGTCCACAGGCGCTGCGCGTCAACTTCAAGTACGATATGAACATGAAGTTCGCGGACGCTTTTCCTAACGAGGTGAAGACCGTTACGCTCTACGCTTTCGACGAAAACGGACGTCTGGCCCTCGAAAAGCAGGACCGCGTGGAGGACATTAAGAAGCGTGGCGGATATATGAACGTGGACGAGCTGAAGCCCGGCGACTATACGCTCAAGGTCTGGGCGGAAGGCGAGGAGAGATACACAGGTTCGTATGTCTTCGGAAAACCCGAGACGGCAACCCGTGCTGACGACATCAGCGTGCTCACAAGCCGCATCAACAGAACCAGCCGCACCTTGGACCACGACATCAACGGCCTTTATCACGGACTCGTGAAGAAGGCTGACCTCAATTTGGAGGGATTCGGCGTCAAGACTGCCACAGTGGACTTGATGAAGAACACCAACGTCATACGCGTGGTGCTCCAGAACACATCGGGCAAGCAGATTAAAGCCGACGACTTCGACTTCTACATCGACGACGACAACAGTTATCTCGGATTCGACAACGCCGCGCTCACACGTGCTGCGATGAACGACAAAGAGGAGCTGCCGGAAGACTCAATACGCTACGTGCCTTGGTCGAAGTATGACGGCATCGTCGGACAGAACCGCACCGTAACACGCGCTGAAGGAACCACACAGGCTTCGGCAGTGGTGGCAGAGATGACCGTCAACCGACTCTTTACAGGCAAGAACCCGCAGCTCTGCGTCCTCAAGCACGAGACGGGAGAGAAGATTTTCCAGATTCCGCTTATCGACTATGTGCTCCTCGTTAAGGGCAAATACAACAGAGCGATGAGCAATCAGGAATATCTTGACCGTCAGGACGAATACAGCTTTATCTTCTTCCTGGACGCCAACAACAACTGGTTGTCATCACACATCTTCATCAATTCCTGGAGAGTGGTGCTGAACGAAACAGAGCTTTAAGCGCCACATCCCCGCAAGGGAGAGAGACTACGTAACACAAAAACTAAAAACCAAAAGAAACTGACTATGCTTAGAATAAACCGCAATACCTCCGCGCTGACAGTTTCGCTCCTGTTTGGTCTGCTGTCCATAACGTCGTGCGGCTTCGACGACGGCTACGACAAGGAGGACACGGGCGACGTGAAGGTGGCATTCAGAATGTCCTTCGCCAACGACAACACAAGAGCTGTAAACGACGGCTGGGGGGAATACAATCCGACTGACCCGGGTGACACCTACGAAAACGCCATCAATTCTGACCAGCTGCAGATTAAGGTCTGCGACAAGGACGGAAACATCATTGGCGACGTGCAGGACGTGAGAGTGATAGACGACCAGATCACCGGAACATGGGAAAATGCAGGAGACCTGCTCAAGCAGGCCAATAAGATTATGGTGTTCGCCAACTGTGGAACAGCAAACATTACGAAGGGCAATATCGCCTCGCTTGCTTTCCGCGTTGACGACACCAAGCAGTATATCCCGATGTGGGGCGTAACAACGCTGACCAAAGACCTCGTTGTCGGAAAGCAGAACAATCTCGGCACCATCGACCTGCTCCGCTCTCTCGCTAAGGTGAAGGTGAAGATGGCAGGAAAGGGAAGCGCTGACGGCATGAGAGCCAGAGGCTATGCCTTGGGCAACATAACCTTCAACAACTACAACACCGAGGGCTATATGCTGCCGCTGACCTACAACACGTCAAAGAACACAAAGGAGATATTGTTCAGCGGATCGCTCAACGCAAAGACTTCGTGGAGCCAGTCCGTAACGATGACCAACACCACCACCGACGAAGAGAGCATCATGCTCTACATTCCTGAGTATGACAACAAGGGAGCTGCTGCCGATAAGAAGGCAAGCATAACCTTAAACCTCAAGTGCGACGGCGCGGACGACGGAACTTACACATTGCAGTTCTGTAACTACGTGGACGGTGTGGCAGATCCTTCCACACTCTACAACATACAGCGCAACCACTACTACGAATACACGGTGAACAAGGACGACAGACTGAACGTCACACTGAAGGTGCAGAAGTGGAACAAGCGCAAACACTCTGAGATTATAATGTAACAACATAGAGTATTTACACAAAAACTAAAATAGCGATGACTCACGCCAAGAACATTTTCACATACATGCTTGCGCTTTTCTCAACGCTCGCCATCGTAGGATGTAGCTTTGAGGAAGACCACGCCGATTGTCAAGGGAAGGGTGAGGGCGAGAAGATGCAGGTGGAGCTAAGGCTCACCGCTTCGGCTAACTCGCTGACACGTTCCTACAGCACCTCCGACGGCGTAACGAGAGCGTCATGGGTGGACACAAACGCTGCCCGAGAAGGAGAGATGATGCACAATTGCTTTGTTGTCATCGTCCAGAACGGCAAGATACAGGACATAGTGGTGAAGAACGACTTCACGGAGGAAGTAGAGCAGACCAGTCTCAAGGCGAAAGCCGAATTGGGCAACGCCACGTTCTATTCGTTTGCCAATATCACGCCCGCAGAACTCGGAATAACAATGACGACAACGCCCGCTGAGATAGAAAGCAAATACTATAAGGTGGAGGGCAATACCACAACGCTCAGCGCCAAGGGCATTCCGATGAGCAACAAGCAGACCGTCAACATCACCGACAAGAAGCAGCAGGTGGACCTCGAGGTTATCCGTATGATGGCGAAGGTGGAGCTTAACTTCACCAACGACACGGGCTACGATCTCAACATCAAGAGCGTTAAGCTGACTGATATCACCGATAACGCCGACAATAATGTAAGTCTGCTCCCGATGAAGGACGCCACAGGCAATGTGGTCCCGAACATCAACGCCACTGCCACATACAAGGATTACACAGTAAGCATCGGCGGCACGTCAGGCACTCAGGTGAAGAACGGCGGCACACTGCAGACCACGTTCTACGTAAACGAGAGCGTCGCCCGCAATCCTAAGTACTTCGTTCTCAGCATCGACACCGACAAGGGAACAGTCACGCAGCGCATCGCCATGACAGAATGGAGCAAGATAGCACGAAACGACTACTTGATTATCCCCGTCAAGCTGGTTGACTATCGCATAGAGCTGGAGCCGCAGGTATTCACAGGCATCGGTGTCATCCCCGAACTCAACTATGATGGCGACCGCATCACAGCCACATTCAAGTCGTACGGCGAGTTCCATCTTAAGCTGCATGTCTATAAGCGCAGCGATAACGCGGAGCTGACCAACTGGACAGTAACCGAAGTCAAAACGCTCGAAGCTAATCCTGCCGGAGCAGAAGGAACTTCTATCTACGATGAGGAGCCTTACTTCGAGAAGCGCACCAAGACCTTTGAAGGATATATCAGCCCGCGTAAGGGATACGCCATCCACGAAATCAACGTCGAGATTAACGGCGTAACAATCCCATATCGCTTGCAGATAAACAAGGAATAACATTTAATAATAGGTGGGTATGGCATTCCTGCCATACCCACTTTTAGATTTAACAAGTACGAACATAACACCTTTGAGATATGAAAAGTCGCAAAAACAACATAAACAGACCCGCACCGTCAAGAAGACTGCTGCTGCAGCTCCTTGCGATGATGGCCCTTACCGCAGCGCCAAGCAGTGTGTATGCGCAGAGCTTCCACCAGACTGGCGCAAGTGGCTTGCCATTGGACAGCCGCGGCATGCAGCAGACTGCAGAATGGAACTACTATTATTATCTGCCGACAGGTAGCACCTCAATGGCACTTGATCTTCCGATTATGGGTTGGACTGGTAACAGCTCCAACGAGCTTGAGCCTTACGGATGGTATCGTTGGTACGACTATAATACAGATTTAAAGTCTGCGAATCTAACAGCTTACGATGTTACAAGTTCTTCTTGGGGTAGTAGTACTACACACTCTACGCAACTTAAAACTAACATTACGGACAATTCTGGAAAAAACATCGGTCTTGTTGCGTACAAGTTATCTGCTAATTATGCAGCTCGTAGGCATGTTGGAGTCAATTATGTTTATAGTAGATCAGATGCCACCAATCCAAACTGGAAGGGAGATATTGTTGCCTGTGACGTTAGCCGATATATCGACTATACTATTTCAGGAACAAAGGTATCCAAGGAGCCGACACTTTCTGTCCGTTATATTTTCCACATCCAGTCAGCAGCATATCTGGCAAAGAAAATAAAGGATGCTCTGTGTGAAGGAAGTAAGAGCAAGGCTGCCGATCTGACTCTTGAGGACAACAAGCGCATTGTGTTCGGTGCTAAGGACGCAAATGCAACAATGTCTCTGCGTACAAACCTGAAGAACTCTGGAGGTCAGACTTACTGGTTCTATCCTTTGGACACATCTCAACCCAAGTCGGTATATCCAACCACGGAAAGTCAGAAGATAACTGCTTCAGACTTTGGCTCTAATATGCTGAAAGCCGAGTATGTCAGTTGGATTGCCTACAACGAGGACAAGACAAAGTATAAGGTGCTTGGAACATCTACTCAATTCTTCGATTTGAGTATTAGCAAACTTAAAGGATCGGGATGGCTTAATGTAAAAGACGACCAATCAACTGACGTACCTGAAGACATTGGCTTTGGTCATACTGTATACGTAGTGGCATGGGCAGTAAACGGCACTACCGATATGTGCCCCGTTGCTAACTATGAGGTTTTCATCCATGAGGGATATCCCAAGACAAAGGACGAGATAACCGCTGACAACAACACTGACCGTACGCTCTCTTATCTTGAGGACGAGGACAGATACGAGAAGAAGATGGACATCTCGTTCGATGATGACAATGCTGATCTTACGTTTGACGCACCTACTGTAAATAATAACGTGAGTCGGAAGCCGTCCGACTTCAAGTCGCGTGCATACGGATTCACCTATGCTGATCTTGCAGATAAGGACTATTTTTATGGTACATATATGAGAAAGAGTTGGACCGGCCAGCGTCCAACCTATAGCTCGCCTAACCACGGTGACTATGGATTGTATAAGTCTGCAAACTTGTCTGGTATATCAACGACAGATTACACTAAAGGTTATCAGTGGTGGCCGGATAGTGGAAAACCTGCGTTTTATGACCGTACCTACGCAAGAACAAGCGGCAAGCAGTATGGATATTTCCTTTATGTGGACGCATCGGACGAGAGCCGTCAGATTGCATCTGCCGACTTTAAGGCTAACCTCTGTACCGGTTCACAGCTTGTATTTAGTGGAGCCGTTGCTGAATACACATCCGGAGCTAATGCTCCTCAGGTAATGTTCCGCCTCTATGGTATTGATAAGGACGAAAACGGTAACGAAATCGGCAAGAAGCTTATCCAGTCGTTCTCGTCAGGCGACTTTAAGACAAATACAAAGTCTCACGATTACGGACAGTGGTATCAGATTTACAGTAAGCAGGTGCTTCAGAAGTCTGCTGGTGCGGACAACTACACCGATTTCCGCATTGTGCTTGACAACATGTGTCAGGGTACCGACGGTGCCGACTACTGTATTGACGACCTTTGCCTCTACACCCAGACATCCAAGCTGGACGTGCTGCAGAACAAGCCGCTTTGTCCTAACGAGACCGGTTATGAGACAGCTCCCTCGGACATCACACTGAAGCTCCGTGGCATTTACGAGACATTCCAAGCGATGGTGAATCAGAAGGAGTCGAAACTCTTCTATCGTATCTGCGACGCTACAGGCAAACCGGTGGACAACATCGACTATAACGGCGACGGACTGCCCGACGATTACGGCACGGCACGCATTCCTGAGTCTTACAATGCAGGATACGTTCTTCCTCCGGAAGCAGCCGACGGCAAGACTAACGTAGCGATGTTCGAGAACGATAACAGCGGCAACCGATGCTTGGTAATCGCCAACCGTAACTTCAACATCGTACCGGGCAAGGACTATTACTTCTCCATCGCTTATCCGAGAGACGACAACGCTGATCTACCGGGCGATTGGGGCAAGAGCACAGACGTTTGCTCTACGTATAGTGGAATATTCCAGGTGGTGGAGCAGAGCATCAAGCTGACCGACAAGAACAGTAACGTGCTCACAGCTCTGAGAGTTAACTGTAACACCAAAACTCCGACCGTGGAGATGATAGCCAAGATAGAGACGGCTGACCCAGTGAACGGCGGTAAGGTGACCATCGACAACGTCAAGTTCGACTGGTTCCTCTCAAAGCCTAACGCAGAGAACGAGCTTTACTCTACAGCAGGATTGTTGGAGGCATTACACGCTTATCGTGCCAAGTATCCTTCATACAATGGATTGAGCACAGAATTCAAGCGCACAAACCTCGAGCAGTACACTCTCTTGAAGAAGTATGTGGACAGCAAGCAGCTGATTCTGAATGCCAGCAACACTATGGGCAACCGTACGTTTGCTTCCGACGAGATGGGTCTTTATAAGATTGCTGTAATCCCAGTGCAAGCCAAAGCCACAATCAACGGTCAGGAATACGAAATCTGTGCCGACCCGATGTTAGTGGATTTGCGCGTGGTGACCGACGGACCGAACATCAACTTAGGATTCTCTGATGTCATCTATCCGAACGACGCACGAACAGTACGTGTAGGACTGCCGCAGATAAAGGCGATAGCCAAAAACAACGGCGCTCTGAATCTGCCGATGACAGGCATCGAAGGAGCCAAAAGCGTAAAGATGAGATACGATGCTAAGGTGTTTATCTCTAACACCAACGACCCGGACTTCAACTCCACAAAGCAGGTGATTGGCGTGGTGACAGCAAACGACAATACCATCTACAGAACCGATAAGACTGTAGGCATACGCTTCAACAGCAATGCCGATACAATCCTGAAGGAAGGCTACTGGTATGAGATAAACTTCAGCTATGTCAATGCAGACGGTTCTACGGCAAGCTGTCCGGGCGAGACATTCGTCAAGATGTGCATCGTGCCTGAGTATGCCACATGGAACTCGTCGCCAAGAACTGCCAGCACAAACTGGAACGACGACAACAACTGGCTGCGCTCTACGAAGGCTGAGATATTCAAGGACTCATACACTGACTATAACACCACCACGGCATTCATGCCGATGAAGTTCACGAAGGTGACTGTGGCTAATCAGAAGGACAAGGGCAAGGTTTATCCTAACCTCGACGAGATAAGCTACAGAAGCAACGACATCGCTTCCTCAACGAAGATGAAGAGCTTTGCTTACGACTTCGTGGCGAAGTGGAGCAGCACAGCGGACGGTTCGGACGCTGGCAACGGTACTTTCTCTTGCGAGAAATGGGCAGGCAACTTCTGCGACCAGATCTACTTCAAGCCCGAGGCAGAGCTTCTCTACGCCAACTACCTGACCTACAACAAGGCATACGTGGAGAAGGAGCTGACGCCTAACACGTGGAGCATAATGTCTTCACCGCTGCAGCAGACATACGCCGGCGACCTCTATGTTCAGAAGGACGACGGACAGGAGAAGTCGGAGGCATTCAAGCCGATGACATATCAGGAGGGAGTGAACGACCGCAGCGCTTATCCCGTTTATCTGCGCAGCTGGGACGGCGACGCTCAAGAGGTGATGGACAATGTCACCAATTACAGCGCCAACCACGACGGCACAGTGGACGTAACCACAGACAACGAACTGTCAATCAACTCTGGCTACTGGTCGCACGTATATAACAAGGTGGACGAGCTGTACACTAAGGGACAGGCGTTCGCTGTAAAGGCGGGCGATAAGTACACAGCAGGTGCACAGGGCGCCAACGCTACAGCCGTAATCCGTCTGCCGAAGGCTGACACCCAGTTCAGCTATTACGACAGCGAGAGCCAGAAGCCGGTGAATGTAACGGTCAACCGCGACGCTAATAGCTACCGAATGCTGCTCGGCGACGTTGCCGGCGACAAGACAATGGCAATGACTCAGCCGCTGAAGGAGAACCTGCACCGCGACAACCGCTACCATCTCGTAGGCAATCCTTACACCTCATCGTTGAGTATGTATCGCTTCCTCAAGGCTAACCCAGCCTTCGAGAACAGCATCTGGACTCTCGACAACGGCGTTATGAAGACCCACAGCGTACCAGTGGATCTGGACTACGACAAGAAGACAGACGTAATAGTGAATCCCACTCAGGCGTTCTTTGTAAAGGTGAAGGAGGGCGAGACCGCTCCTGCCAACGTAACATTCAATGCTACGATGCTCATCAACAAGGATGTTACTCCAGGCGAGAAGGCTCTCATTATCCGTCCGACCGTTACGCTGACCACCGTCAACGGCGAGAGAAGCAGCCAGTCTGAGCTTATCGTCAACGACGAGGCAAGCCGTGACTACGTGGAGGGTGAGGATGTTGAGATGCTCGGTGAGGGCAACATTGCCGAGATTGCACAGGTCTACTCTGTGGCAGGTTCGCAGGCTGTGGCGCTCAACGCTTCCGACGACATCAACTGGATGCCGGTGGGCGTAGTGGCACCAAAGAGCAAGGACATCGACGTGAACATCAGCCTCAACAGCAAGATGCTTATCAAGATGAACAACGAGGGATCACAGCTCTTCCTCTTCGACGCTACAACAAAGACGTTCTCAGAGATTAAGGACGGCATGACGGTGAAGATGATGGCCAACGACCACGGTCGCTACTACGTCACCAACCAGTCGTCACTCAACACTACGGACATCAACACCATCGACTGCTTCTCACCGACGGAGAACACCATCGTGGTGGCAACGCTGAAGGGCGACATGAAGCGTGTGGTGGTATACGACATCTCGGGTGCTCTGGTAACAAGCAACCACAGTGTAAACGGCGGTCGCTGCCAACTCAACGTACCGAAGGCAGGCATCTACGTCGTGAAAGCCACGACAAAGGAAGATCGCACGGAGACATTCAAGATTGTGGTGAGATAACTATCGCACGCACAAGAACTAAACCATAAAAAAAAATCTTATCGTATTATTAAAAAGGGAGCGCTGTGACAGCGCTCCTTTTTTTGTTACTTACTCAAGTTTCGCAAGCGAAAGCAGACGAGGCAAACCAAGGAGGCTATGGCGTCTCGCCGTAGCCACGCAGCCCAGTAGTGTTAGCTGTGGTAGGCAGTGCTTTGACAAAAACCTTTATCCACATGCCTTTTGTTGTCACACCCTACGGGTTCATGATATCGTTTGGC
>ERZ1026858.783-NODE-783-length-16812-cov-10.230769_pt1 | contig 16812 bp, 15 predicted proteins | sample MGYA00380159_ERZ1026858 | MGnify/ENA primary metagenome ERZ1026858 (study PRJEB33269, sample SAMEA4719795) | human gut metagenome | biome: human-associated habitat; feature: organic feature; material: feces | place: Cameroon | collected 2013-10 ...
ATATATATTTGAGGATGGACTTGCCTGCAACGATATCATAAGTCTTGATGGCAAAGTCCACGACAGCAACCGTATCGATTTCCTGACAAGATATCTCACAGACCTTGAAAAAGCCTACAATGCAGGTGTTCCGATACTCGGCTACTTCCACTGGTCATTCACAGATAATTTCGAATGGCACAGCGGCTACGACCCAAGATTTGGGTTAGTATTCGTAGACTATGAAACCCAGCAGAGAATCCCAAAGGATTCCGCATACTGGTATTCTGATTTAATTAAGAAGTCATGCAACTAAATATTGCATTAATAAGAGTGTATAACCACCGTTGAGTCTCTCTATGGTGCATGTTCGATTTATTCCGAATCGTGTGTGAGTTAATGCCGCTATCTATAAAAGTTCGGATAGGTAAATCTCGTTCAAGCGAAGCGCGTTTGATTTACCTATTCGTAATAAACTATATAGATGGCGGCATTTACTCGCACTAGATGCAGGAATCCATGAGAACATGTACCATAGAGAGATGCAACGGTGGTTAGACGCCCTCCGGATTAATGCAATATTCAGATTAATTCTTGCGGTTATTGAAATATACAAAATTATCAATTGCAGTGAATATATCGTCAAAGTTCTCTCTTGGTGCTGCATCTATGTATGCTTTCAGAATCGCATTTTCTTTCTCGCCCTTATATCTTCCGTAGAATATATCGTATAGGTTGTGTCCTCTTACATATTTTCTGATATTCTCCATGTTGTCTATGATGTCCTGTCTTGTCTCAATTGTTATGTTCAGTTTTTCTAACATTTTCTTAGTGCTGACAAGACGATACAGATATTCTTTATATTTGGCATATAATATATCATAGAACTGGTCTACGCTTTTTACAACGCCTATCTTAGTCATTATCTCTGGGTCAAGAAAATAATTCTCAAATGAATAATATTTTAATATAAGCACATTACGGTCTGTTACTCTTGGCAGATTGCCATAATCCTGCTTTGCACGCTGCCTGTAATAATTGGTAAGCTGGTCTCTTAAGCGGTCCGCATCCTTACCGTCTCCATCCCTTATCATAAGAAACTCATCCTTAAGATATAATGTATTGATATATTTCAGATTGGCATAAGTCTTGATGTTCGTACAACTGTTAGTTGCAATTATTGCTATACGATTAAGATTGCCATTCTCATCTATAACTTCTGAATAATATTTCTCCAGAAGGAGCGGCAGACGGCTTCTGTCCTGTTTCCCCTCCACTATAAATACAAAACTCACATTCATAAGGTCATTAGCAGCATATCCAAGATCATCTAATATATCATCAATATCTGCCTCCGGAGTAACAACTGTATTATTATCTCTGTCGTTAACCACCTGACGAATCTGTCTTGTAGTAAAGTTAAATAACATCTGCGGTGAATGCGTGCAGAATATAACCTGATTTTTCCTTGAAAGCTTGTACAGGATTTCACTTGCAATCTTCTGCAGCTGGGGATGCAGATATATTTCCGGATCTTCAATCAGAATAATGTATGGCACAGTACTTCCATATTCTGCATATGTTTCAAGCAGCGACAGAATGTAAATACTGTTCAGTCCATCTGAAAGGTCATTGACATCCCCATCAGTGTCACGCATTTCATTGTGAACAATTGTATCAACATGCATGAGTTTTTCTGCATCAAATGTAATCTGATAATGAATTTTTTCTCCAATACCACCATTGTTTCTAAACTTCTCATTAAGTTTGTTCTCAAAATTAGCCAGATTAAAATTAAACAGCTTATACTGCATAAGCCTCGCTGTTTCTAATAAAGATAGCTGTTCTGGTTTCTTGCGGTTAATGATTCCTATGCAATTAAAGCACTGATTACACATCCTATGCTTATCAAATATACACACGTTATCTTTAAGATCTGCATATTCGGTTCCACCCTGCAGCATAATAAGATCTTCCTGAATTGATGACTTACGTCTCTCATGGTCAACATAGAATATTCTTGGAAGAACTGTCTTTATATAAACATTGTTCTTCTTAACTCCATCCCTGTACTTAATCTTGCCATCCCGGCTATATACATACTCAAATTCAAGAATACCATCCTTTAATGACGGCAGTTTATTGCAAAAATCCTTATACCACAAATCATAATGCTTAAAAGAGCTGACCTGTCCCTTCTGATACAATACAGCCAGATCCTCATCTTCAATACTGATGCGTACTGTAATGCTTATATTACCTTCATTATCATTGAAATCTCTTAATGAAACTGCATAATCTCCAGTAACCGCCCTTATTGCATCAAGAACCACACTTTTTCCTGCATTATTTCTGCCAACAAGAATCAATACATCTTCAATATCATTAATCTCAAGTTCTCTGATTGATTTAAAATTCCTGATTAAAAGATATTCTATCCTCATACCTGTCCTCTACCCCCTGATACATTTCTGCCAGCATATATTCTGGTATATTATCATTAAATGTTGATATTCCTTTACCTGTATTAGGATTCTTTTTGGAATATACCATGTCAACAACGAATGCAACTATCAGTGCCGCACACACTGCACCAACAACTCTTAACTTAATCTTTCTGAAGAAGTTATCAAGAAGCGGTGCAATAATATATACTATTGCAACTCCTCCAAGTCCAAATACCAAAAGACCTTCAGCACATATCCTTCCATTAAGGTTAAGAAAATACCCGTTATAATTCCACCATCTTCTTCCGCAGCTGATTTCCAGATACAGCGATGTAAAATATTCAACAAATCCGCATAAAACTACTGATGCAAAGAATTCCACAACCGGCTTATTTCTTAATTTTTTAAGACATATCAGTATGAGTATTCCACCTGAACCATATATAGGAAGCCATGGTCCATGAAGAACACCTCTGTTTACAAATGTATGTGACGATATCAGATGAAGCGTAACCTCCCATATCCATCCAACAAAACATAATGAAAAGAATATCAGAACAAGCGATGGTATTGAATAATTACGCATATATACTGTATTTTCAAGGTCAACTCTGTGTTCCTTAAGATTGAAAAGGCGGGCAGGATAGGCTTTTCCAACTGCTTCTGCTTTATTCTTACTCATACGAAGCATTTCCTTCTTTTTTTCTTCAAATTCCAGCTCTGCCTTGCTGTTAATAAGTATTATGCCAAATGTGTTGGCTAAAAATACTCTTAATTTCTTCAATCTTCCTATTCTCGAATTGTGGTAATCATCAAAATCAATCTGTGGCTGCGGACTATCTATAAGTTCATATACATCTGCATATGCATTTTTAAGTTGCTCTTCTGATGGTCTTTCATACAGATATGAATCATTAAGCCACTTAACCGCCTCTGGTTCTTTTTCAAGATATGCTGCTCTTACATTTGCATAGAATTCTGCATAAAATGCAGCTTTATAAGGATTCACAAACAGCACTCCCGCAACTCCTAACGTTGCCATTCCAATCACTGTCCAGCCAATGAATGATAATCCATACAGAAATGCCCGCCATTTATACCCTTTCATCATCTTTCTTGATAAGGTTATAGCCTCATTTGCCTTCATATCAGGATTCTCCGCGATAATGTATGGCACCAGCATGTATGAAAAATGCTTCACAAATATACCCACAATTGTAAGTGTCCATAATATTTCATATACATTATTGACAATAAGCACCCACGATGCCTTCATCCACCTTTTTACGCGGAGAAGAAACATGAACTTTCCCGGTGGAACAACATTATATGTGCGTGTTTCAAGCACTATTCTTCTTGATATAACAAGATAAGTTTTCTTGATAAAAAATGTTATAAATACATATACCATAAGTGCCGCTATCAGAAGTATAATCACTACAGCTCTTCTTGAACTTATGACTGATGATAGTGAATCCACAAATGTAAATACTATTCCGCCTGATGTTATACCATTAACTAAAGATGCAAATACTCCTCTTGTTCTTCCCATTACATTAGTTGCATTAAGCTTTGCCTCTGAAACCAATTCATCTGACTGCCTTCTTCCAAAATCCTCGTCCCCGGTTATAACCGCACCAATAGCCTGAACTACAGAATTCGTAATTGATGTATTGGCAATATTATCAACATTTGTTTCAATTGAAGTAGCGCCCTGCACCCCGGTATTTCCAACATTGCTTAAACTTTTAAAGGCTTCCATTGTCTCTGTAAATTCAGAGCCAATGAAAGCCGCAAAAAGGCAGACTGCTACTAACAGCCAGTAATGTTTTTTCAAGTTCTTCTTAGCATTTTTAGCAAGTTCTTTTCTCTTAAAATCCATATTCCAACAATCTTCTTTACTTATTAAGTACAGTCTTGCGTACTACTCCAAGCGGATCTTTAACCATAAGTATGACAATCCATATGATAAGTCCGAAAGCTACCACTGATAAGCCCAAAAATGCGTCATTAAGCATATCTGTTGATGCCGGAGTAAAATACTCTGCCCCCAGTTCAATATATTCCACAACTGCATCTACCATCCACATAAGTGATGCACCCCAGTACATAAGCGCAAGTGTTCCAAGCTTTAACTGCGAACGCTTGTCATTAGTATACCATATGATAGTAGTTATAACCGCTGCGAATACAGCTATAAGTAATGTCATAATTATCTCTCCAATTCTTTAACTTCTGCTTCCTTAGCTGCTTTCTTTTCTACTCCGGAAGCTATTGCTACCATGCCGACCCACACAGCTGTAACAACCACTGCCATGCCAACACCGGCAGTTGCCATCTCATGTAACATCTGTACAGCATCCTGAGCATTGCCTGCTGCTGTTAAGAATGGAAAGAAAGGAGTAACTTCTCCATGCCATACATGCTCGAATGCAAGTAAAGCTGTTCCACCCCATAACATATTATTAAGCCATCTTAACTTTCTTGAAAATGGAAGCACTTTTTCTTCCTTCTTCTCTTTCTTTTCAACAACCTTAGTTATCGCAGTTGTAACGATAGCTTCAGTACCTGGTACTATAAAACATGCCATATTAAATTCCTCCTGATTCACGATGCATTTCCATGTCCCAAAATGCATATATTTATATGTATTTTACCTATTTCACATGGGATTGTCAAACGTTGTAAAATATACATTTTCATATATATTTTCTCTTTATTCCCTCTGCTGAATATGATATAGTAAAGCAGATAGGATTCACTTTAGAAAGGAGATGTTCTTATGAAGAAAAGCTTTAAAAGACTGTTAAGCTGTATATTTATAATAACTTTCTTCCTTGTAGGCATGTGCCTCGACAGAGCCAATGTATCTGTTCCTGAAGTGGACTCTTTTTCTACATCAGAAGCTAAGGTATTCGCTACACCTGAACCTTCTGTCAGTGATACCATGCCATGTACAACTGAAATGCTCGGACTCGTGAGAACATCAGTCACTAATCTTACAGCAGACAGAAGCAGTTCCCGCAATGTATTACGCATATTCCAATTCTTACTTTGCGGTCTGTGTGCAGCTATCGGTATCAGTATCTATTTCAAATCGACAGGCGTAGTGCATGATTCTATCACACTCAGCACCACTGTCACTCTTAATTATATCCATCAGACTGACGGCAAAAAATAACAGATTATCATTAAATCAGAATATTTTCTAATAATACATTATATATGTATATTATTAATAATATTAAATAACCATACGTAGAGGCAATAAATATGAATATTTTAATGATAATCGGTATTATTCTGGGTGGAGGTGTATCTGTTGCATCCACTGTTGGAATAACTGTAGGTATTTTCGGGACCATTGTATATAAATTTTACAGAAAGCTTCGTTTCGGAATATCTATGTTTGACTAAGTTTGAAAGGATGATTAATAATATGTTAGGTAATATAACAGTCGGTATCGTCATTGTTCTCGCTATTGCTGCCTGTGGACTTGGTGTGTGGCTTGACAGAGCCAAGTCAGACAGTCAGGACAACAACACTGACGCACAGTCTAAGAATTAAATGATAAAGGCGGTCACATCAGATTCTGTTCTGATATGACCGCTTTTCTTACCACTTTTACTTGCTTTCACGGTATCTGTTAAGCAAATCTTCAATTCTCATATTAATATTTTCAGGAAATGTTGCATTATTTCCGATTTTTACCCACAAATCAATGTTCTTATATTTCTTCTCTCCCATTGTATTATGTCTGTCCTGCTTCGAAGATACTTCTATCTTTACCATTGCACGCTTCTGCTCAAGTATCGGAATAAGCACATAATATAGTCTGTCATCTTTAAATGATATGTATCCCGCTTCTTTTCCCGAACGAGTCATTAAATACAGTCTGTGCTTTTTTATTCCCACAGGAAACAGCTTCATTCCTGCCTTTATAAATCCAGATCCAGGTGACATTTCAAGCATAGCTCCGACATAAAATATATTTGCAGAATCATCAATTGAAGTAAGAATACTCTCCAATGTTTCTGAGGTCGCAGTAAACTGCTGTGCTAACAGATATGCAAATTCAGCCTGGTATCTAATCTTGTGTTCTGCATCAGGTCTCTTCCCTGATTTCTCATCAATGCTGTTAAACAGTTCCTCACTACATTCATATATACTGCGCAGAAACAACTTAAAATCCTCATCTGGCGTCCACATATATCTGCCTCGTGCAACCTTAAATCTTCCAATGTTGTTGCCATTGTAATCTTCAGCATAATGATACACATTGCGTTGGCAAAAGGCATGTTCATTCTCTGGCGCTGTAAAAGCATATTCTTCATTTGCTTTATCAGTACCATAATACCTCTCATCGTATTCATAATTATTTTTTCTTAATGATTCCTGTCCAGTCTGATTTGAAAGAACTGTATATGCTTCGTTAATTTCATATGCGCTGTATTTGTATACATTTTCTCTGTTTAATGCAGCGTCCGGATGCACCATGTGCATAAGCTGTCTGTACCGCTTCTTTAATCCAGTCTTAGTTATATCAGATTTGACATCAAATATTTTATATGCCTGCTGAACCGTCATAAATGCTATATTCCTTCTACATTTTTCTTTTTGGTTATCATACACCATTTTTAAAAATTTTACTATTTTTATTATTTCTGTTGACAGCCATATTGTTATAGTGTACTATTGTGCTAGTACACAAGTACGCGTCATGTGTACAATACCTATTACAGGAGGAGGGATTATGGACTATAAGGCTAATATACCAATTTATCTTCAGGTAATCGATGATATCAAAAAGAGAATTCTTACCGGTGAGATTAAGCTTGGCGACAAGCTTCCATCAACCAGGGAACTTGCCGTACAGTACACGGTCAATCCTAACACTGCTGCAAGAATATACAATGAACTTGAACAGTGCGGTCTGTGCTACACCAAAAGAGGTCTTGGCACATTTGTATCAGAGGATGTGAATCTGATTGATACATTAAAGGCAGAGATTTCCAATGAAATGATTGAGACTTTCGTTTCCGGAATGACAAGCCTTGGCTTTTCTAAAGATGAGATTATTAATCTCATTAACAATTATCACGAATAAAATATGGAGGGATTTAATTATGCTGCAATGTAAAAATGTTACTAAAAAGTATATGAAGATGACTGCCGTTAATGGTGTTTCCATTGACTTCATGCCTGGCAGAATATATGCTCTGCTCGGCTCTAATGGAAGCGGCAAAACAACTTTAATGAAGATGATAGCAGGTCTGGTAAAACCTACTTCCGGAGACATCACTCTTTCAGGTGTTCCAATAGGAGTAGAAACTAAGAAACACATAGCTTATATGCCTACTGAAAGTTATTTTTATAACTATATGAGCTGTGCTGATATTGGAAAATATTATGCTGATTTCTTCGAGGATTTCTCACTTGACCAGTATTACAACTATCTTAATGAGATGAAGCTTACACCTGATATGAAAGCCAGCAAGATGTCATCAGGAATGATGGCTAAACTTAAGCTTGCTGTTAATCTTTCAAGAAATGCATCAGTAATTATGCTTGATGAACCACTTAATGGTGTTGATATCGTTGCAAGAGAGCAGGTTATCAATGCGGTAATCAGCAAGGCTTCACCTGATAAAACTATCATAATGTCAAGCCACCTTGTTGATGAGCTTGAAGCTGTTATTGACTACGCAGTATTTATCAAAGACGGTGTGATTGTTTCACAGGGAGATGCTGAAAATTTGCGAACAGCTTCGGGCATGTCAATCGTTGACCAGTACAAACACATTTATGCATATTAAAAGGGGGAATCTTCAATGTTAAAATTAACAAAATACGAATTGAGAAAGAATCTTCTCGGTATAGGAATCGTGGCAGGTATAATCTGTGTACTTCAGGCTCTGTTTATGTTTTTCTGCCTGACTAAGAATCTTAACTATACAAGCCTTTTCGGAGGACTTTTAATAATAGCTGCCTCAGTAAGTTATTTTATTGTATTTATATTCGGAGTAGTAACATATAACAGAGAACTTTCAAGCAAAAGCAGTTACCTGATATTCATGACACCTAACTCTTCTCTTAGCATAATAACATCAAAGCTGCTCTATACACTGATTATTGGAATAGGAATTTCAGCAATATTCATTGGCTTTGGAGCTCTTGATATATTCATGATGGTCGGTGTCTTTGGTGATCTGGCTGACACACTTAAGAATTTCTCAGAACTATTAAAGGTTATGGGTATTGATGTTGTCAACATAATTATTAATATTGTAGCTGGAATAATATCATTCCTTATAGCTTTCTTCTTCCTTATATCACTTGCATACTTTGCCATAACACTATCTTCAACTGCCTTGCAGAACAAGAAGATTAAAGGATTTATATCAGTTGTATTATTCTGTGTCCTTGCTTATGTAACAATTAAGATTTCTTCTGTGTTGCCTGAACTTTACAAGAATCCAGACAGCTTATTCCAGGCATTAATGTCAAACCTTCCAGCTACCATATTCCAGTTATTAATGGTGGTTGCATGCACATTCGGAAGTGCTGTGCTTCTTGATAAGAAGGTAAGTCTGTAATCATATTCTTATTGAATGAAATGTTGACTGTTTACATTTTGGGGGCATATTCCCCTGTCTCTGGATAAGTGGCAAAACCTACCAAAAGCTTCATGGTATTTAATTGTGTAGGTTTAATTCTTACAATTACATATGAATTTTACTTAAAAGACCTACTAACTTGATGTTCTCATCGAATATAGTAGGTCTTTTTATAGTTATTCTGTTGTTCAAAGACAGATTTCATCTCCAAAACACCTACTAAACGTCAGATATCATTCTATCTTGTAGGTTTCCGGCTCTTAGTTGCCATACATCTCACAGCCAATTGACCTACTAATCTCCTGATTCATCTCTATCCAGTAGGTTTTCAACCTGCAATTCAAGTCTCTTACGCTTCCACATAATCAAAAGCAACAGCTTCCATTCGCTCCTTGAACAGCTTGTTAAACACTGCAATTACACGACCAACGCCAATCATCGAAAGAATTGTTCCAAGTCCAAGACCAAGAAGTATATGTCCGGTAAAGAGTCCTATTAAAAATGTTGTGCAGACATTGAATATATCAAAACAGTTCTTGCAGAAGCCCACACCCTTGCCGGCTCTGCCTTTAAGCCTTGTAGTATCACTTATTGCCTGTACAATTCCATCTCCCGGATTAGGTATAATTCTCATATTCAGTGACATTGCTGCTCCTATTCCTGTCAATAATACAGCAAGCAGCAATACTATAATCTGTAATACAATGTTGTTATGTACAGATGGAATAAGTGCTGAGAACACATTCAAGAAGCGGGTAAATACTATACTTACTGGTATCTGTAAGACATCTCTTATAATATACATTCCAAGATACTTAGCTTCTTTTCTGTCTGTAAGATACCACACAGTGTGCATTATCATCTCAATTAAAACAAAGATAAAATATACAATCATCGTCATATTGGCGAAGTTAAATCCTATGATATGAGATATCGAATATGGCACTGAAATTATTGGTGAAACACCAAGATTAGCTTTCGTATTAAGCATAATTCCAAGTGCAAGTATCAGTAATCCCAGAAGATAAAACACCCATCTGATAATAAGTTTATTTCTGCTCTTCATTCTTAATTGCCTCCCAGAGGTTTTTCTCAACTTTGTCTGCCATAACAGATAGTGTCCGCACCTCTTCTTCACTGAATCCATTATATATAACATTATCAATTCTATTAAATATCCTGATAACTTCATCAGCTTTCTGTGCGCCATAATCAGTAAGCGACACATTCCACGACCTTCTGCTTGCCGGATTATTTTCTCTCTTTAACAGACCATCCTTTTCCATTCTGTCTAATGTTCTTGACATTGTAGTCACATCCATGAGGCAAGCATCTGCAAGCTCTTTCTGGTTCATAATCCCATGTTCCCTTAATTCCTTAAGAATTCTTGGCTGCCCCTGGCCAACTGTAAGCCCAAGCTCTATAAAATATGGTCTTATCAGTCTTCTTCTTAACATTTCTATATCAAAAAATACATTCTTTGTTTTCTTGTCCATAATTATCTCTTTCTCCTACTCAAGCTCAAACTGTCCTGTATACAACTGGTAATATCTTCCCTTCTGCTCCAACAGTTCATCATGGCTGCCTCGTTCAATGACTTCACCCTTTTCAAGAACCATTATGGCATTGGAATTTCGTACTGTCGAAAGTCTGTGTGCAATAACAAATACAGTCCTTCCCTCCATTATTGCATCCATTCCCTTCTCTATAAGCCGCTCTGTTCTTGTATCAATCGAGCTTGTCGCCTCATCAAGAATAAGCACCGGTGGCTTGGCAATGGCAGCTCTCGCAATTGCGATAAGCTGTCTCTGTCCCTGTGAAAGATTGCTGCCATCAGCAGTAAGCATTGTATCATACCCTTGAGGAAGTCTTGTTATAAATGAATCGGCATTGGCAATCTTAGCTGCTTCCCTGATTTCCTCGTCAGTTGCATCAAGCTTTCCATATCTTATATTATCAGCAATAGTTCCTGTGAATAAATGTGTATCCTGAATTACCATTGCAAGAGAACGCCTTAAGTCATCTTTCTTAATATCCTTTACGTCAATTCCATCATATGTAATCGTACCTGACTGAATATCATAGAATCTATTTATAAGATTAACAATAGTAGTCTTTCCTGCTCCTGTCGAACCAACAAATGCAATCTTCTGTCCCGGCTTTGCAAACAACGAAATTTCGTTAAGCACCTTCTTTTCAGGCACATATCCAAACACAACATCATTAAATCTTACATCACCCTTAAGCTCAATAAGCTCCCCTGCCGGCAGCTTCCATGCAAAAAATCCTGTCTTATCAGAGGTTTCTGTAAGGGTATTATCCGCATTTTTAATGACATTGCACAGAGTTACCTTTCCTTCATCAAGCTCCTCCGCCTCGTCCATCATGTCAAATATTCTCTCAGCTCCCGAAAGTGCAGAAAGTATGAAATTAATCTGCTGTGTGAACTGATTTAACGGCATGGCACTCTGTCTTACATACACAAGATATGCCGATATGCTTCCAAGGTCCATAATTCCCTTGATTACAAATATGCCTCCAACACAGGCAGATAGTGCATAATTAAAATACGACAGGCTTACAATTACAGGAATAAGCATTCCCGAATATGCAAGTGCATTAGTTGATTCCTTCCTGAAACTCTCATTCATCTCACAGAATTTTTCAAAATTCTTCTGCTCATGATTAAAAACCTTCTCTACCTTCTGTCCTGCCATCATTTCCTGAACGAAGCCGTTGATATTACCAAGCTCCTTCTGCTGTCTGTGATAATATTTCTTGCTGCGTTTACCATTGTATTTGATAAAGATGAACATAAGAATAAGAAAAACAACAACAATAATAGTCAGCCTTACACTTAATACCAGCATCATTGTTATAGTTCCAAAAAGTGTAAGAAAGCTCTGGATTACCATCGCAAAGCTGTTGTTCATCGCTTCCTGCACAGTGTCCACATCATTGGTGAAATGACTCATAATCTCGCCATGTGTATTTTTGTCAAAATATTTCAATGGAAGCTTCTGTGTATGCTTAAACAGATCCATTCGAATCTCACTTACCACCTTCTGGGAAGTATGCACCATAAGCCTGTTGTAGCCAAGCGTTGACAGTGCGCCACACGCATACATTACACCCATTCCACACACAGCAATGATAAGCCCCTTCATATTGCCCGGCACGATAAAATTATTAACTACAGGTTTTATTAAAAATGTTCCCATAATTCCTGCACCTGCACTTATAAATACAAGAATTGCTATAAGCAGGAATGCCCATTTGTAATGACCCAGATATGTAAGGAGATGCTTAACAGTCTTTTTCGTATCTTTAGGTCTTTTATATCCAACATACTTAGCCATTAAAGATCAGCTCCTTCCTTCTGTGATTCATATATTTCCTGATATATCTTATTAGTCCTTAACAGACTTTCGTGTGTTCCGATTGCGTCCACACGACCGCCGTCCATAATAATTATCTGGTCTGCATGACACACTGACGATATTCTCTGTGCAATTATAATCTTAGTCATATCTGGCAGCTTCTTTGCAAGTGCATTTCTTATCTTTCCTTCTGTTGCAGTATCAACCGCACTTGTCGAATCATCAAGAATAAGCACCTTCGGCTTCTTTAATATTGCTCTTGCAATACATATTCTCTGCTTCTGTCCGCCTGATACATTAACACCTTCCTGTCCCATCTCTGCATCAAGTCCTCCAGGAAGCCTGTCTATAAATTCATCAACACACGCTATGCTGCATGCCTCTTTAATCTCATCCAGAGTCGCATTTTCATCGCCCCATCTTAAGTTATCAATAAGCGAGCCTGAAAACAGTGTATTCTTCTGCAATACAACTGATATTGCATCTCTTAAATGTCTTACCGGGTATTCCTTAACATTAATTCCATCTATCTTAATCTCACCCTTACCTGCATCATAAAGTCTTGGAATAAGCTGGATAAGCGTCGTCTTTGATGAACCTGTCTGACCGATTATTCCGACTGTCTGCCCAGCATTAATGTGAAACGAAACATCTGACAGCACATATTCTTTGGCAGTATCCTTATATTTAAACCAGACATGGTTAAATTCAATCTCACCCTTCTTAACTTCAATGTCCTTTGCATTCTCATCAGTTATATCAATCGTCTCATCAATTACCTTCATAATTCTTTCTGCAGAAGCAAGTGACCTTGTCATAAGAAGGAACACATTTGACATCATCATAAGTGAATTAAGTATCAGAAGAACATAGCTCAAGAAAGAAGTAAGCTGTCCAATCATCATCTGTCCTGAATTAATCAGTCTTCCACCTATAAGAAGAATACCAAGAATTGTAGAATACATAACGAACTGCATAGCAGGCATGTTAAGTACAGCTATTCCAAATGCTTTCTCTGATTCATTTTTCAGATTATCATTAACATTCCTAAATTTTTCAATCTCGTAGTCACCACGCACATATGATTTAACAACTCTTACTGCCGTAAGATTCTCCTCTATACACCTGTTTACAAGGTCGACTGCTCCCTGCATTCTTCCATATCGTGGACCAACATTAATGATTATTATAATGAGCAGGACTGCCAGAATTGGCAATGCCACAAGAAAGACCAGCGCCAGTGTTGAATTAATCTGGAATGCCAGAGTCGTTGCAAATATCAGCATTACCGGACTTCGTCCAAATGGACGCATTCCTGTTGATACAGCATTCTGGATATTAGTCACATCACTCGTGAGTCGTGTAACCAATGACGAAACACTGAAATGGTCTATATTAGAAAATGAATAAGACTGAAGTTTCTCGTACTCAGCCTTTCTTATATTAGCACCCAGTCCCTGACCTGCAAGCGCAGAAAATCTTGCACTTCCCACACCTAATATAAGTGCAGCAACTGCACATACAGCCATCTGGATACCTTTAGTTATTATATATGGCACATCTGAATTGGTCACACCTGTATCAATCAGGTCAGCCATCAGCTTAGGCACCATAATCTCAAGCATTACTTCAACACCTATACATATAAGCGCCAGCCATGCATATTTCTTATATTCTTTCATATAAGAAAAAATTCTTCTCAACATTACTTGCACCTCCAATTGTTGTATATGCAACTATTGTATTTCCAAGTTCAAGTAATGTCAAGATAATAATATTTTTACATAAAAAAGACACCGCCGTACCCCATAATCTGGTACGACAGTGTCTTATGTTTTAAGTAATACTTTTATCTAAGATAAGCTTATTCCTCTTCTGACTTCTTTCTTCCTGTTACTACAGCTGTAGCAGCTCCTGCTGCACCTACTGTAAGCATAAGAACGTAAAGCATCATGTTAGAATTATCACCTGTCTTAACGGTTTCCTGACTATTGTCTGATGATGGCTCAGCTGGTACTACAACCTTCTTGTAATATACCTTGATAACTGCTCCGTTATCAGCCTTATTTGGAATAATTCCTGTTGTTTCTGAATCAAATGTATAACCTTCATACTTATCTGTTGTGTTAATGTCAGCCTTATTAACATCAATTACTGATGGATCATTTACCCAGACCTTCTTAGTTACTGTAATAGTATCTTCTGTCTGTTCTTCACCATCTTTATAGTACTTGATTGTATAAGTTACATCCTTTGTCTGGCTTGCATCCTTAACATAATATACATTGATAACTGTTCCTGATGCAACTACTGCAGGAATCTCTCCTGTTGCTACTGAATCTAACTTATATCCAACATACTTGTCTGTTGTGTTAATAGCAGTCTTGTTAACTTCAACTTCTAATGGATCATTTATCCAGATTCGCTTAGTTACTGTCTGCTTATCTGCTGTTACTTCAACTCCATCTCTAAAGTACTTAACTGTATAAGTTACTTCCTTTGTCTGAAGTTCATCCTTAACATAATATACATTAATAACTGTTCCATCTGCAACTACTGTAGGAATCTCTCCTGTTGCTGCTGAATCTAACTTATATCCAACATACTTGTCTGTTGTATTAATAGCAGTCTTGTTAACTTCTAATTCTGATGGAGCATTTACCCATACAGTCTTAGTTTCTGTCTGCTTGTCTGCTGTTACCTCAGCTCCATCCTTAAAGTACTTAACTGTATATGTAACGTTCTTTGTCTGACTTGAATCTTTTACATAGTATACTTTAATTACGTTCTTTGAAGCATCTGTTGTAATTGTTAATGGTAAATTCTCAGTCTTTTCAAACTTATAACCAGTCTTTTCTCCAGAATCATATGAATTTACTTTAGTATTAAACTGAGCTGACTTATTTAATGTAGCTGACTCATCCTTAACACCATCATAGTAATACTCTACTGAATATCCATATGTATTAGCTCTATACTCAATAACAAGTACATTCTGGCTTTCATCTGAACCAATAGTTAACTTCTTATCAGCATCTACTACTGTATAACCTTCGATATCCTTCTTATCAGCTCCAACTTCTGTTGCATATGTTGCTGACTTAGTATATCCGGCTGTAAGCTCTGTATCTGTTCCTTCAAGAACATATTTTACTGTGTACTTGAATTCCTTAGCTACATAATAAACTTTGATAACACCATTATCAGCTATTGTTGCTGGTATTGGTGCTGGATCAGTCTTTTCAAACTTATATCCTGCTCCGAACTTATCTGTAACATTAATCTTTGTTGCATCAACTGGCTGTACGTCATCATTTACCCAGATATCATTAGGGATTACATCTGTCTTAGAGTCATCCTTAACGTCATCCTTGTAATACTCTACTGTATAAGATACTGCCTTTTTCTGGCTTGTATCTTTTACATAGTATACGTTGATAACATCTCCGTCAGTTACTGTATCAGGTATTGTTCCTGTAGCTGCTGTATCTAACTTATATCCGACATACTTATCTGTTGTATTGATAAGTGTCTTATCTACAGTCATCTTAGATGAATCATTTACCCATACAGTCTCTGTCTTTGTCTGCTCATCTTCTGTTACTTCTGTTCCATCTATAAAGTACTTAACCTTATAAGATATATCCTTTGTCTGGCTGTTATCTTTTACATAATATACTTTAATTACATTCTTTGACTCATCAGTTGCAATTGTTAATGGAAGTCCTTCTACCTTTTCGAACTTATATCCAGTATCGCACTTATCTGTATAATCATTAACCACTGAATTATACTTTGTAGCACTCTTTACTGTCTTTTCAGTGTCAATAATTCCATCATAGTAATACTCTACTGTGTATGTATATGAATTTGACTGATAATGTACATTAATTACGTTAGCAGCTTCATTGATAGATATTACTAATGGTGAACCATCTGCCCTGACAAACTTAAAGCCTGGTTTTACCTTATCTGTATACTTAATTGTTGTTCCAAATTCTGCCATTGCATTAATTGTAGCACTTGTATCAATTACATTATCATAGTAGTAATTAATTGTGTACTTGAACTTGTCTTTTACATAGTATACTCTGATTACATTCTTTGAAGCGTCCGTTGTAATTGTAATTGGTGTTGTTGCTCTTTCAAGCTTGTATCCTGGTTCCTTCTTATCAGCATATGTACTTACCTGTGTATTATACTTAGCTTTAAATGTATCCGTCTTAGAGGTATCTATTACATCATCGAAATAATACTCTACCGTATACGCATATTCATTAGAAACATAATATACTCTGATTACACCATCATTACCTATTGTGTCAGGAATCACTCCAGTTGTGTCTGCATCAAATGAAAATCCTTCATACTTATCTGTTGTGTTAATA
>ERZ1026858.786-NODE-786-length-16747-cov-177.436916_pt1 | contig 16747 bp, 18 predicted proteins | sample MGYA00380159_ERZ1026858 | MGnify/ENA primary metagenome ERZ1026858 (study PRJEB33269, sample SAMEA4719795) | human gut metagenome | biome: human-associated habitat; feature: organic feature; material: feces | place: Cameroon | collected 2013-10 ...
AATGCTCAATTCAGTTGTTTGCTTCCCTAATTAAGTTTTCGGACAGCCTCCCCCATACAATGTTTGAGGTATTAGATAAATTTGCATAATATTTTCTTATACAAGAAGATATAAATAAAATCTTAGTATATCCTTTTGAACAAAAAATTGTTTTACCTCCATGATGGTGTATCTTAAAAAGTTTACGTTTACCTAAATGCAGCATATTAAACAGCGCAAAACCAGCAGTAAGTTCACCACACGCCGAATACACTATAGGAAAACTAAAATAACGTATAGCCAAATACAGACATTTATATAATGTGTTAATAAAATAGACACCCTTAAATGAAAAATGTATTAAGTCGCCAGGAACCTTGGCACAAGTTACGTCATAATACTCCAATAACTCCTCAACTCCCCAAAAATGATTTTTAGGACAAGAATCATTCTGTTCCAGAGTGCACAAATAGTTATTTATAAATAATAATTTTTGTTTCATTATTGCTTTATTCTATCATTGAAATGAAAATTATGCGTTAATGAATCTATTATACTCGCCAATAATAAACTCATTCATCGCTTGCAAGTACGCTTTGTTTTTATCCTTGATAACATTAATAGCATCAGGATGTCCCCAAATCTTTTTAAGGAAAACAACCCAATCCTCGGGTTTATCAGATGCGAACAAAGGTGCATCATCCTTTCTAAATACACCAGCCATACTATGAGGATGTACCAAAGTTACCTTATCAAAAGAAAGAGCTTCAAACGTCTTAATCTTTAAACCCGTACCTTGAAAGACAGGATTGATGGCAACATCTGCCTTAGCGTAAAACTCTGCAGGATCATCGATATATCCCATAGCTGTTACCCCATCTATCTTGCCTAAAGAAGGTAAAACCTTACAAATACTACCACCAACAAGAAGTTCTGCACTTGGAAAGGATTTTTTTATAACAGGAAATACTTCTTTCAAAAACCATTTGATACCATTCTGATTAAATTCGTTGTTACCAGACAAGAACACCATCTTCTGATTCCCCATTACAGGCTGTGGATAATGATTATACTTTCCATACAGATTATACACCTTGCTATTAGGAGAAAGAATCTGAAAATAATCTGCTTCCTGCTCCTGTAAAGCAAAGATATGAGGACAACGCTGCATAGCCTTGGCCTCAGTATCAGCAGTAATGCACATTGTAGGCATACCTATCTTCAAATCCTTATAAGCTATGGCATCATGTGTGGCTATAGCTTTCTTTGGAATTTTGATATGCTCAAAAAGACGAGACAAATACCAATAATTAATGACACAGATATCAAAATGATATTGAGCATCGAGCCTGTCAACCATTGAGTCTAAGCCTACAGGATATTGATCATCAATCTTCCAATGACTATGATTGAATTTCTTTCGATAAACCTTTTTCAAATTAAACATAATTTTCTGCAGCTTACCGACTTGTAATAAGTGAAATCGTTCTCCCCAAAACAAAGAGGTTTTCTCCAAGCTTTCCTTATATTGCTTAGGGTCTGTTTTTAAACCAGGCTCATTAATATAAAGGAGATGAACCTCATGTCCTAAGGACATAAACGTTTCTGCCTGTGATAATATCCACCATCGATTTCCCGCATCCGTTGGATGCGTAGGGCATTTTGAAACTATTAAAATTTTCATTGTTATTTGGTAGTTATTTTGTTCATTATTTCGTCCATCATTTTCAGGTATTCATCATATTTATCTAGAGCAACTTTTCTCACATGCTCACAAGGAAATTTTTGAATAGCATCAACTATTACGGAAGCTTCAACATAACAAATATCATTATCTATTGGTTTGACATAATTCTTCAATCCGAATTCTCCCATGATATGTTCTACCTTACTAGAACCATCCCTGACCGTGCGGTTGAAGAAATCTTTTGTTCCCCAATGATCTATGCTAAAACATGGAACAGCATTGTGCAAACTTACAATTATAGGATGCATATTGCTTCCAACATATCCACTTGCATATTTAATAAGCGCATACCAATCAATTGATGACAGAGGTACCTTTATCTCATAATCAAAATGATGCTGATACCTTACGCCTCCAGGCATAGGGAATGCAACACAGGTCTTACCAACAGCTTTGAACATTGAATTAAGCTCATCTAAAGTCTTTAACGTAAGACTCTGAGAATGAAGCGATACCAGAACGTAATTTTTAGGTAAACTAAATCGTTTACGAATATCGTCTTCAGACGGAACCAAATGTCCTGCATTGTAATTAAAAGCGAACACAGGATCTGGTGTAACCTTTACATCATGATTTACCCCTATAGCCTTCATCATATTTAAGGTCCATGTGTCTCGAACTGAAATATACTTCATGTTATTCAAAGTCTTGAACATTCTTGACTTCAAGGACTTTGAAAATTGGCTGTATTTTGAGTTTTGCGAAGAGACTGACATCATAACTGTTGGTATCTTATCATCAAAGCCACACCCCCAAAATGGATTTGGGAACATACGCTCTGGAGCAGGATGTGAGATGTAAAAAGGTTTACGCCTACCTCTATGAATACGCGACAAAAGAGGGTGATGCTGAACTACTGCATCAGATCCAATTATGATTGCATCTATATGATATTTATCAATTGCCGCTACCACATCGTCTGAATTATATAGATTTTCAGTCTGATTTTCTATATAACTGTTAACAAAATCAATGTGCGCCTTTGTCTGTACTGATTTCTTATAGCTTTCTTCTAAACTATTTTCCGTCTTGACGGATACATAATTCAGAAATATTGGGTTATACCCTATTTTTTTAAAATAATAATAGGTTGATACCCCCTGTATATTGGCACCAAAATTAGCAACCTTGTAAAATGTTAGGATTCCTATGTTCATTTTTCTTTTTTATATTAAGTTTAATATTTTCATCTAGCAAATAAAGAAATGTTCCATAAGCAATGATTCCGATTGCCCATGACATCCAAAAGTCAAAAATTATCAGGAATATTTTCATTGCAAAAAACATCTTATATCCAAAGTCTATATATTTCCAATTTTTTACGAACTTGTATACATAAAGTAGTATGGCTGACGCACCAACTATTCCTACGGATGAGTAATAGCCAAGCAAACCTATATCCGCCCGATAAAACCCCAAAACGTTTGTGCAGTATTCCAATCTATGGTCAAGTATTGTACTTCCCCATCCTGTTCCCAGTATAGGATACAAAGGAGAATCAGAAAAGTCATTTAAATAAAACAATGCAGCCAAATAGCGTATGAAGTCCTCACCAGTACCTTGTGCTTCATCCTGTTCTGCACTCATTTGTGCAAAATCGGCATAAAAGTTGAAAAACAATAATGACAACAACAAGATACTTGTAAATCGTAACTTCCATTTATGCTTACTCTTTGTTTTCAATATTCCCCAGGCACATACTGCCAATAAAGAGATTATGTGTTTACGAGAGCAATAGCACAATATTCCAACTGCAAATACTATTGCATAAAAGAACGTCTTTTTAGAATTATTTCCATCAAAAAATTTTCCTGCATAATATGCAAAAGCTAGCATGACTAAATCGATTCCCCATATATAAAATCGCCATAATCCCATTCTGTTTTCCACATAATCCAATTCGTTCCTTCTGCCAAGAAACCAATATTGCGGATATGTAAATTGTTGACCAATCTCTAGTACGACCCAAACCAAACAGAAAATACAAACTATTCTTATTATCTCTTGAGGGGAAACTTTCCATATCCTTAATAGATAATAGAAAAACAACCCATAATATGTAGCGACAAATGTATAAAAGAAAGAACGGAATGTGGCGTTCCAATCAATGAAGGCAGGAATGATACTTAAAAAGGCTGACATTAAAGTCCATCCTGTCACATTTGTCATCTCTCCTTTATCTATATTCTTTATATTAAAAAGAACATAAATAAACAAGAAAACACCTATGTAAAATGATTGACGTGATCCCCAACCTGACCAAGATAAATCTATGGAAGAAAAGCCACATAGAGCAATAAAAAGTGTTGTAACTATGATTGCCGTCTTTGCGGCATTTAATTCTTTATAATTACCCAAACTCATTTTTAAGCAAAATATTCAATTGAACAATTTTTATAGCCATAATCATACTGTTTTTTCTCACGATATCCAATTATCCTTGCTGGCACACCTCCAACTATTGCATAAGGAGGAACATCTCTTGTTACTACTGCACCAGAGGCCACAACAGCACCTTCACCAATTGTTGTGCCAGGAAGAATAATGGAGCGACAACATATCCATGCATAATCACCGATATAAACCGCAGCACCTTTGGCCGCAAAATGCATATCATTATAATCATGATTCAGAGTCCATATTATGGCATCATAAGCTATTGTGACATTTTTACCTATATAAAGCCCCTTTCGTCCATCCAACAAAACTTTAGGACCTATAGACACCCCATCTTCTATCTTTATTTTTTTAGGACATCTTACATGAAATCCTTGATAAAAACGAACATTTTTGGTCATTTGAACTCCAACCAATCGTAATCCTAAATTTCTCATTCTTATACTTGGAAAATTTGATAACAAACTATTTACCAATACCCATGTTAAGCCTGATTTTATTGCATACAAATGCTTTTTCATAATCCGAATATATTTTTTAAAAATAGAACTTCCTTTTAGAAAATTAGCTATTAATATAGATAAAGTTATAGCTATCACTGATAGTACAAAGGAATATACTATTTGAAAAGTTACACATGTTACTAGTGAATTTAAAGATTTCATATATACTCCTACTTCTTTAAAAATCATAACGAAAAAAGAATGTAGCAGATATATTTCCATGGAATTTCTACCAATAAAAGCCAGAGACAAAAAAAGCAATGGCATATGGAAAGAATATATTATTTTATAAACTAAAGACAAATAAAATTCATTTCCGCTCAATGACTATACAGGCTGATATATAAAAGATTTACCTAAAGTCCATGGTATAACATGCCCCATAACCATTAATAGGATAGCTATTCCTTTTAAGACATCCAAATATGGATAATAAACTTTCGCTGTTTCCATAACACTATTTCTTCCATCTGTCATATCTAATAAGTTTTTTAAAGAATCTTTTTATCTGTTCTTTTCTGTAATTCACGACAAAATCCTTATGCTCTTTTTCTAAATTGCAATTGAACAAGGATTGCACTAAGGAACCGTAATCTTCTCTCTTTATACGACTGAAAATCTCTTTTCGTTCTACTGGTACATCTCTAAAGTCATTACACACTGCAGGTTGTACAAAAACACTTGAATAATCATATTCTTTTTGATATAAATATTTTGCTATATGTGAAATTAAATCACCGCCTTTCTTCGTGTTTACAGAATAAAGAGAACGAATACTATTATTTGGACCTAATTTCGAGTCATTAATAACTTCTTTTTTTATAAACCATGGGTCTCCAACACTAATATCGGCATACCGTGTTGAAGATTTGAACGGGCAACAATAACAAGCCAATCTCAAATTATAACTTTTGCCATCACCACTGTAAGCGAAGCACCTGTATGTAGGAGAACTTCCTGCAAAACGTTCGACATGTACAATTTTACCATCTTTTTCAATATCAAAGTTCACCATTCCACCATTTGAATGAGGATATAGTCTCTTACTACGAAAGCGAAAATTTTTAATCTTTGATTTAAAACGCTTCTCCCAATAATTCACTTCATATGTCATCAATTTAGCACTAAATGTCCCATGGCAAAACAAGTCTACAGTAAAAAGGTTTTTGTAAGCCCGATGCAGATATGCTTTCAAACCTGCTATTTGACACGGAGTTCCTATATAAAGGACTTTTTTGCCTATATTTAAGGCCTTTTGAACTTCCGCAAATGTTCCTTTCGTATCACTTTGCAGGTATTTTGAATTTCTTATGCTAAAAATACCTTCTCTATCTGTTACACCCTTATGATAGGCAGTCCATGTTTCTTCATCAAGAAAACACCCAAAGACAAGGCCATCTTGGCTGATTATATAATCAGCCAGCATTGTACAGATTCCAATAGATGCACTCTCCTTGTAATACTCCTCTTTAGGGGTTGTTGCAATATAGCAATGTTGCTCCTCGTCCGAAGGATTACATTGATCAGTAACCTCTGGGCATCTAATATCGCATAGTCCACAATTTATGCATTTTTGAACATTTCTAATTGGGTACAAGAACCCTTCTTCGTCTGGCTTCATTGTCAAAGCCTCATGCTTACAGATTTGAGCACAAGTTCCACAACCTGAACATGTTTTCTTTTCACCCGTAAATATATAACTTTTAAATTGTCTCTTTTTTATATCCATCTTCTTAAGCGTAAGGCTATTTTTATCGGTAAATATCTAAATAGGAAATATATGGCCTTTGCATCTCTGTTAGAATTATAATATCTTACAAACGAGACCTTTGTACCACATTTATCAATGAGTCTATCTATTCGCGCTTCAAACTGGTAGTCGTACAATGGTGTACACTTTTCAAAATGGGCCAAAACTTTGTCTAATCCCTCTGATAATGATGTGTTAAACTTGAGATTAGGAACAGCGTTTTTTATTTTTGAATTATCAAATTTTGCATCCAATGCACGATCGCCTATCAGCATTTCCTTGTATTCTGGCAATATAGAATATAACTCTTCGGAAGATATTCTAATCACATTTAAAGGCTTTTTTAATTTCGAAAATAACATTTCTACAATCTCATTCTGCGTATAAGAAAAATCTCCAGTTATATGAAAATCTTCACCTTTCGCTTTCTCATTTAAAAACAACCCAACTACTCCAACAGCAAAATCATCAGCATAAGTAACTGTAGATACAGCATTTCCATCATCCCAAACAAACCATGGTTTTCCTGACTTTATGCGTTCTATTAATGTTTTATGATACTTGTATGCAGGTGCAATTCCCAAAGGAATACGCTCGTCATTATAAGTTATATATGGTCTAATAATCGTAAAATATGAAGATGCCTTTTCTGCCAATTTACGTAACATTAATTCACATTCGTATTTTTCTATGTTATAACTCCAGTCTTTATTTGGCTTACAAGAAGTCTCCTTTATCGGAAAATCTTTTTTTGCTCGACGATAAACACATGCTGAAGAAATAAATATATACTGTTTGCATATATCCATAAAAATAGGATATGTCCGTTCAATGTCTGACGCTTTCCTTGATAAAAAATCAACGACAACATCAAACTTCTCAGAACAAATCTTATCTTTCCATGTTGTAGTATCAAAGAAATCACCTTTTACACAACGCACATCTGAAGGAATATTGTCATTGTGTGTTCCGCGATTCAATATTGTTATAGTATAATTGTGCTTTAAAGCTTCAGACAAAACAGCCTTACTTAAAGTACCTGTTCCACCTAACAGTAAAATTTTCATCTTTTAAATACTTTTTTGTTTATATATGATATAATAAAATTACGCTCTTTAGAATTGCACCCACAATAGAATATTACTATTATTGTTGATATAAAACATGTGCATATAGAAAATATTAATGATAAAAAACAATGTTCTCCTATATATCTATTCATCAATATAGGAATGATTAACGATAGTATTGTAACACAAATAATATTTAAGACTACACGTTTTACAAAACTTATTGAGGGCAGCTTAATCAAATCATTCAACAACCACAATCTTATAAATAAACATCCAATTGCTATCATTATTGCAATGACCATTGTCGCATAAGGCGAAAATCCCAATTTTAGAGCCAAATAAGACAATGGAAAATTCATAAGATTTAATCCTCCAGCGTAAATTTGATATTTTTTAATATTGCCAGTAGCCAACATTGCAGTTATTAAAGGATTTGACAAAGATTCAAGCATGGCTAGAGTCAACGTTAACTGGACAAAAACTACGGCATAATTTGGAACATTCTTTAACCACAAATAAAGTATATAATCCGTATTAACCAGTACAGGCATAGATAATAACAATAGCAAATAAAAAGAATAACGAGATCCTAAAAATATTAGTTCAAACATATACTCCTTATTATCTGTAGCATAAGATTTTGTTATTTGTGGGTTTAATGCCATCATAAAATTTAGAACAAATCCAGAAATTGCGTTATTGACTTGTAGGGCTACTCCTCTTGCTGCATTAACAATAGGACCGCAAAAGACATTCAAGATAACATTAACACCTTGATCACGTAAAACTGTTGCAGAAGAGCCTATAAAATTCCATCCTGCAAACCCAAACATTTGCTTCAACATGTCCTTGTCCCAATGGAAATGATAGGTACATTCCGTAAAATGCTTCTTGCAATAATGGCCATAAGTCAGACGAACTGTCACCGCTACTGCACACATCAAAATGGCGTAATATATCAGTTTGTCTATTGGAGACCACATGATAAAGAATGCGATAGCCAACTTACCTATAGCCTCCAAAATGCTGATGTAGGCAAACGCCGACATTTTCTCGTGCGCTATGATTGCTGCATTATAAGGTACACTAATCAAATTGATGACAAAGGTAATGATGGAGAATTGCAGCACCCAGTTGGCCGCCGTTATTCTATCTGCTGGTATTGTCATCTTTGCATTCAGAAACCATACGCCGATCGACTCTATCAAGACCACTATAATCAAAGACAGCAACAACTGTATGGTCACAGAGGCAGAAAATATCTTATTGAGCTTACTCTGGTCGCCCTTTCCCAACTCATAGGTGATGAACCTGCTTATGGCAGCTGATAACGATCCAGAGATAACGGTGAACATCGCCACAACGCCACCTACTACATTATATATACCAAAATCCTCAACTCCTAATGCATTCAATATGACACGGCTCGTATATAACGACACCACCATCATAAAGAGCATTCGGAAGTAAAGAAGAAGCGTATTCTTCGCTATTCGTTTATTATTATCTGATGTTTGGTTTGACATTTACTTTTTCTTTTCTATTGAATTTAAAAACTTATTTCTATCATTCTCCCAAATGGTATCATCCTCAATCTCTGGCAAATGAAAGAACTCTATCAAATGATCCTTCAGCTGATTCAACTTACCATTTACTCGCTTTGATTCATCCAGTACTATTGCCGTCTTTCTATGATCAATTCTGCAAACTAACATATTTTCTAAATAAGACCATGAATATCTCATCTATCAGCACAATCAAAGCAAATCTAAAGAAATAACTATGATAGGAGAAATCCGTTGAGGCAAGAACACTAAAATCAGGCTTGTTTACTTGATAGGATAGCGTATTATGCGCACAACGGTTTCGATGCCTATAGACCACCTCTTCATACCTTTTACTCAATGCTGATTTAAATAAATTGTAGGACTTAACTGGTCCAACAGGATAATCAATTTGTCTAAAATTTAAGACTGTTCTAAACTTTGACTTGAAAAAGAGATATTCCCTGTTCTGCCAGATACATAAGTTTGAAGTTGAATACAATTTCTCAATATCATCCTGTATCTTATTCAGAAATGCTTCATCTATTAATGTAGAGGGTTCAAAAGACGGCAGCATCTTCTGTATTACCTCTATCAAATCATTGAATATCCCATTTTTACTGCTATAGGTCGAACATTCACCATACTTTTTCCTGTTGAGGAAATCATACCTATAATCATAGTCATGCGTAGCCAGTTCCCAGCAGATACATTTCATCTTTTGTTCTTGAGCACCTGTCATTTTCAAAAACAAAGATTGCATCAAATATTCACCCATGGGATAGGAATCGATACCATCTCCGATGGCCCTACTCGCTGCTATTCCATCCTTTAATATCTTGATTAAAGGTGAAAGGATAAAATCGGAATGCTGACTAATATACATAAGAAGAATAGATGTTACAAGATTCAACCAATCGATTACGTATAAATGTCACTCTATTTGAGTTCTTGAGAAAAGAAGAATCACTTCTCATCCTCTCTATTGCAGCTTCTATCTCTGACTTTAATGCTACATGCCTGCTTCTATAATCCACTACCACATATTCTTCTCGAATCTTACGCCCTTTGAACAAGACATAGTACATTAACCCGAACAACCAATAATCAGCTTCATACCATGAGGAGAATATTCTATCATCCTTCAATCCCATGCGAAGTTTCATGTGACTAATGGTAGATTTCAATGTATTGAAACGTTCTTGCCAAACATCGTCAGGGAATGCAGCAGCAAAATCGAATCTATCAAACTTATCAACTCTGTCTTCCTGTTCTATGCCAAGAATATATGAGACATAGTCAGCATAATAACTTTCTCGTGAGCTATATGCTGAATATCCCATCATAACATCCCAGGCTGTATCATGATTAGAAGAACTATATTGAGAAAGAATTGCCAAATACCTAACAAAGTCTATCTTAACAGGTTGCAAATCCTCCATAATCCTCAAATCACCCATCACATCAGAGCCATCCTCGCATTTGCCTTCAAAGAACTTTGTGAGGTTTTGATTCTGGTAATACAATGATTTGCGGCTATCCATTGGTTCCAGCTTCTTACCAAAATAGTTGATACTTCGAAATAGCTGCGAAAAGTTTTTCTGTACTTCTGTTGCAATTCTTGTTTCAGGCACGACATAGGAGAAGCCTAAATAAGTTTTCTCAAAGAATTCATCAGTAAGACCATTTATCAGGTCATCTGACATTCTGTTATACTTATCACTGGTATTTATGTTACTAATAATTTCAAACTTATCCTTGCCATACTCCAGTAAATCTGTATATTGCCATAGGAAGCCTTCAGATGGAGAGGCACCATCATCAACAGCACTATCATCTTCATTTGCCACTTTTATGCTATCCCCCATCTCAAATTTCTTTTTGTCTGGAAAATAGCCGAGATAAGCTAAAAGTAAAGAAGTTAGCCTCTGCTGCCCATCCAATATCAAATTCTGTCTTATGGAACTATCATCATACAGTGCAATTGTAACTGGCTGTACAAACTGTCCATCGGACAATGATTGCAATAAACGTTTTACATCACGTTCACGCCAAACAAAATGACGTTGGTATTCTGGCAAAACGATATCACCAGATAGCATCAACTTAATCCAATGTTTCAGGGTATATTCCCCGTAATAAACCTTATTTTCCATTATCGTTCTATATCTATAAGGAGGCAGGCTCCATGCCAGGAGCCGAAAAGTAGCTTAATAAAATAAGCTCCTGGCACTTCGCCTGCCATTTTTTCTAAAATCAACCCGTCCTTCCTTAGCGTTAAAAAAGGAGTTTTTCGAAAGCCTACCCGTCCTTCCTTACCGTTAAGGAAGGCTCCACCTTTCTCACCAAGCCTCTCTTCCCTCAGGGACGAGAGGATGTAACCGCCCTCCGATGCTCAGAACCGCTACGCTCTAAGGTTGGCGGACCAATCAAAGATCTCGCCAGGTTATGCGGGATGGGACCGCCTTAATGCAATGTTTTCTATACCTAATCTTAAGCCTTATTTACATGAATCAGCAAAAAGAAAAGACTAGTTATTATATTATTGTCTCCTCATTAACTTTGCTGCAAATTCCAAGAAATCTGCAACATTTTTGAAATCATCAAATTGTTGGCAATACATACTTGCATAAGGTTCGGGAAACCTACTGCGTATATCTGCCTTTATCATACTTGCCAAAGCTTCCTTTGTGTAGGCTTTCAGCAATTCGTTGTATTGTTCCTCACTCATAATATTCTCTGTTATTTCAACATCCTTGCTATATACATCGCCTCATAAACTACGATACTATCATCAAGAACTGCATTCGAAAATACAGAAGCAAAGTATTCTTCGCTATTCGGTTGATATTATCTGACGTTTGAGACATTTCTATTATCCTTCATAATCTGTTTTGAATACATTTTTATATATATCCAAAGTCGCTTTCACACCTTCAATTGCACTCGTCTGATTTCCATTTCGAACATATATTGTATCATTAAACAATACAGGCTTGTCATGAGAAGATAGTTCAAATATAATAATGTCATATTCTCCGTATTTAGCCATCCGGAAATGTGTCATTATCTCATTCTTAACAGCTTCATCTACTGGGGCTTTTCGTATTGCAGATAAAATTTCATCTTGAAGTTTATCTCCTGAACCTTTATAGTATTTTTCTATTTCATCTTGAACACCAGTAATATAGAAATCTGTCCCTTCAAATTTCATCTCTTTTGTTGTACCATACAGTTTTTGAAACTTTTTTAAAGTCTCTTCTCCTTCTGTTATGCCAACTATAACATATCCTTTTGTTTCTGGTGCTTTATTTACTTCGGCTGTTAGAATCTCTACAATTTTAGCAACTAACTTTTTATTAAACTCACCTGTTTCTAAATCATGAAAACCTGTTTTGAAATCATACTGAGTGCCTTCAATTCTTGACAATCGTATAATATTATCAAGTTCTAAAATCCAATTTTCTTTAGCGACATCCCCTCCTTTTCTTTTCTTAAAACACGGCAGGATAATTCCTTTTACAGCCTGTATTTTTTGAATACGAGTTTGTGATTTCCAATTAGAATCGGATATTCCTTTCAAATGGTTCAATGCAATATGGTCAAGAGTTTGAATTAGTTTGGTATAATTATAAACGGTCATTCCGTCTTTAATAATCAATTCAAACAAAGCTAAAAATATAACTTGATAAGTTCGTACTAATCCCTCTGAATATGCATCGGAATAAACTAGTGTTCTAAAATTTTTGTTTGCGAGTTGCAATATTTTCAGCATCTCAGCATGAATAGTCCTAAACCAAGATATTATGACATCCTCACCTACATGCGCAATAGCAGTTTCCATTTGCATAGACAATTTGTTATCTGTATTCTCATCGTATTGATAAAGATGATTCAACGCTTTAGAAGAAGGTTCAACTTGATCTCCTAATATCATATAGCTTAGTATCCATGCAACTAGTTCCTCATCTCTTGAAACTCGCATATTTTGGATTGTTACAATCTTTTGTTTTACCCAAAATGTATCTTCCATAACTATACCATACTTTAACTTTTTGTTTGAAAGACTTATTTCTTTCATTTTGTTCAATACAACTAAGTCAGAAGGAGATACATCATGGCGAATGTCTGAAGAGACTTTTCTTACAAGATTGGGAAATATACCTACAGCACCAGCCTGGCGGATTTCTTGATTGGACAACTGTTTTCCAAAGGAATTTATTCTGCGGAATATCGCTTCAATACTCTTAGTATCAGCATTGATAATAGAATAAGGAAGGGGATAGTTTGTGATATTCACACAAATCTGCCTATCAAGTATTGGAGTCTGCTGCTCTAATAATCCTTGATCAAACAGAGATTTAGTTGAAGCAAGTGTATTTAGGTCAAAATACCCCTTTTGTCCATTACTCTCCAACGGATATTCATTCTCTATAAAAGACATAATAGCATTAAGTCTTTGCATACCATCTATGATTTCATATTGAATCACACCTTGTTCTTCTTTTGAAGCAAATAAGAACAAAGGCACAGAATACCATTTACTCAAAGAATCTATGAACGCTGCTTTTTCTTCAAGCGTCCATACTAATTTGCGCTGGTATTTTCTATTGACGATATATTTATTTTTCAGATAGTTGTCATAAGCCATCTGAACACTTATAGTTGAACTTGAAATAGGATTATCATTCATATTTTAAATATTTTTCTAAAATGACATTACTAATCAATATTTTAAATATTGCTTATCAAACATCTAATATCGAATAAAATTCAAAGTAGATGTTTTACTATAACAATAATTACGAGCAGAACGAATCTGAACAAACTTATTTAAACCCGGATATGGTGAATCAGATTTCTCTTTGTCACAATACACCGTTTTTTCACGGGCTATTGAGTCTATCACAAAGACTCCTTCATCTATATGATAATCAGGAACTCTTTGACGAATTCGTTCCAAAATAAGGTTTAACAAACGAGTCAACTCCAAAGTCATATCACATATAAGCCAACAATATTCATTAAACTCGTTTAATTGGCTGACATAATCAGGATTGTTTGGTATTTTCTTGTAAAATCGTTCTATAGTATATTCTTCAGAACCAAAATCTTCAAGATGTTCATCGCATAAATAGAGATAATCTGAAACAAGAGAACCTAAATTCTTCAGTAGATTGTCATACATATCATATCCTTGATGATAGCTTATACGCTGTAAAAAAGTATTAAGTTCTTCGAGGCTACGGTATGTACTAACTGAAATTTTTGAAGTTCCTGCCATTGCCCAATTGAAAGTCCAAAATGGATAGTTTGGCATATCAAGGAAAGACAGAATCTTTTCAAACACAGGAATATAGCATGACAAAAACAAATCTCCTGATGCGGTATCAGTAGAACTTTGCAAAGTGTTTACTTTTGCCAAGAACTCATCTCTCAATGTCTCCCAACGACTTTCATTCACACCTTGTGGCTTAAACAATGAGACTAATTTGTTCTTTAGTTCATTTAGACGAGCACCTGCATCATCTACATCCACTTTGACGGAAATAGCTCGTTGGTTAATGACACCTTCCATGTCATTGTATTCAAACCCTTTAACTAAAAACGAAAAGAAATCTGTTTTAAGAACCCAAGCAGCTCCCATTTCATTCAAGCTGTATGGACTTGAATAATAATTATGTGAGTGAACTATAATGACAAAAAGATTGTAATCATAGAATTGCTTCAAAATATACTCAGCAAAATCTTCCGATGTTGGTATTTGGTATCCCTTTATTGATGAACACAAAAGCTTATCAGGAGTATCAACACCTAGAAACTCTAAAAGCTTAACTAATTCGTTGACGAAGGCTATATCATCACCAGAGTGCGATATAAAGATCTTATAGGGTTTATCTTTCTGTAATCTTAACCGCTTATCTTCATCCATGCTTACTTTTGTCTTTGGCTCCAAATAATCTATTCGTTGCAAACAAGATCGCAATGTGGTTAGATTGTTATTCAAACAAGTGATACCAGAGCTTTTGAAATTCATCCAATAGCGTGGTTCCGATGTTGTAAACTCCTCCTCAACAACACTACTATTCTCGCCAAAATAATATTTAAGAATCTCCAAGACTCTACGTACCCATAAGGTGAAATCATTGGCTAACTTATTCTTTTCATTAGGATTATATTTATGTCTATAACCTGAACCAAAGTATGCCATACCATCACCTAAGTCATCATGATATTCCTGAAGCCTTTCGAATCTATCCAATAGAGCCTTCCCATTAGAAATCTCTATATTGAGATTACTTATAAACTCATCTTTGTTCATATCATTTAAGTCTAATTAGTTCGTAAAGTATCTTTTCAACCTTGTACAGAAATGCAAATTGGGATACGCCTCTACATCAAAATATTCTTCATGAAACATTCTGTTGGAAATATACAATAACGAATATAATGATGTCAAGAATAAAAATATAATATCAATATAATGGAGATTTGATATCCAACACCATTCATTGACAATCTTATATACAGACAAAATTATAAATCCTATCGGTATACCAAGAACAAAGAACCTATCCGCCAAGGTCTTCATCCACGGATATGACTTTAGATAATATGCTCCTTCTCGATTGATTTTAAATCCCGTATAACCTGCACAAAGAGATGCTTCACACTGATCTAAGTATTTATACATTTTTTCTATCTGTAACACAATCATATAGTATTGAAGCGAAAACCAAAAGAATGCTATGATAAGACCTGTATTAATAAATTCAAAATCAAAGACCAAATTATTCACTTGAGCATTGATAATGGTATTCAATTTAATGCTAATATAGTTAGGATCAAATATCAAACCTATCAATAGGATTGCAAGAATCATCAGAAGAACAGTAAGATGATCTCGCTTAGCCAGATACCTCTTTTGTTGTTCAAAGGTATCCTTATAATGATCGTATAAGACTTCTATCCCTTCCATAGTTACCAACCATATTGTGCCCTATGAATAGCAGTCTTTATTGAATCTAATGAAAAGGACATTGCCCAAGATGCGCCACACCCATACAACAAACTTGGCGAGGAGTTTCCCCTATCGAGTTTTACCGCAATAATTTTCTTGCCGGCAGCTTTAGCCTGTGCAATTTCAAAGTACTGCCAATTACGATAGCCTATCAAATATCTATCCTTATGAGGCGTATCAGCATGTTCACCAACAAGAACTAGTATTGCATCCGACTGATTGATCTTTGTTGTGATAGCAGCTTTTATACGGCTAATGTCCCACGATTGAATCTCTTTCGTGGAACCATCATTAAAACTGAAATCGATGTTAGCATTACCATTCCACATTTCTAAGGTATATTTATACCGACGGTCATTATCAAAATCAAAACTTACAAAAATTTTCATTGTCTCAATCTCCTTCTTATTTATAAAATTCTTTAATCCTCTGTTCCTCTTTCAATGTATTTCCCGTTTGTCACTACCCACATGTTCTCAACTGGACAGATTGGCTTCAATCTATCTACTGTCAATTGTATGAGGGAACGACCGACTCCCATCACATCAATGAACTGCTTTGGGTAATCGGGGGTTGACATTGGCCAGAAGCGGCTGCCTACGCCGCCGGCCATGATTATAATTTGGATATCGTGCATAAATCTTGTTATTTTTACCTCTTAGTCTCCTAAAGGAGATATTTTTTCTAAAATCATCCCGTCCTTCTTTACCATTAAAGAAGGCTCCACCTTTCT
>ERZ1026858.792-NODE-792-length-16714-cov-17.626808_pt1 | contig 16714 bp, 15 predicted proteins | sample MGYA00380159_ERZ1026858 | MGnify/ENA primary metagenome ERZ1026858 (study PRJEB33269, sample SAMEA4719795) | human gut metagenome | biome: human-associated habitat; feature: organic feature; material: feces | place: Cameroon | collected 2013-10 ...
GCAAATATGCTGTTTCTGATAGATGTAAAGCGGCTGTCCTTGCGATTGAAGCCGTCGCTGTCATCGTGAGCAGCCACAAGGTTGCCATTGACGAAGCAGATGAAACGAACGTACAGCAGGCCTTGGACAGCCTGCATAAAAAGCGACATGGGTCAAAATCTCCGCGATTTCCTCCCTTGTAATACCGTTCTTCTTCGCGCTTTCCAGATGGTATTTGAAAGATGAATCGGTGAGGCCTTGCGCCATGAGTGCCGTCACCGTAACCAAGGAGCAGGCCTAGGTTCTCTGCACGCATGATCTGCCATCGCTCCACATAGCGGTATGCGTAACGCATTTGAGGGGCACGGCCATCGTCGTTTTCAAAGTTCCAGTCGAGCATTGCCGTATCCGAGAAGCCCCCTGCTTTCAACCGTCGGACAAGTTCGCTGTGCTTTTGCTGACGAATAGCGACTTCGTGTTGCTCTCGTTCCATCTTACGGCACTGGCAATCTACGGGATGCCTGTTCTTTCCCATCAGGACAAGGTTCTTTGCAAAGAACGCTTCTTTTGGGGTATGACACTTTCCACAATAAAGCAGACCATCTTTGCCATAATAGTCCCCGTTCGATTTGGAAACTGCGGGAATGACCGGTTCTAAAACGGTCTTGCCGTTTGTCATAAGCTTTCTCCTTCCCGAAATTCATACAGTGGAACATTTCTTTGTTCTGTAGGGTGGTTAAAACTCAGTTTGTTCTTATTCAGGTAGTTAGGTGGGCATTTTTGCACAATCATATTGGTCATTTCTGCACAGTCTGATGAGCCAGAAATGCGCAGAGTGGCAGCGCATTTTTGCGCTGTATGCGGAATTTTGAGAAAAATTCTGCTGGGCTTTGAAAAACCGCTGCGAGTCCGCTCAATAAGGCCGGCATTCGTTAGTTTTGTAAGAGAACGCGTTATACTGGAGAAGCTGCACCCAAGGGTTTGTGCCAGCTTTGGAATCGGATAGACCACATAAATCCGGCCCTGTTCATCGGTCCAGTTGTTTTTTCGGGAAAGTGTTGCCCGGTCGAGCAGAAGTGCGTACAGCAGCTTCGCTGTATGGCTTAATTGAGCGTCCAGCAAAAACTTTGGAAATGGCAGATACCGGGGTAGCGGAGTACAAACGGTCAAATCATCAAACAAGCCAATCACCCTCCCTGTCTCTGTGATTCCAGCATTTTCAAGTGCTTCGAGCGGATAAATTCCAGATAGCGCTGCAGATTGTCAGAATACTTTTCAATTTGCTTCCAGTTTTCCTGGCCTGTCAGAAGATCTGGGTACTTTCGAAACGTGAGTTCCCAATTCTCGATAAAGGCGTCATAAGCACCTTCAATCGCAGCGATGTGGATGGAATGATCCGCAGGTGCTTCAACAGATTTTTTCAGGGCTTTTTGATCACTTTCGGTCAGCGCCCTTTTGTGCCCTTGCATTTTTTTGGAAATGCCGATCAGAAATCGACTTCCGTCGTCATCAAAAGATTCGACTTTCGCGGAAGGGCTTTTTGTAGAGGAAGCAAGCTGCTTATCTCGCTCGCTTTTCGGCTTGCGAAGTTCTGCAACGATTTCCGGCCGCTGTTCCTTCGGAGCCTTAGCGATGGCACAGATCTCACGGTCAGCAGCTTTGATTTTCCCGTTTAGAATTTTCTCCCGGGCACCGGGTGCTGCATCATCGGCAGCCTCCACGCCGTTCATGTACTTTTCGGCTCGCTGCACATAACCCTCGCTGGTGCCGGTCTCGTTTGCAATCCGCTGCCGCGTAACGTGGCTTCCGGATTTATTTTGGCAGGGATCATTTTGATCCGTGGCATCTTTCTTAGTAGATGTGTACTGATTGCCGCGGTTTTGCGAGATCTGCTTTTCCGCTTCGTATCGCTTTCCGATCAGATACTTTCTGCGCTCGGGTGTCAGGTTGCGCCGCCCAAGCTGGTGGTTGCAGATCCAGATCAGAGCTTCCTGACGGCTGGAAAACTCCATTTCTTTGATCTCATATTCGATAAACGAATGCTTCCGCAGGATGTTGTAGCGGTTATGCCCGTCCAGAATGGTTTTGTTCCACACAATGATCGGGTCTGTGAGCTTTCCGTCTCGAATCATGTTCATTTCAAGCTGCTGGAGCTCCTCAAAACTCAGCGGAAAAATTTGAGCGGAAAACTCGGGGTCTATTTTGAGATTGCTTAGTTTCAGCATATTGTTCGCCTCCTTTGACAACAGTGTACCGGTTTCCGCAGCAAAAGTTTATGGACTCGTAGTCCAAGTTACCCACCCTCTTAGTCCATGTGTTGTATACAATGATGCAAAAAAAAAAATCCGAGCCAATTCTACGATGCTATAGTGTCATGTGGGTCAGATCAGGGAAACGGTGAAATTTGATAAGCTCAAAAATAGCGTTATTTTTAATTATGACAGGAAAATTTGTAAAAAGCACTTGACATTGATAATCAAAGCAGAGTATACTTAACTCAGAGACAGAGTGAGATCCGCTCTGGCTTTCTTTTTCAAAAGCTTTTGTTCTTTATTGCACGTGACAACTGAGGTGTGAAATGAATCTTGGAGAAATTGCAGATATCCGTAGCGGACTTGTCCTTTCTCGAAAACAGGCAAGCGCCGACTCCCCACAGGCGATACGATACCACCAACTTAGTCTACGGGCGGTAAAAGCGGAAGGTGAGATTGATCCTGCTGAATTGGAGCCGTACTTTGCGAAAGAACCATTGTCCATGGACTATCTGACGCAGCCAAATGACATTGTAGTGCGCTTGACTGCCCCCTACACAGCAGTTTTGATTGACGACACCACACGCAACTTGGTGATCACGTCGAATTTTGTCGTAATTCGCATTCGGGGAACAGAGCTTGTGCCGGGGTATCTTTATTGGTATCTGAACACGCCGAAGGCAAAAAAGCAGATCTATCAAAATACCACCAAAAGTATGATCAGCTCCGTAAACGCAAGGTATTTTTGCCGCTTGGAGCTTCAGCTGCCATCGCCAGAAATACAACGCCAGATGGAAGCGCTTCGCTTGCTGGCACAGCAGGAACTACGCCTTCTGCGTAAGTTGGAAGTTGAAAAGCGAAGCTGCTATGAGGCGATGCTGGAACAAATGAATCACGCACAGAGGAAAGGATAACGACTATGACGACAAAATCGGAAATCGAACGCGTTCTTTGGAACGCCTGCGACAGCTTTCGCGGTAAAATTGACAGTTCCCGTTATAAGGACTACATTCTTTCCATGCTGTTCGTAAAATATCTGAGCGACGTTTCGGAGGAAAAACGAGAACAATACCGGGAGCAATACGACGGTGATGAACGCCGTGTCGAGCGTGCCATGAGCCGTGAGCGTTTTAAGCTGGACGCTACATCTACGTTTGGGTACCTTTATAAAAATCGCCATGATTCCGAAATCGGGCTGAAGATCAACACGGCACTGGCTTCTATTGAAGATCATAACAGCAGCAAGCTTCGGAATGTGTTTCGCTCCATCGATTTCAACTCCAATGTGGACTTTGGTACAGACATCAAGGCAAAAAATGCGACCCTCTGCAACCTGCTGGAAGACTTCCACGGACTTGACCTGCGTTCTTCTGCGCTGGACGGTTCTGACATTATCGGTGATGCCTACGAATATATGATCGGCAACTTCGCTTCGGACGCCGGCAAGAAGGGCGGAGAGTTCTTTACGCCGAGCAAGGTCTCCGAACTGGCAGCGGCATTGGTAGATCCGCAGGAAAATGACCGTATCTATGACCCGACCTGCGGCAGCGGTGGTCTCCTGCTCAAGGCATGCAAGCGCGTGCCGGACGGAAAAGTGGCAGTTTACGGTCAGGAATTAAACGCACAGACATGGGCTCTGTGCAAGATGAATATGTTCCTGCACGAGGTAGACGATGCCCGCATCTGGCAGGGCGATACCCTGAGCAATCCGCAGAACATCGAAAACGATAATCTGATGTTGTTCCAGTGCATTGTAGCAAACCCGCCATTCAGTTTGGACAAATGGGACAGCGGCTTCCTTTCCAATGCGGTTCTGGATGCCAAGGGAAAAAAGCCGGAAAAAATGAACGCTTCTCTGGACCCATGGGGGCGCTTTGATTGGGGCGTTCCACCATCTTCCAAGGGTGATTATGCTTTTGTTCTGCACATGCTCAACAGCCTTGACCGCAGTCATGGCCGAATGGCTGTCGTGCTGCCCCACGGTGTACTGTTCCGTGGCGCAAGTGAGGGCAAAATTCGCCGCCAGATTGTTGAACACAACCTTCTGGATGCTGTGATCGGTCTTCCTGCCAACCTGTTTTATGGCACGGGTATTCCGGCCTGCATTCTGGTGTTCCGCAAGGATCGCATTAGCCGAGGTGTCGATAATGTTCTGTTCATCGACGCTTCCGCAGAGGGCAACTTCGAAAAGGGCAAAAACCAGAACCTTCTGCGGGACACGGACATCCAGAAAATTGTGGATGCTTATAAAAAGCGTGAAACCGTGCCGAAATACAGCTATCGAGCGACGCTGGATGAAATCCGGGAGAACGACTACAATCTGAACATTCCCCGCTATGTGGATACCTTTGAAGAGGAAGCCCCAGTAGATATTCAGGCGGTGAAGAAAAATATTGCGGATATCGAAGCTGAGTTGGCACAGGTACAGGAGCAGATGAAAAAGTATTTGGATGAGCTGGGATTGTAAAGGAAGGCATTATGTTTAGAAGTTTCATTTATTTAGACGAAGATAAACTGTATGCGTATAAAAGCATTGTTGATGGAAAGGATACTCCTCAAAATCGGACATATACAAAAACTAGCAGGACGGGTATTTCAAGTGAGAAACTTCCTGTGTCGTTATCCACAAATAGAGAAACGCAGGAATCTGGCAGCTTCTCTCGAAATATTGATTTGGACTACCAAAAGTTCGAGGAAAGATTAAGTAACTTTGAAGGAGATGAATACTTTAATTTTGTGCTTAATGAAGACCAGTATGATTATGGGAATCTTCCTTTGATGAGTTTAATTAAGATTCGTGGAACTATTGAAATTCCGGAAGCGTTCGATATTCTAAATGTTGTTCAGCAATTCAAGCCGTTTCTTCTGAAAAGTATCCCGCAGACCGATGTATCCACAGAGCTTGCCAAAGAAGTTTTTACTAACGCAAAAGCAGATATTCCGATCATCTTTGATACAGGAGAGTATTTAATAAGTGCAAAACTCAATTCCAAATGGTTGATGGAGGATTATACGGATCTTGAGAATTATCAGGATCAAGAGGTGACACTTCTTTGCAAGGTCGAAGGTTGCGTTCATCGTGAAAAGGTTGTTGTTTATGATCCGATAAAGGATTTTATCAGACTCAATCGTGCGATGCGGCGATCTGCAAATTTGGAAGGAAAAGAAGGCCTCGATCCTATCACGGTTTCAGGTCCGGTCTTAAAAGTAGAAATTGTAGCAATTTATAAGTAAGGTTTACTTAAATGAAAAAGAATGATTGGTATGCTTACTTGATGCGTGATGTTCTCGAACGTGTCGAAGTTCCTGTTAATGTCGAACCGGATAAAGAATATGTCCAGATTGGTATTCGCTCTCATGGAAAGGGCTTGTTTTATAAAGAACCAGTTTTGGGAAAGGCTCTTGGAAACAAACAAGTTTTCTGGATTCAGCCAAATTGCTTCATTCTTAATGTAGTGTTTGCATGGGAACAGGCGATCACAAAAACGACTGAAAATGAAATTGGTATGATTGGTTCCCACCGTTTTCCAATGTATCGCCCGAAGAATGATTTGGTAGATATTGATTACCTGATTTATTATTTTCTAACCAAGAGAGGAACAGATATTCTGGAAGCGGCATCTCCCGGTGGGGCTGGACGGAACCGAACTTTAGGGCAGGAACGTTTTCTAAAAAGTAAAATTACGTTGCCGACCCTTCCCGAGCAGCAAAAGATTGCTGCCATCCTCTCCACACAGGACAAAGTGATCGAACTGAAAGATAAACTTCTCGTTCAAAAACAGCAGCAGAAAAAATATCTGATGCAGCAGTTGTTGACCGGGAAAAGGCGGCTGCCGGGATTTAATGAAAAGTGGAAGGTTGAGAAATTCAGCGAGATTTTTGACTTTCTTTCAACAAATACTCTTTCACGAGACAATCTTTTTGAAGGCGCTGGGGCGATTCAAAATATTCATTATGGCGATATTTTGACAAAATTCGACGAAGTGATTGACCTCGATTGTGTTTGCCTGCCTAGTATTAAAGAATCGGCCATTCCAAACAACTGTGCGACTGTGAAGAGTGGAGATATTATAATTGCTGATACTGCGGAAGATTTAACTGCCGGAAAAGCTGTTGAAGTTCAAAACATTGGAGATAGAGTGATTTATTCCGGCCTTCATACGATGCTGTGCAGACCTAAAGAGCAACTGTTTTCCGATGGATGGCTCGGTTTTTATATAAATTCTGAAGCATATCACAAACAACTGATTCCATATATTGCAGGCGTCAAGGTTATGGCTATATCAAAGAGCAATATTGTTAAAACATATATTGCGATTCCGTCAAAAGCAGAGCAAGCGAACATCGTTGAAATTTTAAGCACTGCCGACCATGAAATTGACCTGCTCCAAAAGTCTATTGATGCCGAAAAGCAAAAGAAAAAGTCACTAATGCAGTTGTTATTGACGGGAAAAGTGAGGGTGAAATGAAGTGGATTTAACGGAATATTTTGTAAAATTGGCGTTTTTTCTTGTTCCAGGATTTATCTCATGGACCGTATACTCCATTCTTGTCAATCGAAAGGAAACGGAAAGTATTTCAACTGTTATCCGTGCATTCGGGTGTTCGATTGTAGATTATATGTTCGGGAACTTATTAATTTTGGTGATAAATGCCGTACTTGGATTGATTTGCATCAAAACGGGATGGGGGACAATGTCGATTACCGAGATTATAAATCATCCCGGGACTACGATTCCACAAGAAAATTTAATAGCTGCGCTCATTGTTGGCTTTCCCTTTGCGTTTGCTTTGGCAAAAGTGGATAGTGAAAACATTATTTTCTTCATAGCAGAAAAACTAAATATAACCTCTCGCTCAGGTAATACAGAAGTTTGGGATAATTTGTTTCTAGCACAACCGTGGATTATTTATAGAGATTTGATTACAAAGCACGTCTTTTATGGCTGTGTGCAAGAATATTCTGATAAACAAGATATTCACGAAATATTGTTGAACAATGTTACCGTTTGGAATTCAGATGGAAGTGAGAGCTATTCGATGAAAAAAGTGTATCTTGCACGTAATATCAATGAATTTACAATAGAAATTGCAGATTATAATAAAGGAGAATAAAAACAATGTATGAAAAGAGACCGATGTCGGAAAACTATACCATTAAAAGCAGACGTCCTTCCACCCCTCCAAAAGACAAGGGAACCCCGCCGGCAACGCCTAACCCGAATCCCAAGTACAAACCGCCGATTTTCAAGAAAGATTAAATTCTGATGGAGGTCACTATGAACCTCGATAAATCCATTTACTCCGAAGCCAACATCAGCAAAAAGCCTGCGCTGGAACTGCTGCAGGCCATGGGGTATACATATCTCTCCCCGGAAGAATGCCGTCAGCAGCGCGGAAGTGGCTACCGGGTGCTGTTGCGGGATGTGCTGCGCGGTCAGCTACGGAAACTGAACCGCTATACCTACGGCGGTGTGGAAAATGAATTTTCTGCAGTCAACATTGAGCACGCCATGGATGATCTGGAAATACCGCTGACGGACGGTCTTGTGCGCACCAGCGAAAAAATCTATGAGGCGCTTATGCTGGGCAAAAGCTATCCCGAAACTGTAGGCGAAGGGCGGCTGCTGAACTTCAACTTGAAGTACATTGACTGGGAGGACCCGACGCAGAACCTTTACCATGTCACGGAAGAATTTGCGGTGGAAAGCGCCGATGGACAGCATGATGCCCGCCCGGACATCGTGCTGTTTGTCAATGGAATTCCGTTTGCGGTGATTGAATGCAAGGCTCCGGATATCCCGGTGGAACAGGCCATTGAGCAAACCTGCCGTAACCAGCAGCCTCACTATATCCCCCAGCTTTATGCGTTTGCGCAGATCGTAATGGCGACCAATAAAAACGAGGCACGCTATGCAACAACGGGAACACCGAAAAAGTTTTGGAGCATCTGGAAAGAGCAAGATGCAGATTTCCTGAACCGGAAAATGGCTCAGCTGATCCCGAATCGGACACCAACGGTGCAGGATAAAGATATTGTTTCCCTGTTTACACCGGTCCGTTTGTTGGAACTGACAAAGTATTTCGTGCTGTTTGACTACAATGTGAAAAAGATCTGCCGATATCAGCAATATTTTGCGGTAAAGGAAATTCTGCACACAGTCAAACAGCGTGATGAAAAAGGAAATCGGCGCGGCGGTGTGATCTGGCATACACAGGGCAGCGGAAAAAGTCTGACCATGGTGATGGTGGCGAAATATTTGCTGCTGGAGCTGCAGGCAGACCATCCACGTGTAGTGATCGTCACCGACCGAAAAGAGCTGGATAAGCAAATCACGGCGACATTCGCGCACACGCGGCTTCGCCCTGCGCGTGCTACCAACGGGCGGCATCTGCTGGGATTGGTTACGGATGAGCGGGTGGACATCGTCACCAGCATCATCAACAAATTCAGCACTGCCGAACGGCTGGACGGTTGCAACAAATCTCGGGACATCTTTGTTCTTGTGGACGAAAGCCACCGCTCCAATTACGGCAAAATGTCACATAAAATGCGGACGGTTTTTCCGAACGCCTGCTATATCGGCTTTACGGGAACGCCCTTGATGAAGAGCGAGAAGAACACCTTGAAAAAGTTTGGCGGACTGATTCATAAGTATACGATTCAGGACGGTGTAGCCGACGGTGCAATTGTTCCACTGATCTATGAAGGCCGCTTTGTGGAGCAGAAAGTTGACGAAAAGAACATCGACCTATGGTTTCAGCAAACAACAAAACGCCTGACGGAATTACAGCGGGATGATCTCGCCCGGAAATGGAGCAGCATCCGACGGCTGACCTCTACGGATGCACGCATCAAACGGATCGCTTTGGACATCAACGAGGACTTTTGCCGAACCTATAAAAATACAGGCTTCAAGGGAATGGTCGCCACCAATTACAAGCGGGATGCCGTTCGGTATCTGGAATGCTTTGAGCAATTTGGCGATCTGAACTGCGCTGTTGTGATCTCAGCCCCGGATCTGCGCGAAAGCATGGATGATGCAGATGAAGGAGCAGACGACAAGGTAGTTGCCTACTGGAATCGGATGATGCAACGCTATGGCAGTGCCGATGATTATGAAGAAGCAATCAAGGCACAGTATCATGCCGGAGAACTGGATCTTGTGATCGTGTGCAGCAAATGGCTTACCGGCTTTGATGAGCCGCTCTGCCAAGTGCTTTACTTGGACAAAGAACTTAAGGAGCACGGTTTGCTTCAGGCCATTGCCCGCACAAACCGCCTGTGCGAGGGAAAAAGCTATGGAATGATTGTGGATTACCGGGGCCTGATCAAAAAATTGGATGAGGCAATGGAGCTTTACAGTGGTGCCGGGCTGGAAAACTTTGATGGGCACGATCTGAAAGGCGTTGTGGTGGATGTGCTCTCTGCGATTGGAACGGTACGCAGCGATTATTCTGCACTGATGGAGTTGTTTTCGGCTGTTCCCGGTCTGACACTTGCCGGAACCGATGCAGAGGCGGTAGAGGTTTTCTTAGCGGATAGTTCGAAGCGGGAAGAGTTTTACAAACGGCTGTGTAACTTTGGTCGCTCCTTGAATCTTGTTCTGAATTCTGAAAAAACCTATGAGGCGCTAGCAGTGGAAGAGCGGGAAAAATATATCAAAGCATTCGGCTTTTTCTCTGCGGTACGGCGTAGCGTGAAACCTCGTTATGGGGATTCAATCGACAATCGGGAATACGAACCTCTGATGCAAAACCTGCTGGATGTACACCTTTCAGTAGAGGGTCTGAAGCGAATCACCGAGCCGGTAGACATTCTGGACAGAGATGCATTTGAAAAGGAATTAGACGAGTTAGGCTCACTACGTGCCAAAGCTGATGCGATTCGCACTCGGCTCGCCAAGAGTATCAATACGAAGTATCAGGAGAACCCAGCATACTATGAAAATTTTTCCAAGCGCATCAAGGAAGCGCTGGAGCTGTATAAAGCCCGGACGATAACGGAGGCGGAATATCTGGCCAAGATGCGGGATATTCTGGAGGATTACCGCACGGGAAAAAGCGCTATCGCATACCCGGATCGTATCCGAGCCAATGTCCATGCACAGGCGTTCTATGGTGTACTGACCGCGATTTTCTCCAATGAAAAATTGTCAGTGGAGCCTGATTTTGCCGCCGAGATGGCACTGGATATTACGACAATCATCGAAAAGCATAGCCAGGTGGACTGGACCCATAACCTGACGATTCATGATCGAATCTCACAGGATATTGATGATCTGTTTTACCGCTACCAAAAAGAAATGGGCCTGGTACTTTCTTTTGATGTGATCGACATGATTATTGAGAATGTTAAAACAGTTGCGTTGCGGAGGTTTGCATGATACAGTTTTGCGAAGTTGAGACGGAGCATGGGTGTATCTGCTATCAGCTGGAACGAAAAAATGTACGCAATATCAACCTTCGGATTCGGACAGATGTCTCTATTTATATTTCTGCTCCGAAGGATATTCCGGAAAGCGTTGTTACGCAATTCGTGAAACGACACAGCCGTTACATTGCAGAGGCACAGCAGCAATTTCGAGAATTCCGACAGTACGCACCGCAGCCCCGGCATTATGTCAGTGGGGAAAGTTTTTCCGTGTTGGGGCGCAGTCTGCGTCTGCGGGTAGAGCAAGGAAAAAAAGACGATATACGTTCCGATGGCGTTTATCTCTATCTTACCGTAAAAGACACAGAGAATCAGGAACAAAAAAAGCGTCTTGTTGACCGTTATCTGAATAAGATGTGTCGCGAAATATTTCGGCAGACGGTGGATCAGCTTTATCCGATATTTCGAAAATATGATGTGCCATTTCCACGAATCCATATTCGATCGATGGATACTCGCTGGGGATCTTGTCTTCCACAGAAAGCTATCATTACATTGAACCGGCACTTGCTCGAAATGCCCGTCAGTTGCATTGAATATGTAGTATTGCACGAGTTTTGTCATTTTCTGTACCCAAACCACTCGAAGGATTTTTATGCGATACTGTCGACACTTATGCCAGATTGGCAGCAACGCAAAAAACTGTTAGACAAAAATGCACAGTTTGAATAGCTCACTGGCTGTGAGCTTCTCAGAACCAACACCATTGTAGCAAGCAGTGTCTTCGTATATACAAAGACCATTTTGCGTTGCAAAATACTTGTTGGGAAATCCCAAACCCTTTCAAATCTGCACCGTCCCGACGCAGGCTGCGCGATGGAATCGCTGAATAGCACAAAGGCATGTTGGAGTCCAGATGTGAAAAAAACGGCAAAGTAGATAAAATCCCCTTTGCCGTCTCAAAAAATATTCTATTACGCTGTGATTGCGTTGGCGTTGACCTGCTTACAGCACTGACGATATCCGCTTCACCTTCAAGAACGGTCAAGAAATCAAGGTATAAAAGAACCGCCCCACCATCGGATTTACTCCGGTAGTAAGGCGGTTTTTCTGTGATATTATTCGGATTGTGTTGTTTTCAAAAATTCATCATAACTCTCCTGAAGTCTCTTATTTAAGTCGCCATAGAAATATTGTTGAATCTCTTTTTTATGGGTAGGAACATATTCATCCACCCAATTTTCCAAACACGCTGTCACATTCACTAAAAGCTCATTCAGATGCATATGGTAGGACCCTTCATGCGGCTGAGCTTCCTTTAGATAATTACTCTCCATCATCGCTCTCCAAGTATCGACAAATGTATCCGAATTGTCCATTTTTTTAGCCGCCATATTGATTGCCTTTATTTGGTCCTGTGCAATTCTGTACTGTCCCAATTCATAGCACATTTGATGGAATTCTAAAGGTACTTCATAAAACAAATTGCTTTCTAAAACATTAGACCAAAACCCAACTAAATCTCTTTTTATATCTTCCGGTAAATCTTCTATTAGCCTTCTGACCGATTTTTCAGATAACCCTGTTGCTTCACAGAATCTAATAACATCTGGATTTTCACTTTTAATTGAAGATAAGCCAAACAGGTAATCTGCTGAACATCCAAAAAAATCACAATACGCTTTGACATATCTACCCTGCAATTTATCTGTACCTTCTAAATTTAAGTGTTCCTGTATTCTGCGCGTCATACTTCCTATTATAGATATCTCGTCTTCAGATGCACTGTCTACAGGGACTATCTCCTCGGCATATAAAGCCTGCGCTAATTCTCTTGCCGTTGAAAGGTTTCGCTCCTCCATCAATTTCCACAGTCTGTTATAGAAAATCTTTTCATCATCATGATTTATAGATTTGAATGCCATTATATCACCTCGTTAAAGACATATTTATCTTTTTTATGTTTACAAACGATTGAGACAGACAATTTTAAAGATTGATTCATCCGTCATCTAGTAGTATGATATAGCTACACCAAGGAACTGTCAATCCCAGACAAACATATATTTAGGAGGTTATCTATGAGCGAACAAAATACTATGCAGCCACTCTGCGAAACGAAACCTCTTCAGAACATAGTCATCGATGAAGTCTGTCAAAAAATTTCTGATGCAGTAATCGATGCCGAAGCCACATCAGAAGAGAAATATATAACAAAACAAAAATTAATTGTGTCGGCCGATGACATGAACACCCAAGAACAGCTAGATGCTATGGACAGAAATTACGACCGCAGAAATCAGGAGCGTTGGCAAAACGTACTCTATTTTGCCGTAGTATCCTTTAGTATAGTTGGAATAGCAATTGGTAGCCCTATTGCAATCAAAAACGTCCACAGACTTCTCTCAGCCGTATAAGTTAAACTGAAGAAGCCAGGAGTTTTCTACATTGTATGAACTTGATGTTGAAAATTCGATGTTTCGTCCTATTGACGGTTTTGTGCAGAACAGCTATAATATAATCGATATTATCATAATTCAAATTATATTAAGCAAGAGGTGAACGGTATGGACTTCATCGGCAGAACATCCGAACTGGCAACGCTGAATGCAGAATTAGAGCGCGGCAGCGGCTTTGTGGTGATTTACGGCAGGCGGCGTGTTGGAAAAACAACGCTGATTAAAGAGTTTATCAAGGACAAACGCGCATTCTACTTTCTGGCAACCACAGAGAGCGAAGCCCAGAGCATGAAGCGGTTTGCCGGGGTGCTTTCCCGCACTACTAAGAATCCCATGCTCAGCAAGGTCACATTCACCGACTGGCTGGATTTATTCCAAGTGGTGGCAGACGACCACCCGGACGAGAAAAAGGTGCTTGTCATTGATGAATTTCCGTATCTGGTCAAGACGAACCCGGATTTCCCGTCCATCTTGCAAAATGCATGGGATGAAGTGCTGAAAGACCATAACGTGATGCTGGTTCTCTGCGGTTCCCTCATCAGCATGATGAAAAAACACGCACTTGCCTACGACAGTCCGCTCTATGGCCGTAGAACGGCACAGATTCGGCTGATGCCGCTGCAATTTACGGATGTGTATGCGGCGCAGAACCTGTCGTTTGAGCAGGCTGTGGAGCAGTATGCCATCACGGGCGGCGTACCGAAATATATGGAGTTTTTCCAGACGGATGAGCCGCTGGTGGAGCAGATTCGGCGTGTGGTACTGTCGAAAAATGGCTTTTTGTATGAAGAACCTGATTTCCTGCTCAACGAGGAAGTGCAGACGCCCATCAACTATTTCTCCGTGCTAAAAGCGATTTCGGACGGCAACCACAAGCTGAGCAAGATCGGCATGACGATGGAACAGGACACTTCGGCTATTACGCCGTACCTTAAAACACTGATCGACCTTGGTTTTGTTATCAAGAACGTTCCCATCACCGAAAAGAATCCAGAGCGTTCCCGGAAAAGCCTGTATTATGTCTCGGACAACTTCATCCGCTTCTGGTTCCGCTATGTGTACCCATTCAAGGGGGAGTTGGAACTGGACAATCAGCGGATCGTGCTGGACGAGATGAGCAAAGATTTCAAGCAAAAGTTCGTGGCGTTCGCTTACGAGAGCATTTGTCGGAACATCTTTGCGGAGCTGTGCCAAAAGGGGCAGATCGACTTTGCACCCTCACGCATTGGCTCTTACTGGCGCAATGATAATGAGGGCGATACGGAAATTGATGTTGCGGCTGTGGACAACCAGCACAAACAGCTGTTCCTCGGTGAGTGCAAGTACCATGCGAAACCTGTGGATGTGGCGGTCTACTCTGCTTTGCAGGAGAAGAGGCAGTCAAAAGAGCTTGCAGCAGCATTTAAGGGATATGAGGTCGTGTACGGGCTATTTTCCAAAAGTGGTTTTACAGATCGACTGGCGGAAATGGCAGCGGAGAATTCCGACCTGATTCTGATTCAGGAAGATGCAGTTTACAAGAAATAATATAATCTGAATTATCATAAGTTTAATTATATTATTGCGGGATTTTCTGTGCGCTATGTTTAGCGACCTTGGACTAAGATGTAGCATCCTTTGGGCAAGATTTAGCAACTATGCCTTAAAAAATAGCAATCTCTGAAAAAGTTTAGCAGGTGTTCATATCTCATGGGGTACGGAAAGTGTGGAAAGTAATGCGGAAAGTGCGGAAACTTGCCATACAAAAAAGCAGAAACTTCTTTCCCCAAATGGCAACCTTTATGCTAAAAGAGTCAACTTCATCTCAAAAAATGGCAACCTCCATGCTAAAAGTAGCAAGTGACATATACAAAATGCCATTATCCATTATATAGAAATGCCCACTCCCCTGAGAACTCCTCAGACAAGTGGGCATTCTTCTTCCTATATATCAAATATACCTTTGTTGTCACTCAAATCGCCACCAAGTCATGGATCAAAAATCATCATTTTTCATTTGTCCCAGAGTAAGTGCACGGTTTCAAGGGATGCAATGGGCACTCCGACTTGCAAAATACGACAAAGGGTGCAGAAATTGCCGGGCAGAAAATCACGATGCTTTGCACAAAAACGACATAAACTCGAAACTTCTAAAATCAGAGTGTTCTGCCTAGTGGGCTCTTTTAATCAGAGGGCCAAGGATTCGAGTTCCCTCGAGCGCACCAAAAGGACGATAAATCGTTGAATCAAACGGTTTGTCGTCTTTTTTATTTTATACGGGCTTTTTGAGCTTGTACCTATGATTTTTTCAAAAATTTTAGAGGTCAGAGGTACAAAAATGAAGAAGATTCAGAAGAATGCAGCCCGGTTTGATAATCTATAACAATTTTCAATAATACAGCAGAGAGTACTTTAACTTTTGAGAAAAAGTGATATAACAGGGGCAAAGAAGGTGAGTGCTATGTTGCACAACGAAGCTCGAAAGTTGATTCTGGAAGGATACGATAAGGGTATCAGCGTAAAGGAACTGGCAAAATGCTTTTCTGTAAACACCTGTTCGGTCTATCGCTTGCTGAAGCGTCGGAACGAAACAGGAAGCTACGAAACTCAAACGAATCTCCGAGGAAAGAAGCTCAAATTGTCCGAGGCGGATCATCAGCACATCCTTTCGCTTCTGGAGAAACAACCGGATATCACTTGTCTGGAGATCATTGAAACGTTGGATTTGCCTGTCAGTATTGATACTGTCTGGCGTTTTCTTCAGAAAGCAGGATATCGCCGTAAGAAGAAATCTCTTCATGCCAGTGAACAGGAGCGTCCCCGATGTGGCCGAGAAGAGGAAAAACTGGAACGGCCTTATGTCTGGATTCAAGGCAAGTGATCTTGTGTTTCTGGATGAAAGCGGACGCAATACGGATATGACAAGGAGGTATGCCTATTCACTTGGAGGAAGCAGAGCTGTCGATTCTGCACCACTTTCCAAGCCCAAGAACACGACCGTTCTGTCATCCATCCAGTTGGATGAGATACTACGGTATACCACTTTTTGTGGAGAGGTTTAAGCGGTATGCGCTTTAATTTTGAAAATCGCTATAAACAAAACAGGAGGGACAGCTCGCGGGCTGTCCCTCCTGTTTTGTAAAGCGCTTATTCCAAATTCCCCGTCAGGGTCATGACGGCGGAGAGAACGGCCAGAGGGGCCGTCTCGCAGCGGAGGATGCGGGGGCCGAGGCCGACTGTTTTGGCACCGGCCTGGGCTGCCATCTCGGCTTCCTCGGCGGCAAAGCCGCCCTCGGCACCGGTGATGACGGCGATCTTCGGCTTTTTGCCGTCGGCGGGGCGGACATTGGCCAGCAGCTCCCGCAGCGGGGCGCCGCCGCACTCGTAGCAGAAGAGCGCGAGGTCGTACCCTTCCAGACTGCGGCAGACCGCGCCGAAGTTTGGCAGCGGCAGGGCCACATCCGGCAGGATGCCCCGGCCGCACTGCTTGGCGGCCTCGAAGGCGATGCGGTTGTAGCGCTCGTTCTTCTGCTCCTCTTTCTTGGGGGCGGCCACACAGTAGCGGCTGAAGAAGGGAACGAAATGAGCGCAGCCCAGCTCGACGCCGTGGCGGATGACCTGTTCCAGCTTGTCCTGCTTGGGATAGCCTGCAAAGAGGGTCACTTCCACGC
>ERZ1026858.794-NODE-794-length-16714-cov-5.653581_pt1 | contig 16714 bp, 9 predicted proteins | sample MGYA00380159_ERZ1026858 | MGnify/ENA primary metagenome ERZ1026858 (study PRJEB33269, sample SAMEA4719795) | human gut metagenome | biome: human-associated habitat; feature: organic feature; material: feces | place: Cameroon | collected 2013-10 ...
GTCCACCTTCCATTACGGCTACACAGCTGTTTGTTGTACCTAAGTCAATACCAATGATTTTTCCCATAATCTTGTTCCTCCTGTTTATTTTCAACTAGATTTGATATATTCTATATTTTCATGTAAATTAGTTGGCTACTTTTACCATACTGTGGCGGACTACGAAATCCTTGTAGGTGTAACCCTTCTGGAATTCTTCTACCACAATATTCTCACCAGCTTCTTCGTCCTCCACATGCATCACTGCGTTGTGGAAGTTCGGATCAAATTCCTTACCAACTGCTTCAATCGGTTTCACGCCCAGCTCATCTAATGTTGTAATCAGCTGTTTGTAGATCATCTTCATGCCATCTGCAAAAGAATCTCCTTCAGGTGCCTGTGCAAGACCTCTCTCAAAGTTATCCACAACCGGAAGCATCTTCTCAACAATATCCTTGGCTCCGATGATATACATACTGGATTTCTCTTTTTCCGTTCTCTTACGGAAGTTATCGAATTCAGCCATGTTTCGTTTCAGTCTGTCTGTAAGTTCTTCAATCTGCTGTTCAAATTTATCTTTTTCTTTTTTCTTCTTGCCGAAGAAAGAAGTTTTTGATTTGCTGTCTTTCTTGTCATCCTGGGAAGCTTCCTCGTCTCCGTCCTCTACCGGGATTTCCTCTGTTTCTGCTTCACCGTTCTCTACAACCTCAGGTTCATTCTCAACAGTTTCTTCTGTTACCGGAGTCTCTGTTGTCTCTTCTTCCTGAGCTGTGTTCTTTGTTTCTTCTGACACTCTCTATTACCGCCTTTCTAACTCTCTTTCTTAATCAGTTCGTCCAGCTGGACTTTCAAAGCCTTCAGGCTGTCAACTACATTTGCATAATCCATACGCTTGGGACCGATGATACCGATGGTACCATGCATTCCTTCTCCAAGTTCGTAAGTGGCTGTGACCACACTGCAGTCTTTCATGGTCTGCACCGGCATCTCATCACCAATGTACACCTGAATTCCTGTGTTCTCGGTATCAGACATTCTCTCTTTCACCAGGTCTACCAGATCCTGCTTCTCTTCAAATGCTGAAATCAGCTCGCTCGCTTTGCTTGTGTCTGCAAGCTCCGGATACTTGAAAATATTGGTTGCTCCTGAAGTATATATCTGCATATCATCTTCGTCTACCTGGATGGTGTCTGCCACTGCATCAAGGACTGTGCCAACCACAGAGCCATGTACACCTGCCTGTTCTTTCAGGCGGGCGATCATTCCCAGGTTGATGTCCTGAATAGGCACACCATTTAAGTTGGTGTTAAGAAGAAGATTTAATTTCAGGATTGTCTGATCGTCCATCTCCTCATCCAGATTGATGATCTGGTTTCGGATGACATTGTTATCACTCACTACTACTGCCACAAGCTGAAGTGGTGTCACTCGGGAAAGCTGGATGAATTTAATCTTGCTTCCGCTGTACTGTGGAACAGAGATCATTGTTGCATAGTTGGTATTGGAGGCAAGTACCTTTGCCACCTGTTTCAGCATTTTATCCAGTTTATCGGTTTTCTCTATCATGAGATCTTTGATTTCCTGAACCTCTGATTCCTTTTCTTTCATCAGCTCGTCTACGTAGAGGCGATAACCTTTATCAGAAGGAATTCTTCCGGCTGAGGTGTGGGGCTGTACGATATATCCCATATCTGTCAGGTCTGACATCTCATTCCGGATGGTGGCAGAGCTTACATTTAAATCTGCAAACTTGGAAATGGTCCGGGAACCCACCGGTTCGCCTGTTTCCATGTAGGTTTTGATGATAGCTTTTAGTATTTTCTTTTTACGATCATCTAATTCCTGATCCATGAAGTTCCACTCCTTTACTGCCTTTGTTTTTGGTTTGTTAGCACTCATGCTTTAGGAGTGCTAACACCTTATGCTCATAAGATAGCACTCTTGATTTGGTTTGTCAATATTATTTTGTGAATTTTTTGTTATTTTATGAACAATGGGGATTGTTACTTATCCAATGTATCCAGGTTCTTTTTCAGGTCGATCATTTTGTCGCGGAGTTCGGCGGCTTGTTCGAAGTTGAGGTCTGCGGCTGCGGCGCGCATTTGTTTTTCTACCTGGGAGATGAGTTTGGTGAGTTCTTTGCGGGTCATGGACTCTGGGTCTTTCTGGAGTCGTACTTCGGTTTCGGCTACTGCTTTGGATACGGCGATGAGGTCGCGAACTGCTTTTTTGATAGTAGTCGGAGTGATTCCATGTTCTTTGTTGTAGGCTTCCTGGATGGTGCGACGGCGGTTGGTTTCGGTGATGGCTTTGTGCATGGAATCGGTCATGTTGTCTGCATACATGATTACATGACCTTCACTGTTTCGGGCAGCTCGTCCGATGGTCTGGATGAGGGAGGTTTCGGAACGGAGGAAGCCTTCTTTGTCTGCATCCAAGATTGCTACCAGGGTGATCTCCGGGATGTCCAGGCCTTCCCTGAGGAGGTTGATTCCTACCAGTACATCAAAGACATCCAGACGCATATCGCGGATGATGCGGGCACGCTCTAAGGTATCGATATCGGAATGGAGATAGCGGACCCGGATTCCTACTTCTTTCATATATTCTGTCAGGTCTTCTGCCATTCGTTTGGTGAGAGTAGTGATCAGGATTTTGTGTTTCTTTGACACTTCTTTGTTTACTTCTCCGATCAGGTCGTCAATCTGTCCTTCAATGGGGCGAACTTCTACTTTCGGATCCAGAAGTCCGGTTGGACGGATGATCTGTTCTGCACGAAGGAGTTCATGATCATACTCATATTGTCCCGGAGTGGCGGATACAAACATAACCTGATCCAGTTTTGATTCGAATTCTTCGAAGCTTAAAGGACGGTTATCCTTTGCCGAGGGAAGACGGAAACCATAGTCCACCAGCGTCTGCTTACGGCTCTGGTCACCGGCGTACATTCCTCCTACCTGAGGTACTGTAATATGAGATTCATCTATAATAAGTAAGAAGTCATCTCCAAAATAGTCCAGCAGTGTGTATGGTGGCTGTCCGGGCTTTAATCCTGACAGATGTCTGGAATAATTTTCGATTCCTGAACAGAATCCAGTTTCTTTCATCATTTCAATGTCGAAATTGGTGCGTTCTGAGATTCGCTGGGCTTCCAGAAGTTTATCTTCACTTTTGAAATACTCTACGCGTTCTTTTAATTCTTCTTCTATTGCTACAGCTGCTCTCTGGATCTGTTCTGCAGGCACTACATAGTGGGATGCAGGGAAGATGCTGATATGAGAACGCTGGCATTTGATTTCTCCTGTCAGTACATCAATTTCTGAAATACGGTCGATCTCATCTCCGAAAAATTCTACTCTCACGGCTGTGTCGGAGCTGTTGGCAGGAAAAATTTCCAGAGTATCTCCGCGGACACGGAAAGTGCTTCGGTGGAAGTCCATTTCATTTCTGGTGTACTGAATATCGATCAGCTCCCGGATCACCTCATCCCGGTCTTTGGTCATTCCCGGACGCAGGGAGATCATCATGTCAAAGAATTCCTGAGGGGAGCCCAATCCGTAGATACAGGAAACAGAGGAAATGACCACTACATCTTTCCGTTCTGACATTGCAGCTGTGGCAGAGAGACGGAGTTTGTCAATCTCGTCATTGATGGAGGAGTCTTTAGCGATATAGGTGTCCGAAGACGGGACATAGGCCTCCGGCTGATAGTAGTCATAATAGGAAACAAAATATTCCACCGCATTCTCCGGGAAAAATTCCTTCATCTCTCCGTAAAGCTGTGCCGCGAGAGTTTTGTTGTGGGCAAGGATAAGGGTTGGTTTATTAAGCCGGGCGATAACGTTCGCCATAGTGAAGGTCTTGCCGGAGCCTGTGACACCCAGTAAAGTCTCGAACTGGTTGCCTTCTTTAAAACCTTCGACCAGTTTCTCGATTGCCTGAGGCTGGTCACCGGTGGGTTTGTATTCGGAGTGCAATTTAAAATGATCCATAATATTCTCCTGTTTTAATCAAATTTCGCTTATCAAAAATTGAGATATGTTTTAGTATGGTTATGTTTTCAGTATATCATCCCATATAAAAAAAGTACAGAACAAACGAATACCTGTTCTGCACTTTAGAACGTGTCGCTACTGTTCACACGCTACTATTCCGCGAGGTGTTTTTTGTGAGCGAAGGTCACAGAAAAACCGAGACATGCCGCGCGAGTTTATGCGAATAGCATAAATTCTGTGCATCGCGAAGCATGTTACTGGGCACGGAGTGAACAGTAACAACGTGTCTGAAGTATACTTTATGCTATTGTTCGCTCCGCCTGTCTAAAACCCCACAAATAGTCTTCTCAACTTTTTCTGCATCAACAGGTTTTGCAATATGTCCGTTCATTCCTTTTGCCAGTGCCTTTTTTCTGTCTTCTTCGAAGGCATTGGCTGTCATGGCAATGATTGGAATATTTGCTTTGTTCTTATCTGACAGTCCACGGATCATCTCAGTTGCCCTGTAGCCATCCATGTTCGGCATCTGGATATCCATAAGAATCAGGTCATAGGTGCCTGCCGGAGACTGCTCGATTCTGTGGACACACTGAATGCCATCTTCCACTCTGTCAATTACCAGTCCCTCTGTCATCAGAATTTCCATTGCAATCTCTGCATTCAGGTCATTATCCTCTGCAAGCAGCACATGTTTTCCTTTAAGGATTTCTCTTGAAGCATCTGTTGTTTTCTCTGATTTTTTCTCATAACACCCTGCATCTGCAATCCTGTGCTGAAGTATAACAGTAAACCGACTTCCTTTTCCGGATTCACTTTCTACTTCGATGGTTCCGCCCATCATATCAACCAGATTTTTCACGATAGACATTCCCAGTCCGGTTCCGCCTATTTTTCCGGCTGTTGTATTCCGTTCCCGGCTGAAGGACTCGAAGATAATTGGGAGATATTCTTTGCTCATGCCAATGCCGGTATCCGTAACTTCTGTTTTAATCCTTACATATCCTTCTTCGCTGCACGGAAGTTCTGTGGTTGTCAGAGATACTGTACCACCATCCGGTGTATATTTAATCGCATTGCTGACAAGATTAATCATAATTTCTCTTATCTTGGTGCCATCACAGATAATATACTGGTGTACCACATTATCCTCATGCAAAAAAGTAATCCCCTTCTGCTGTGCTTCCTCTCCGAAAACATCATAAAATTCTCTCAGCATACTGCTTATTTTTACATAATCCTCGCTCAGCTCTACCTTTCCGCTCTCGATCCGCGCCATATCAAGCACATTGTTAATGATCGACAAAAGCAGATTTCCTGACTGCTCTATCTTTTCCTGATAATCCAGAAGTTTGGGATCTGTCAGTCTCTTTCCAAGCATCTGGTTATATCCCAGGATCACATTCATAGGTGTACGGATATCATGAGACATATTATTCAGGAAATTGGTCTTTGCCAGGTTCGCACTCTCTGCCTTTTCCACAGCAATCTGCAGCTTTTTGTTCAGTTGTTGTGTTTCATCTGCCGCCTGTTTTGCAACAGTCTCAGCCTGACGCGCCTTTTGCAGCAAGCCCAGGATTGATATCAGAATCAGCATAATAACCACTGCACTGCACAGTAAAACTACAGCCAGATTATCCTTTACAAATTTTTCCAGAGTAACCTTCCCCGGTGTACTCTCATACATGGCGATGGCACTTGTAAGCATATTGGAAGGCATGGCTTTAATCGTCTTATTCAATATGGACAACAGGTAATGGTTGCCGCTTTTTACTGCAAAAGCCGACTTCTCAGGGTTGGAAAGAGGCAGACTGTATAAATTGTATTTTTCACTGTAATCCAATGCAGAAGCAACTCCTGCGACAAATCCGTCTGCCTGCTTCTTTATCACAAGATTTGCCGCATCATCCACAGAATCGCACTCTACGATTTCCCACTGAGGATAGTAATATTCAATATGCTTTTCCAACGGCAGATCATCCTTTGGAACTGCAATACGGTTTGATTCATTCTCATTAAAAGATGTCTTATTGGTGACAGCCATCAGATTATAGGTCCAGGCTGTATTGGTAAAAGCGAAATGGTATTCCTCTGCTGTGTCCAGATTCTGACTGAAATGAAAGATCATATCAATTTCATCCGATTGCAGGGCTTTCGTCTCCTCCTCGTAGCTGTTATATTCTGTCAGTTCAAAGTCCAGCTTCTGGTTTCCCAGACAGCCTGTTGCATATTGAATATAATCAGTCATTGCACCGCTGAATCTGCCCTCCGGCATCTCTATGGTACTGATTCCTGCATCGTCTTTCAGAAATCCGATGCGGATCGCCCCATGCTCTTTCAGCCATTTTTTCTCCTCACCGGAAAGAATCGGTGTATAATCCAGGGAAAAATACTGCTTATATAAATCTGCCAGATAAAATGGATTATCATCCTCCAGTCTGCGCATAGCATTATCCAGTTCTTCTTTGATCTCCGGATGATCCTTGTTGATTGCATAATAGATACCTGATTTTCCCACATTTACAACTGTGGAAATCCCCTGCGCAGCCCACAAAGACTCCTCCAGGGAAACAAAGGCATCGATTTCATGATCTGCCAGCTTTCTGTTCACATCATCATTATTGGCTATATTCACATGCGTTGTTTTCAGATCATATTTCTGCTCCCATTCTGTGAGCATAACCTCCGGCTGGGTTCCTCTCAGCACACCGATCCGTTTTCCATTCAGCGTCTGGAAATTGTAAACTGAAATATCCGTATCCGAAAGATCTGCATACAGATAATATTTCTCCTCGCCCATAGGTTCATCGGAAAACAGCATCTGCTTTGCACGTTCCTCTGTGTAGGAAATATCACCCATAATATCAAATTCACCGTTTATAAGCTTTTCAAAACAGTTGGACCAATCACAGGTGACATACTCAAACTTCCATCCTGTATAGCCGGACAGAGTTTCCAGAAGCTCATATCCATAGCCCTTCCTTGCACCTTTCTCATTGACATAATTAAAAGTGTCCTCGAAGGAACCTACGCGGACAACTCTTTCCGGGGTTTCTTCCTCCGCAGCTTTTGCTGTGACGGGTGTCACACACAGGATGCAGGTCAGAATCAGGCTTAGTATCATGCATATGCATACAATCTTTTTTCCTGTTCTGGTCATTGATTCTTTTTCTTTCATTTAATTTCTATATTCCCTTCCCAGTCTGTCGATGTATCAGAATATGTTTCAAAAATGCTTTCCTCAAAAAATGATTTTTCAGACACGCTCTGAGATAATGAACATTATTGCTTAAAAGTATTCTGCAGAATCTTTCTCATCTTTTCAATATCCACAGGTTTCGCAATATGTCCGTTCATTCCTTTTGCCAGTGCTTTCTTTCTGTCTTCCTCAAAGGCATTGGCAGTCATGGCAATGATTGGAATATTTGCTTTGCTCTTATCTGACAAGCCTCGGATTACCTCCGTTGCTTTATACCCATCCATGTTCGGCATCTGAATGTCCATAAGGATCAGGTCATAGGTGCCTGCCGGTTTCTGTTCTATCCTTGCCACACATTGAACTCCATCCTCAACACGATCAATCATAAGTCCCATATCCTCCAGAATAAACTCTGCGATTTCCGCATTCAGATCATTATCCTCTGCAAGCAAAATATGTTTTCCGCTTATTCTATCTGTTTCATCCATATCTATAGATTTTTCCGTATCCTGTTCATAATAACTCTTATCAGCAATCCTGTATTCCAGAGTAACTGTAAATTTACTTCCTTCCCCCAGCTTACTTTCTACTTCAATAGTTCCGTACATCATATCAATATATTTCTTTATGATCGGCATTCCCAGACCTGTCCCCGCAACTTTTCCGGCCGTTGTATTTCGTTCCCTGGCAAAAGCCTCAAAGAGAGATGGAAGGAATTCTTCGCTCATTCCGATACCTGTATCAATTACCTGAGTCCGTATCCGCATATAGTCTTTCCTGTCACAGTCAAGTTCTGTGATCTTTATGGTAACCCTTCCCCCTGAAGCTGTATATTTTACCGCATTGCTGATCAGATTGAGGAAAATTTCCCTGTTCTTTGTCCCATCGCAGATTACGTGCTCATGCTGCACATCGTATTCCATCTCAAGGTGAATACCTTTTTTCTCCGCTTCTGCCTGGAAAATTTTGTAAATTCCCTGATAAATATCTCTGATCTTCACATAATCCTCATCCAGTTCCACCTTACCGCTTTCAATCCGTGCCATGTCCAGCACATTGTTGATAATAGATAGCAGCAGATTTCCGGACTGTTCCATCTTCTCCTGATAGTCCAGAAGCTTGGGATCTGTCAGTTCCCTTTTTATCAGCTCACTGTATCCCAGCAGGGCATTCATGGGTGTCCGGATATCATGAGACATATTGAAAAGGAAATCTGATTTGGCGGCATTAGCCTTTTCTGCCTGAATCTGGGCTTTTCTTGCTTTCACCATCAGGTAAACTATAATCATTATAATAACCAGAACCGTACTTACAAAACCAATAGAAACTGCTCGCAGGTTATCCTTTATGTATTCTGCCAGAGTGACCTTTCCCGGTTCGTTTTCATATACGCAAAACTGACTGGAAAGCCTGGAAGCAGGCAGAGTCTGAATGGTTTTGTTCAGGATATTCATTAATGTTGTATTGTCCCTGGTGACTGCAAAGCAGGAATCCCCGGATTTCGTAAGAAAAATACTGCGCATTTTGCTGTCTGCCATTGTCTTTAATGACTGTCCTGCCTTCACAACAAAACAGTCTGCCTCACCGCTGTGAACTGCCTTCTCAACCTCATCGGATGAGTCATATTCCTTTATTTTCCAGAAAGGATAGTTAAAAGAAATATACCACTTTCCCAGCAGGTTATTCCTTCTCACTGCTACTGTATTCTCTTTATTTTCATCAAACTTTTTAACACCTGTGAGTACTGCAACATTGACTTCAAAAACAGTATTTGACAATATAACATCGTTTTGCTCAGCTTCATATGGATTCTGATTCATATGAAAAATCATATCAATCCTGCTATCCTTTAATGCCTGTAGCTCTTCCTCCTGGGAATCAAAGCCTGTCAACTGAAATTCTATGTTTTTTTCTCCCAGACAGCCAGAAGCCAGACTAATATAATCGTTAATAATTCCTACCGGTTTCTCTGACTCCGTACCCACAAGGCTGACACCCACATCATTTTTCAGATATCCAATCCTGACCGCCCCATGCTGTTCCAGCCAGTTCTGCTCCTCATCCGTAAGAGTTTCAAGGGAATTTGCGGAGAGATACCTCTTATAAAGATCGTCTGTATAAAAAGGATTCTCCCTCTCAATCTTCTGCATTGCCTGATCCAGCTCCTCTTTCAGATCCGGGCGTTTTTTGCTGACTGCAAAATAGTTATAGGAGCCGCCGATCAGAAGAGCTGGTGAAATGTTATCTCTTTCCCACTGTGGAGATTCATTCAAAACAAACCCATCAATTTCATGATTTTTCAATTTCTGACGGACATCGTCTACATCGATAATATCAACCTGCTGCATGTTTACTCCATGGCTTTTTTCCCACTCATGAAACATTTCGGCAGAAAGTGTATCCGGCATCATCCCGATCCTCTTCTCATTTAATGTAGTCAGATTTGAAACAGAGATGTCTGTATTGGATGGATTCACATACAGATAATATCTATCCTCTCCCATAGGCAACGCTGAAAAAAGCATGGAAGTGGAGCGTTCCTCTGCATAGGAGATACCTCCCAGCAGATCGATCTGTCCTTTTTTCAGCATGCTCATCAGTTCTGCCCAGCTTCCATCCACATATTCATATTTCCAACCGGTATGCGCAGCTACTGCCTGTTGGTATTCGTAGCTGTAGCCTCTCCTCTGACCGTCTGATCCTGTAGTATTATAGATTCCTTCATACCAGCCTACTCTGACTGTCCGAGTTTTTTCTTTCTCTGCTGATACAGGAAAGGGAAGCACAGTAACATATAAAACAAGGCATAATAAAATGCAGATATATCTCTGTACATTTAACTTAAACTTTTTCATTTACCTGTTATCCTTCTCACGCTGCTTTAAAACCAGTGCATACACATCCGGCCATTTTTTCTCTAACTGCTCATCCAAAAGTCGCCTGCGCTCCTCGAACATCGCCACCAACTCCGGATGCTCTTTCAGCATCTGTTCCCGGAGTTTCTTTCGATGCTTCTCAAAACGTACAGTCAGTTCCTGTTCATCCTGTCCGGAAATCTTTACAATTTCTTTCATATGCTCTTCCAGATGCTCAATCCATGCATCTGCATCAAGTTCGTCCATATGATTCCACTGGCCATGGAGCAGCTCCTGCATATCTCCGTTCTCTTTTAAATGTTCAATCTGCAGATGAATCTGCTTCTCTATCTCTGCCTCAGAATCAGAACTAAAAGCCCAGACAAATTCCTGTACACTGTTGTCCACACGCTTTCTGAACGGAGAACGTTCTGTATTATCTACATTGCCCTTCAAAGGATAAGGATAATGGATTCCCATATCCTTTAATGCAACATGTATGGTCCGGCGCACACGTCCCTCTTCGATCATAAATCCAAGTCCCAATGCACGCATCTGTTCATTCAGCTCAGCAATATGCTCTGTTATGTAGAAACGAATTCCTCTTGCCTTCAGAGAACGGTACAGAATTGCAAGCCTGTCCGCAGCCGTAACATCAATACTGCCAATCCCGCTGGCATCCAGAATTACTGCTTTGGTATCCGGTCCAATGACATTCTCAATATCCTGCTGTAAAATATCTATATTTGCAAAAAACAGGCTGCTGCTGAATCGGTAGATCACCACGCCCTCAATCTCGCAGTTATGCAGGCTTTCCGTAAGATCCTCGAAATGCCTGTGTCCCGGCTGCACTCCCAGAAAACAGCGTGCCGGTTTCGCAGTACGGATGATCATCTCTGCAAAGGAGAGAATAATACCGATCAATACTCCATTGATGGTGCCAAGCATCAGCACTCCCCAGAATGCGCCCCAGTAGATCAGGCATTCCTTTTTGCTGATTTTCCTCAAACGTACAGCCAGATCAAATTCCGTTGCCCCCAGAAGTGAGGATATCACAATTGCAGTCAGCATGGGAACCGGCAGATAAGCGATCAGCCCGGTTGCTCCCAGAAGCACAAAAATCATGGAAATTCCTGCAACAATTCCTGTCAGCTGTGTTTTTCCCTGGTACTGTTCACTGATAGCGGTACGTGACACCGAACCATTGATCGGACAGCAACCTGTCAGAGCTGCCGCCAGATTTCCCATGGAAAAGGCTACCAGCTCCTGATTGGCATTTACCCTGTAACCATTTTTCTGTGCAAAGCTGTTCTCACCAAGTAAGGTTTCCGCCATGATCACTACAGCAATGGACAGACTGTAGATAACTGCTTCCTTCAGACCGATGGCAGAGAAGTCAGGAATACTCCATACAGGCAGCCCCGGTTCTACTGCATCCAGTGTGCGGATTCCCCAGTTGGAAATCGGGACGAAATAGGATAATAATACACCTGCAGCCATCAGAACTACTACCATAGGAAACTTAGGCATGATTTTTTTCATTACCAGAAGGATGACCAGAGAAACCAGACCTAAGATCAGTGAAGGCAGATTGATCTGTCCCAATGTAGCCCAGATATGCTCTGCCAGCTCCGGCAACTCTCCGGTTCCTGCAATTCCGCCCATTAATTTGGGCACCTGCATGAGAATAATTGTGGTACAGATACCTGTGATAAAGCCTCCCATTACAGGTGCGGAAATATAGTTTACCAGTTTTCCAGCTTTAAAAAATGCAAATATAAACAGCCAGACTGCCACAAAAAATGTGAGTACCGGCACAACCGCCACGGCCTGTTTCGAACCACTCTGGATTCCCATTTCCACCAGTGCCGCCCCGACTAACGCCGCTGGTGCTGCATCCACCCCGAAGATGAACTGGGGTGATGTGGAAAACAGCCCAAACAATATGATCGGGAATACAGAGCCGTACAGTCCATAAACCGCCGGAAGCCCTGCAATCTGGGCATAGCCCATGGAAATCGGGATCGAGACAGCCATAATAATCAGCCCGGTGAGGATGTCCTTTGATAAATTTTTTCTGTCGTAATTTCGCAATGTTTTGGCTAACTCCATCTGCATTTGTTTTGTGTTCCTCCGTTTTTTCCAAGCATCATGTTACTAAAATAGTACCTTCTCTACTTGCTCATAACCAAATAACTGATTCACAGCTTATTTGGTTAATAATGTACCTCCATTTTTTTACATAAAATTTCTAAGTCTTCCAAAATTGTTTCAAAATCCAGAGTATGCTCGACATCGTAATTTTCTTTAATGAAAGCTATGCCTTTGAATTGAAAAAGGTACTGAAACGCTTCTTTGGCACTTAGATTGTGTTTATTGGCAAATTCATTTACACACGCAACAGTAAAACCAATTTTTCTTTTTTGTTCGCTCATTCAAAAACTCCCCATTATTCTGTAATGCCTGCCTATAAGATAACTAACAGTATATCATACTTCACATTTTTTTCCATGCCTCCTGTAACAGAAAAAAACAGTAACTTTTTATCAGCGCAGATAATTTCTCTAAATCATCCAGATTATAATCCCGATAAAGTTCTCATCACCAGATCTACATCTTTGTTCTCCAGTTCCTGAATAATGTGCAGGTATGTTTTCTGTGTTGTAGTCATACTTGCATGCCCCAGTCTACGCGCAACACTGGCAATGGACACTCCTGCAAACAATAATAATGAGGCATGGGTATGTCTGAGTCCATGTATGGAAATCTCAGATATTCCACACCTTCTGCAATGCCTGGTAAGCACATCATTCACAGTAGAATTGTAAACCTTTGATTCTCCCACAAAAACAGGTTGATCCTGTGGAAGTGTTTTGGTCAGTTCTGAGAATTTTACAACAATCTGCCAGTCAATCTGAATTTTTCTCACAGAAGATTTATTCTTCGTTGGAAGGAAACCACCTTCACCTTTATAATCCCAGGTTTTGCTTATTGACAGCGTCTGCCTGCCAAAATCAAAATCTGCCGGAGTAATCGCCAGAGCTTCTGAAAATCTCATTCCGGTTTTTGCAACAAGAAGAATAAACCAATCCCAGTTTGGTTCCTCCTTAATATCCAGATCAGCGATCAATGTATGAAGTTCAAACTGATTCAGATATTTTATTTTCTTGGCCTTGGGAGTTTTCCCCTTAATAATGGCTTTTCTGGTTGGATCTCGTTCTATCATTCCTTCATCAACCGCATCCAGAATAGCACCTTTCAGCTGATGATGAAAATCCAGCGTAGTCTGTCTCTCATGTTCTCTTGCATAATCATTCAAAAGCTGCTGATATGCCGTTCTGGTCAGCTCTGACACCCTCAGTTCAGGCACCAGCTTCTCCACCCACCTCTGTGTCATCAGATATTTTGCCATAGTTGCTTCACGAATTGCACCCTTTTTATATACATCAATCCACTGTGCATAATACTGCGAAAACAGTACATTGTTATTTATATCATTTGACATAAGCATTCTCCATTTCCGAAATTACCTGCGCTGATATTCACAATGTAATGATTATAGCAATTCTACAAATAGAGCGGATAAATTGATGGATTTATGCAGTCATAAGAAGAGGTTTTATCTCTTCGTCCAGAGTTTTCTTCAATTCTGCCATCATGCGATTATAAAATTTATACTTCGGCAAAGCTGTTTCCTGTGCTTCTTTGTAGCTGGTATAATCAACAGTCGCCTTAATTGCCGTTTCATTGGGGATTTTCCCATTTCTGTAATGGATTGCCGCATACATCACATCATCCTTTGATGCATACCATTGAATACAGAAATCAGAGATAACTTTTTCCACACAATCTCGTTTCATATTCTCAATAATATTAAGGATAGACTTTCCTCTGTACTTTCTGTCATCTTTCTCAATATCTGCAATCAGATTGGACATAAGGTCTGCTACTTTTTCATTATCTTTACGAAGCTCCGCCACGTACTGTTTTACTTCTTCCAGCTTTTTCTGCCGTTCCTGTGGTGTAATTTCCTCATCCTCCTCTGTCGGAGTCACAATATTCTGGATCAGGTTAATAATATATTCGTAGTCAATCTTTGTACTGCTATATGCCATCAATTCATAATCCTGATCCACCTGTGTGTCACCGGAATCTGAATTCCCATGATCTTTGGAATCACGAATCTCTTCCATTACATTTTTATAATGGCCTGCATAATCGTCATATTCTGCCTCTGTAATTCCATACGCTTCCAACATACTGTCATCATACTTTGTAAAAGATTTCAGCTGTGCAAACAGGCTGTCAAACTCCTGGAACATTTTTGCAAAAATTTTCTTCTCTTTCATGGACATGCCCGGAATGTCCGAAGGCTTCTCAGCGCAGATTTTCAGTGCAGAAAGTGCTTTACGAAATGCAGGCTCTACTTCATCCCATTCTGCCAGCAACGCTGTCTCTGTGCTTCCGGCAGAATACAATTTCACTGCATTGTCCACGCACTTCTTAAAGAGCATTGGTGCCTGAAAAGTTACAATCTGTCCATATGTCTTATTGGTGTCATAAATACGGTTAGTTCTTGAAAAAGCCTGAATCAGATCATGAGGTCCCATAGGCTGACGATCAATAAAAATCGTAGACATACATGGTGCATCAAAACCTGTGAGCAGTCTGTCTACCACAATTACCAGATCCAGCTGTTCTCGTCTGCTCTTAAATCTGGCATCTTTTCTGGCAAGACGTTTATTCAGATTGCCATTATAGCTCTGTATCTGGGACATTTCATATTTCGTTCCAAACATCCCATTGTAATCATTCAAAGATTTCTGCATTTTTTCCTGATTTACATGGGAGCCTTCTTCATTTTCGGTAACAGAGTAGGTGATGGCAAATTTAGGAAAATCCGGAAGCACCTGTCTGATTTTCTCATCAATCACAAGAGAAGTTTCTCCGTTCTTTACCCTGGTAAGCAGTTCATAATATTTCTGTGCAACCTGAATGGATTTGGTTGTAAGCATGCACTCATATGTCATTCCCTTTCCGTTCTGAAAGCCTAATTTGTAATAGGATTTGTTTAAAATTACATCCAATACCTTTAACATATGTGCTTCATTGTCATACTGGCTGCTGTCCGTTTCATCTGTCATATTTTTAGGACCATTATGCTCAACCTGAAATCCCAGAACTGCCTTGTCATGAATTGCATTCTGTATGGTATAAGAATGGAGACATTTTCCATATAATTCTTCTGTTGTTCGTGGCAAATCGCCCATCTGCGGATATGAATTCTCTGCGAAGCGTGGAGTTCCGGTAAAACCGTACCATAAAGATCTGCCAAAGAAACGTTCCAGTTCTCTCTTTGTTTTCGGTGTCACTGCCCTGTGGCACTCATCCACTACAAAAGCAATCCTCAGATTTTTGATTTTATCAAAGTCCGGGGTCCCTTCCTGCAGTCTTTTACTTATGAGAATCTGCATTTTCTGGATTGTCGTTACAATCACCTGACGGTCAGCCGATTTTAATTTCTTTTTGAGATCATTTACATTATCTGTTTCATCCACATCTACCAGATCATTATTTGCATATGCCTGAAATGCCATAGTTGTCTGTGTATCCAGATCTTTACGGTCAATAAGAAAAATCGTCTTATCAATACTTGGAATATCCATCAAAAGATTTCTTGTTGCCTTATAGGATGTCAGTGTTTTTCCCGAACCGGTTGTATGCCATACAAAACCGGATTCTCCGGTTTTTGAAGCTTCACGTATAGACTCAATGGCATGAATCTGATATGGCCTGAGCAGAATCAGCCGCCTAGCATCTTCATCCAGAACTGTGTATCTGGCAATCATTTCATGAGCCTGTGGAATACGGAGTACACTTTTTGCAAAGCTGAGATAATCTGAAACAGGATTATTCTTTCTGTCTACCCATCCACTCATAAATTTGGGATTTAACTCTGTATCCCCTGCTGCCGCAAAATATCTGGTATCCACACCGTTACTGACTACAAACATCTGCACAGCTGAGAAAATCCCGGTAAATTTACCCTCACCAATATATTTTTTTATCTGCCAGAATCCGTCCATGTAAGAATGCTGTTTATTCTTCAACTCAATATGTATCATGGGAAGCCCATTAATCATAAGAGTTACATCAAATCTTCTGTCCCGCACATCTGTGGAATCCTCATCATCTGATTTCAGTGCTTTATACTGATTAATCACTTCATAAACACTGGAACCGCCTGCAATATGCTCATGGTTCATCACTACAAGATGCAACTTTTCCGTATCCCGCTGTACATGAACCATTACCTTTCCATTCTCACCTACCAACCATTCCCCAGCTTTATAAAATGAGGAAAACTGAAGCTGGTTCTTTACCTGTTCAAATTCAGAGTCAGAAAGTCCTTCTCCATTTAGCCTGTCCTTATTATTCTGCTCCAGAATATATCTGAAATTCGCCCACAGATCTTCCTCCGTCTTTAAATCCTCCCGGTATGTCCACTGGGAATCTCCGTAAATTAGCTGTTCTATTAATTTTTCCTCTATCATTGACTCTAATTCTGACATATTTTTCTTCTCCTTTGTGTTTCGTGTGGATAGTTGGATGGTTGGGATGGGGAATTGGCTTTCGCTGGTGAAGAGTGATGAGCCTTTCTAGCTCTTCAAAATACTTTCCAATTTTCT
>ERZ1026858.796-NODE-796-length-16694-cov-10.236072_pt1 | contig 16694 bp, 12 predicted proteins | sample MGYA00380159_ERZ1026858 | MGnify/ENA primary metagenome ERZ1026858 (study PRJEB33269, sample SAMEA4719795) | human gut metagenome | biome: human-associated habitat; feature: organic feature; material: feces | place: Cameroon | collected 2013-10 ...
AAAGTCCGGCAGCATGACCGAGCGGATCAATTGCATCGCTGATAATCAGATCATATTCATCAAACTTGGAGCGCAGAAAGCGCAGGCCGTCGGCATTGAAAACAGTCACGCGGCTGTCATCAAGGCCACAGGCATTATCCGGGAAAAAGTCACGGCATACATCGATAAAGGCATGGTCGGTCTCCACCACGTCAATCTCCTCGATTTCCTCGTAATGCGTCAGCTCACGCGCTACGCCGCCGTCGCCGCCGCCGATAACCAGCACCTTGCGCACATGCGGATGCACGGCCATCGGTACATGCACGATCATCTCGTCATAGACAAACTCGTCCTTCTCTGAAAAAACTATCGTGCCGTCGCAGCAGATAAAGCGTCCGAATTCCTTGGAGTCAAAAACGTCAATACGCTGAAAATCTGTCTGCTCACTGAAAAGCTGCTTAGCAATCTTAATATACAGCTTCACATCATCCGTGTGATAATCAGAAAACCACAGCTCCACGCAATCACTTCCTTCATCAAAATATATAGTACAGCTTACGCCAAACCGGCGATTAGTTAAACAAGTACATTTATATTATTAACCTCTGGATCCTCAGGTCCCTGCATAGAGCAGCCCTTCTCCTTCGCGTAAATAATATAATCAATAATTTCCTTCGTAATAACCTCGCCAGGCGCCAGAATAGGAATCCCCGGCGGATAGCACATTACGAACTCACTGCAGATGCGTCCGGCAGTCTCGCGGATAGGCAGAGATTCGTCCTTCGCATAGAAGGCCTTCTGCGGCGAAACAACAACCTCCGGCGCAATATATTCCGTATTGAGCATCTGCGACGGATCCTTGGAATACAGGCGCTTGATATCTGCCAAAGCACCCACAAGGCGCTCAATATCCTGAATACGGTCGCCGATAGAAATATAGGCCAGAATATTGGCAATATCGCCAAACTCAATCTGTATATCATACTCGTCACGCAGCAGATCATACACCTCGATACCGGCAAGACCGATATCACGCGTATAGACAGACAGCTTCGTCACGTCAAAATCATAAATACTGCTGCCGTTCTTCAGCTCACGGCCATAGGCATAAAAGCCACCGATGCTGTTAATCTCCTCACGCGCATACTCCGCCATCTCCTGCACCTTGCCGAAGGATGCTTCGCCGCGCAGATAAAGATTACGACGCGAAATATCAAGACTAGAAAGCAGCAGATAGGATGCACTTGTAGTCTGCGTCAGGTTAATAATCTGGCTGACATATTCCCAGTTCACGTTCGGACCTGTCAGCAAAAGACTGCTCTGCGTCAGGCTGCCGCCGGATTTGTGCATAGAAACAGATGCCATGTCTGCACCTGCAGCCATCGCATTGACCGGCATATTCTTGCCAAAGTAAAAATGCGTACCGTGCGCCTCGTCCACAAGGCACAGCATATTATGCTCATGTGCCAGCTTCACGATGCTACGCAAATCAGAGCAGATGCCATAATAGGTCGGATTGTTCACGAGCACAGCAGTCGCCTCAGGATTAGCCTTGATAGCCTTCTCCACCTCGCCAATTTCCATGCCCAGAGAGATACCCAGCTTGCTGTCGACCTGCGGATTAATATAAACCGGAATGGCGCCGTTCAAAACGAGTGCGTTGATAACACTCTTATGCACATTACGCGGCAGAATAATCTTGTCGCCGGCCTTGCAGGATGACAGCACCATGCTCTGCACCGAGGATGTCGTGCCGCCAACCATAAAGAAAGCATGCGCTGCGCCAAAGGCTTCAGCAGCCAGCTCCTCCGCATCACGGATAACGGATACAGGATGGCAAAGATTATCCAGCGGCTTCATGGAATTGACATCAAGATTTACGCATTTTTCTCCTAATAAATCGCGCAGCTCCGGATTGCCCCGTCCGCGCTTATGGCCTGGTACATCGAAGGGTACCACGCGTTTTTTACGAAAGCGCTCCAATGCTTCGTACACGGGCGCTGAAGTTTGTGATAAGTTCCCCATTTTGTCTCCTAGATTTATGCATAAAATCAAAAGAAAGATGAGATTTTCTTCTGTCCTTTTATCGTAACATTTTTAGCACATTTCAGCAAGCATTTTATACATAAAAAAGGACTGTTGCAAAAATACAACAGCCCTAAATTTTACAAATGGTGCGAGTGACAGGAATCGAACCTGCACGCCGCAAGGCGCTAGATCCTAAGTCTAGTGCGTCTGCCAGTTCCGCCACACTCGCATATAGCATATTATAGCATAGACAAGGCTTTACTGTCCAGCTTAATCCTGCCAATAATCAAGCTTCTGCTCGATACCGATCTTGCTTGCCTTGAACACGGGATTCTTGCCCGCATCGCGCTGCTCAACATAATCGTCCAGCGCACGCAGAGCAGGAGCGCCCAGAATGCAGATAACCGGCAGGTTGATGATCGCCATGAAGCCCATGGTTACGTCCGCCAGATCCCACATCGTACCCATGCTGGAGCCGGCGCCGATGAAAATCAGCACGCAGGCCAGAATGCGGTAGCACAGCGTAAAGGTTTTGCCAGGAATACGCTTCAGCACATAAGCGAAAGCGTTGTCCACATAGTACAGGTTACCCAGCAGCGTAGTGAAGGCAAACAGAACCATAGATACAGTAATGAACAGCTTAGCGTACTCGCCCATAGATGCAGCCAGAGCAGCCTGTACATACGGCGCACCAGCCAGCTCCTTCGTCGGCTCAACGCCGGAGCTCAGGCACATGAAGGCAGTTGCGGTGCAGATGAGCAGCGTATCAATAAATACGGACAGCATCTGAACCAGACCTTGCTTAACCGGATGAGAAACGTCGGCAGCAGCAGCAGCGTTCGGCGCAGAACCAACACCGGCCTCGTTGCTGTACAGACCGCGTTTGATACCAAACATCATGCAGCTGCCTGCAAAGCCGCCAAATATAGCAGCAAAATCAAAGGCTTCACTGAAGATATTGCCAACAACAGCCGGCAGCAGGTCGATATGCATAAGCGTCAGAATAAAAGCAACAGAAATATAGATAACGCCCATCAGCGGCACCAGCGTAGAGGTAGCCTTGATAACGCGCTTGCCGCCGCCCAGCAGGCAGTAGCCAACGAGCACAGCCTCCACAGCGCCGATAATCCACGGAGTATTCTCAGGATTATAGAAGCTTAAAGCTGCAAACGTAGACTGCAGGTTGTAAGAGCACAGCATATTGAAGCCGCAGCCATAGGTAACAATCAGCGCAATAGCAAAGGTAACTGCCAGCGCACGACTGCCCAGCGCAGCCTCAATGTAGTAAGCAGGGCCGCCGTAGCTGCCATGCGGACCACGTTTTTTGTAAATCTGCGCCAGCGTGCTCTCGATAAAAGCGGAAGCACCGCCGACAACAGCGATAACCCACATCCAGAACACAGCGCCATAGCCGCCTAAGCAGATGGCAGTAGAAATACCGATAATGTTACCAGTACCTACACGAGACGCAGTAGAAACCATGAGCGCCTGAAACGAAGAAACAGAGCCTTCGCCAACCGGCTTCTCCAAAATAACACGAATAGTTTCCCTAAATAAGCGTACCTGCACCAGACGAGTACGCAGGGTGTAGTACATGCCTACACCGATGAGCATGATAATCAGCAAATAACTATACATAAAATTGCTGATTGCACCGATAATTTCACCAAACATTGAATTATCTCCCCTCGTATTTTTTGATAAAGACATTATAGCATATTTTTGTCATATCTCCAAATATTAGAGTATTTTACAGGCGAAAAAATGAAAAATAGAAAATAAAAAAGACCTATGCGTTAGCATAAGCCCTCACTAGTTACAATTTGGTGCGGTCGGTGGGATTTGAACCCACACGGGATTTCTCCCACCACCCCCTCAAAGTGGCGTGTCTGCCGTTCCACCACGACCGCGTCTTTGGATAAACCTCATAAATAAAAATGGTGCGGTAGAGAGGATTTGAACCTCCACGGGGTCTCCCCCACTAGCTCCTGAGGCTAGCGCGTCTGCCGTTCCGCCACTACCGCATATTCATTTACTCAGTTGTTACATTAGCAACAGGTATATGATAACACAGATTTATGAAGGTGTCAACAGTTTTTTTAGGATTTTGTGGCTGGATTGCGAAAAGAGCCTTAAGTCCGCCTCAATGAGTAAGACCTAAAGCTCTCCATTTTAGATATTAAAAATAGATTTCCTCATCAGGATAAGCTTCCTTCAGCTTGTCGCGCAGTCTGTCAAAGTTGCTATCCTTAAATTTCAATAAGCTAAAGCTATGGTTGAGATAGGCAATGAACTCCCGAAACGTCCTGCTATCGCCATAATGCAAAGTATGCGTGCTTGCAATATATTCACCCAAAACCGCATTAACAAGTCTGACCGGTTCAGCAGCAACTTCACAGTAAGACGCATAGTGCAGCTGCTGATACAGATTATTAAAGCCGTAAGGCATTTTGGAATGCTGCTTGCCTTTATCAAGCATAAACAATCTGGAAAAGGCTATCAGGCTCCGCAGACAGGCATTGTCCTTAGAAGGTATTTCTTGAGAATAATCGTAAGCAAAAGCGGTCATCTTCGGCGGTATTTCCATCTTCCACTTACGCAGCAGTCTCAAGCCTTCCGTAGCTGGAAAAACTGGATAATATTCGATAAAATTCTTTAAATCACACACGCGAAACATTATGATATCATCCTTAAGACGAATATCGCTGCCATCTGCATTAAACGTGCTATACCATGGCGGTAATTCTTCATAGGCCTCTACAGTAACCTTGAATTTTTCAGCTAATTTTTCTCGAACCTCCGGAGTTACACAGTATTTACGTTGGAAAAGCAAGTTTTCCCTAATCGAAGCTTTGTTACATCTACGCATAAAGCACCTTCTCATCAGTTATTTAGAAAATCTCATTTTATAAATTATGAATTTTCCATCTTTTTTGTTTCTACTGGTTCTACTAGAGCTACTGTAAGTTACACTATGGATTTACCTATATCAGCATCATTAATTTATTCCAACTGTTTACACCTCATCTATACGTTTATTAATATAGATTTTTCTACTTCTCCTTTCTTTATTCTTATTGAAAATCGCTATTATTTTTGCTGATGATGTTATTATAGCACTGTAAACCCTGTTTGTATAGGGGTTTACTTATACCTTTTCAGAATATTTATTATAACCAAAACTATCTAAAAAACAAAAAAGAGCACTTGTCTACATTTATGGGTATTTTGTGTTTTTTTAGTTCTTCTATTTTATGCTTTATGTTTTTTTGCGAAAAAATACTGCCAATAGTTACACAATGTCTTTTTCTTGCTGCGTAAAAATTTTTCTTGACAGCAATCAGCCAATGCCGAAATGCGCTATTCTAGCTGTTTTAGTTCTGCGCATTCTTTACTATCCAAAGCAATCACGTTATAATAATAGTATAACCACTTATAATTTAAGGAGGGCAAAGCATATGTGTACTAATAAACATTATTATTGTATGTTCAACGATATAACCGTCACTACAAGTGATGTTATTGAGGAAGCTTATAAAGAATATATCTGCGTCAGATTTGAACGAGCAAATTCACAAAACGGCTTCGATTTTGCAGAAATAATCATGCCTGACAAAAAATTCATCAAAGCGTTCGGTTTTAGTGAAGATGAGCTTTTTTGGCTTGAGAGCTTCGCTGTAGATAACCTCTTGCTTATGTGGGAAATGGCAAAGGAGAGTAAGCAAATTGCCTAAAATATTAGCTGCATTCTTAGGATATGCCTTCTACTTTTGGGCTAACGAAGGGTTAGAGCCCATTCATATTCATGTATCTAAGGGAACACAAACGCCCAATGCTACTCCGCCGCACGCTCTGCGTGCGACTTTTTCTTGCTGCGTACAAATTTTTCTTAGATTTTGTAATTTATCCCTAACACATTTCCATTACTCCGATAAAAAGCCATCATTATCTATCAGCATTGACTCTACAGTCAATTATTGCTATAATTTATTAGAATCTACTATAAAAATACAAAGAAAGACTAGCCAAAATGTCAAATATAACACCCTATATTATCACAGGCATCTGCCTATATCTTTTTTCCTACATCTATTACTTAAAAATCTCCCACGGCTTGGGAAACAAAGCAACCTATCTGCAAATGCGACGTTTTGTTCCCTGCGCCATTTTAGCGGTACTGCCGGCTGCTCTAGCCAGTTTGCCATTATCTTCACCGCTGTTCGTAATCCCAGCAATTATAGCAGTACTTTGGATTCTTACGTACCCCACTCTTTACTTCATCAGTAATCACAAGGTTTCTTCTGATTTTGAATTTCACTTCGAAGCTGTATTCGGCTTATATTTTATCGCATGGATTTCTTCTCTTGGTATTCTAGCGCAGCAAGTTAGTTGGCTCGCTATTCCTGCCACTATATTTATTACTCTTGCAGAGTTAATTATGCTCGCTATCCCTATAGCACAATTAATTTACTATGGTCTATATAAAGCATGCATCAACGAAAATGGTATGGAAATGATTCAAGAAACTCATTATAATGAAATTATTGAATATATTAAATCCATGCCTTTAATGCTTAATATTACTGCTTTCTTTGGGAGCATTTGCATTACGCTCATCGTTTTGTTCTTTAATTACCAAGAACTAATAATATCCCATCCTAAGCCTATTATTAATCTAGTAGTAATCGCTGCTGTAGCTATCTTCTTATCTACGTATCTTTGGAAGAAAAAGCACGGTGTTTTTATACGTACTGCCATTGTTGAATTTTATCTAGACGTCAAGGAATACCTAGCAACCAATCTGCAATACACACAAAATATGCAGGAACGTATCAGCAAATTGCAGGTCACAACTTTGGATAGGAGCACCAAACCGCACACCATTCTCTTGATTATCGGAGAATCTGAGTCTCGTGACTACATGAAAGCTTTTAATAAGGATTATCCGCTTGAAACAACTCCCTGGCTTAGTGGAATGGAACAAAGCAAAAATTTTATTCTCTTCCCTAATGCCTTTTCTATTGGTGCTAACACTGTCCTTGCTGTTTCTAATGCGCTGACAGAAATCAACCAATACAATGATAAAAAATTCTTTGAATCCTGCTCTATCATAGACATTGCTCATGCAACAGGCTACAAGGTGCATTGGTACAGCAACCAAGGTCATCTCGGCTCTGCTGATACGCCTGTAACCCTGATTACCAATACAGCTGATGTTGCCAAATGGACTAAGCAGGAGCTGAATCAGGTGCAATACGACGAATCCCTGCTTCCATATCTGCAAGAATTAGATCCAACACAGAATAATTTGCTTGTGGTGCATTTAAAAGGCAGCCATTTCAACTTTCTTAATCGCTATCCTAAAAGCTTTACAAAATTTGGTACACCAGGAAAATATGAGTTAGAATTAAACTATGCAAATTCGGTTGCTTATACAGATTACGTGCTTGAGAAAATTTTTAGCTATGCTAAGGAAAATCTCAATCTACAAGCTATGGTTTACTTTTCTGATCATGCCACTGTGCCAGACAAAAGACGCTCGCCAAACTTTGAAGGCTTAGCGAGCGTAAGAATACCATTATTCACTTATTTTGCTGATGAGTACATTGCCGAGCATAAGATGACATATGCCACACTCAAGCAGCATGAAAATTATTACTGGACAAATGATTTAGCATATGAGCTGCTATGTAGCATATTGAGTATTAAATCCAATTGCTTTGATGAAGAAAATTCGTTAGCGTCGGAGAAATTTAGGTTTAAAAGAGAAGATTTAAGGACGAACAACCGTAAAGAAAAAATATGCTAAATTAAAATTATCGTTAATTCACAGGCAAATATTAGACGGTAATCTATTTATCAAATGAATTCTAAGAGCAAAGTATATTAGTATATATTTCGCTCTTTTTTTAATTGTTATTTTTTCATTTAATTCATTATATATATATTTCTTTAAATCTCCTCGCTCTAATAGACGAAAATTATCTTGGTAAAGCTGTTTATGAAATTTTATTATAGCAGCTTTGTCATATTGAGCTTTTGTTGACCTTGAATTTTCTCTAATACGATATTTAAATAAAATTTCTGGTATACGATATACTTTACTTCCATTTTCAATAAGCGATAACCAAAAATCATAATCTTCCGTTGAATTCTTCACATATTCTTTATAGCCACCAACCTTTACCCAATCGGTACGCTTAAAAAGAGCTGTAGCAAAAATACAATTATCCTTTAATATATTTGCTATTGTAAATTCTGGTAAATCCCAATATCCTGTTTTAGCACCAATAAACTCAGCTTTACAATAAACAATACCTATTTTATCATCTTTAGTAATTATATCAACAGCTTTTTCTATATAAGTTTTTTCAATAATATCATCACTATCAACAGGAAGTATATACTCCCCTGTAGCTTTAGCTATGCCGTCATTGCGAGCAGCTACTACCCCCCCATTTTCTTTTTCTATATAAATGATTCTACTATCTTTAGCCAGATATTTTCTGCAAATCTGTTTACTATTATCTGTACTACCATCATTGATTAATATTATTTCTAGATTTTTATAGCTTTGATTTATAATAGATTCTATAGTTTCAGTTATAAACTCTTCAGAATTATATATAGGCACTATAACACTTACTAATGGTATCATCACTATTTTTCACCTATTCCCATACATCTTCGCATAATACTTCTGATACTCACCATTAATGATATCCTTCCACCATTTCTGATTTTCCAGATACCACTTGATCGTCTTCTTAATGCCGTCAGCAAACTTCGTCTCTGGCAACCAGCCAAGTTCGTTATGAATCTTCGTCGGGTCGATTGCGTAACGCATATCATGTCCTTTTCTATCAGTTACGTGCGTAATCAAGCTCTCCGGCTTACCCAGTTCCTTACAGATGAGCTTCACGATATCAATATTGCGCATTTCGTTATGACCGCCAATGTTATAAACCTCGCCTACTCTCCCCTTATGAATGATCAAATCAATCGCCTTGCAATGGTCTTCAACATAAAGCCAGTCACGCACGTTCAATCCTTCACCGTACACAGGTAGAGGCTTATCTGCTAAAGCATTCGCAATCATCAAAGGGATAAGCTTTTCAGGGAAATGATACGGGCCATAGTTATTGCTGCAACGAGAAATCGTCACAGGCAAGCCATACGTTCTGTGATATGCCATGACAAGCAAATCCGCACCAGCCTTAGAGGAAGAGTACGGACTGCTGGTATGAATCGGTGTTTCCTCCGTAAAGAACAGGTCAGGTCTGTCGAGCGGCAAATCACCATAAACCTCATCTGTAGAAACCTGATGATAGCGCTTGATGCCATACTTACGACATGCATCCATCAAGGTTGCCGTACCCATGATGTTCGTCTGCAAGAAAATGCCGGGATCTTCAATGGAGCGATCAACGTGTGACTCCGCAGCAAAGTTCACTACGATATCAGGCTCCTCTTCTTCAAAAAGCTTATTTACCGCTGCTCTGTCGCAGATGTCTGCTTTGACAAAGCGGAAGTTAGGATTACCCATTACAGGCTCTAATGTCGAAAGATTGCCTGCATATGTCAGCTTATCCAAACAAATAATACGGTAGTCCGGATACTTTTTCAGCATATGAAAAATAAAGTTGCTGCCAATGAAACCAGCGCCACCAGTTACAATTATATTCATAATTTATTCCTCAATTTCCTTTAAATATCTTCTCAAAGCATCTTTCCAGTCAGGTAGTGGTTCAAACCCTTTTTCTAGTAGCTTGCTTTTATCCAATCTGCTGTTGAACGGCCTCTTCGCCTTACTCAAGCTATACTCCCCAGTTGTCACAGGCACAACCCTCGTTGCATATTCTATCTGCTTAAAAATCTCGCAGGCAAAATCATACCAGGAAATATAGCCACCCTCATTTGTCGCATGGTAGTAGCCATATTTTTCTGTCTCTATCATGTCGACTAAAAGTCTTGCCAAGTCAAACGTATAAGTCGGTGTGCCAATCTGATCATTTACTACACGCAAGGTATCGAACTTCTTGCCTACGCTCAGCATTGTCTTAATAAAATTGTTGCCGTTCTTGCCAAATACCCAAGCAATGCGCACGATAAAGTATTTCTCCAAAGTTTCAGCTAATGCTAATTCTCCTCGTAGCTTACTCTCTCCATAGACATTTAGGGGAGCATAATACTTGCAATCTGGCTGCCATGGCGCTATACCCTGTCCATTGAAGACATAATCTGTACTAATGTACATCATCTTGCAGGAACACTTTTTGCAGGCCTCTGCAATGTTTTTTGTACCATCTACATTGATGGCAAAAACCTTTGCCTTATTCGCCTCTTCCTCTGCTGCATCCACAGCAGTCCAAGCAGCACAGTGAATCACTGCCTCTGGCTTAATTTCAGAAATCACCTTGTTCACTGCCTCTGTATTAGTAATATCCAACTGTATATATTGATAAGGCAGATTAATATTTTCCTTTGGCTGGATATCACTGCCAATAGCTTCGTGACCACACTTCGCTAATTCGTTCATCACGTCATAGCCAAGCTGTCCACCTACACCTGTAACAAAAACCTTCATTTTGCATACTCCATTTGCAATAGTTAATAAAAAAGCAGTGGTATTCTTATTAAAATACTTCTCCTAATTCCTTCAAAAACTGATTTTTCTCATCCTTCGCAGAAAGAATAGGCTTATCAATACCCCACTCAACTCCAATATCTGGATCATTCCAGCGAATACCACCATCTGCTTCAGGAGCATAATAATTGTCTGCCTTATACAGAAATTCAACTTCATCCGTCAGCGTCACAAAGCCATGCCCAAAACCACGTGGAATTAAAAGCTGCTTTTTATTCTCAGCGCTTAAAACAACTGCTTCCCACTGCTTATACGTCGGACTATTATGTCGTAAGTCAACAGCTACATCTAGCACTGCACCACGTACACAACGTACTAATTTTGCCTGCGCCTTATCACCCTTTTGAAAATGTATGCCACGCAGAGTTCCTTTCACCGTGCTCAAGGAATGGTTATCCTGTACAAAATTATAGAACAAACCAACTTCTTCCATTTTCTTCTGACTCCAGCTCTCCATGAAAAAGCCTCTGTTATCGCCAAAAACATCAGGAGTGATAATAACTACACCTGCTAATTTAGTGTTTTCTATCTTCATATTTACAGCACTTCCTTAGTATTGAATTTTCCCGTCTGCCACCTTTTGCAGATACTGCCCATAAGGAGACTTACCATAAGCCTTTGCAGACTCAAGCAGTTGCTCCTTAGTGATCCACCCATTATTATAAGAAATCTCTTCCAATACTGCAATAGGAATTCCAGCGTTCTCCTGCACTGCTTTAACAAAATCTGCCGCTTCGTTAAGGCTGGCAACAGTTCCCGTATCAAGCCAAGCATATCCACGACCGAGAGTTACAACAGCAAGTTTATCGTTTTCTAAATAAATTTTATTCAAGTCAGTAATTTCCAACTCACCACGAGCAGAGGGCTTCAAGCTCTTTGCATACTCGCAAACTTTTTCGTCGTAGAAGTAAAGTCCAGTTACTGCATAATTACTCTTAGGCTGAACAGGCTTTTCTTCCAAAGATACTGCCTTACCATTTTCATCGAATTCTACTACGCCAAAGCGCTCCGGATCACTGACATAATAGCCAAAAACTGTTGCACCTTCAGCATTCGCCACAGCCTTTTGCAGATGCTGCGTCATGCCTGCGCCATAGAAAATGTTGTCGCCAAGAATCATAGCGCACTTGTCCCCAGCAATAAATTCTTCACCAAGAATAAACGCCTGCGCCAAACCATCAGGAGAAGGCTGCACCTTATAGCTCAAATTGATGCCATATCTGCTGCCATCGCCAAGAAGACGCTCAAAGTTTGGTGAATCTTGCGGTGTAGAGATAATCAGTATATCCTTAATGCCAGCGAGCATCAAGGTCGACAGCGGATAAAAAATCATCGGCTTGTCATAGATAGGTAAAAGCTGTTTGCTTGTTACCATGGTTATTGGATATAAACGTGTGCCGGATCCTCCGGCGAGAATGATACCTTTCATAATTAGAAGTCACTCCTCATATAATATATGTAAGGAAAATCCACCAAACCAGTAATACATATTCTGTTCTTCGATAGCTAATGTTAAAATATTCTTAGTAAATTATCGCAAAGGCAATCTCTTATCTCTCCTATATAATATACTCTAAATGCTACCGATAGTTAAATACTAATATTTTATCTTTACTATAGCAATATCTTAAATAGAATTCTATAGTTTTTATCGTAATATCTGAACCACAACTGTGAACTAAATCAAGTGAACTTTTTTAAACCAAACAACGAATTAGAACTAATAGTATTTTATTTACTATAATGACGACAATAAAAACATTCTAAGATTTTTCATTGTGCTATTGTTTCACTTTTAGGAAGATGTATTTTTATTTTATCAACAATTACCTCCATCTCTTCTTGATACTCCTCACACCAAGTAGCTAAAAATGCACTTCTAATTATATTTTCATTTATAGCTACTAATTTCTTACCAATTTGAGAAAACAAGTTATGATGATCCATAGTAGTATTAGCTACATCCTTAATGATATTCTCAATTTTTTTAGAGTCTTCATAGACCAAACCACATCTAATTGCTATTTTCGAGGAACACTTATCTAAAAAATCTTTGATACCATAAAATATAAATATTTCCGGTGCTTCTCCTGGCAACTTAAAAATTAAATCAGTTTCACTTTCTTCATATCTGGAATCGCCATCTAATATACAAATAGATTTAATCTTATTACTAGGATCTTGATTATGATATTTATTAGCTTGTACTGCACCATTTTCTCCATTCATTGGGTAAATATCAATACTATTTAATGCAATATTCTCTGTATGTCTAAATACATGTAACAACCAATCCTTAGCAAAGTCATCTTCAACATAAATAATTAATTGAGCCTTAGACTCACCGTTAAATGTTCTTAATGACTCAATTGTAAGTTTTCCTTGTGCTGCTTTTCCATTTATAGATGCCCAAATAGCACTACTAGGCAATGATTTAATAGCATATTCTGAATGTGTTGTAAATATAACTTGAAGTTTCTTTCTCCTTGCAACATTAATTAAATAGTCTACCAACCTACAAATTACCAATGGATGTAATCCATTCTCAATTTCTTCAATTAAAATCAAACTTTGAGAGCTTGCTCCTTCTATACTCATTATCATTTTTATAATGCTAGACTCGCCAGCACCAAAATGAAATTCTGAATAACTTTTCCCCTTATCAGTTTTACCAGAAAGCAAAGTAATGTTCCCATGATTATTAGGCTTGATAACAATAAATTCACTCACGTCTTTTCCTAAGACTTTCGTAATTGCATTAGCTGTTTCTGGGCTTAAATTGCGAGATTCTTTATCTGAAAAATGAACATTTTGCGCAGCAAATTTAGATAAATCTTTTCTTTCAACCGCTGGTATGGTTCTAGAAACTCCAAAAAATAAAACTTCTCTTTGAAGTGATTTTCTATTCCACTTTTTACTTATATATGATGCGGATCTTTTCACCAAATCATTTTTACTTACATCTCTATCTATTGCCCAGTATGAAATTGACCAATTTTCCATTTCTTCATCTAATTGAAGATTCTTAGTGAAAAATTGTCTCGGAGCAATTGAACTATATAGTATTGCGCTAGCACCTAAAATAGTAGTCTTTCCTCCACCATTAGGCCCAATTAAAGCTGTAACAGGAAAATCAAATTTGATAGTTTGATCTTCAAAAGCTCGACACCTATTAATATTTATCTTTTTAAGATATTTTCCATAATTATCATTTTGAACTTTATTTTGCAAATCCTTTATAATCGAATCACTAATTCCACTTTTATACATAAGCTCTCCTCCTTTTGTATTTTTACAAAGTTTATTTTATATATCTTTTAATATTAATTGTATCGTGTTGAAAAATGTATATTTAATCTTTGTTTTTCTTTCACCTTCTTCTGCTAGCATTATCCTACTTTTCTCGTTTTTTAAATAATAATCTATTAATTTCACCATATAATCTGCATTATTACTCATAATGAAATCTTCATTATTGTTTATATCAATCCCCTTCAGATCTTCTTCATCTGTAATAAGTAGTCTTCCCAAAACCATAATATCAAAGTTTCTCGTGTTAAAGCTATGATGCTTTTCAATATTAATATTTAAGCAAATCTTACTGTCAATATACACTTGCGCTAACTGTTCTGGTGTTAAATATTCATTCTTAACATACTTATATAATATCGGATGTTTTCTTCTGAACTTAAATGCTCCTATTAATCGCTGTAAAAAATTTCCATTATGCCAAAAATGTCCCGCACAAAATAAAATTCTATTATTTTTATAACAGTAGTCTGCTATTTTATCAAGATATGCAAGACGCTTTTCAGAAGCCAAGCATACAAATGAAATATCGTATTGCGGCTCTCTATTTATTACATTATAAAGATGATATGATGTTCCTATTGGCGTATAATTAACCGTAATACCCCATTTTTGTTTTGCATATTTAATATCATTGTATTCAAATGAGTAGATGTTTCTAAATTTTTCTAGTCCTTGTATTTCTTTTAAGTCGCGCATTGTATCAACGAACAAGATATTCTTATCCTCGTTCTCTGATAATACACGTAACAACTTTTTACTTTCCTCAGGAAAATTTATAAACAAAAAACTATCATATTCTTTTCTAACAGTCTCTAAATATCTACTTTGTTTTGCATTAATATCATCTCGATATCCTAAAATATTCTTCTTATATGCTTTTCTATATAAAATATTGTCATCATCGCAATCATGCAATTCGAAAAACTCTATTATAACACTTTGTTCTTTAGCATAATTCAAGAAGCCATTTCTATATAATTTTAAATGATACTTAGATAATATGACTAATATTTTTTTCATTGAATCATTGTCCTTTTCTTCTACTATTATTCCTCAGTGATTTCTCTTCTTCCATAAGAAGTTCTAAAGCGTTCTTTAGAATTATCATATTCCTTGCTCCATATTATATTGTTTTTTTCCTCAAACTTTTTTAGTTTAATATCCATTAATCCTAACATAGTATTGAAAATCAAATCATTAGTGAAATATCTATTGTTAGATTTTTTTATTTTATCATAAGTTTCGTGCTGTTCATTCTCAAATGATTTAGATAGATAAACAGCAAATGGTATCCTAGTCATCTGTGGAATATAATTATTACTATCATGTTGTAAGTTTTTATCAATACCTTCTCCATGATCAGAAAAATATATTATACTTTTCAAATTGTCTATATTAGATAGTTTTTGAAATATATTCTTTAAAACGCTATCTGTGTACAATATACTATTATCATAATAATCTATATAACTTTTATCTCTACTATCATTGAAAATAGCATAACTAGCAGGATACCTTAACTTATAACTATTATGGCTTCCCATTAAATGAATCACTATTAACATTTTCTTAGTAAAATGAATAGAATCTATTGCTGGTAAAATTTTTTCATCATAGTAATCTGGTAAATCTAAATACCTACCATCTTTTAAATGTCCAACTTTATCTCGAATCCAAACCTGTTGCTTAGAATCTGCTGCTATTGACGTAATTGGCGTATCTGCTAACCCATATTGCACTTGATTGCTTAACCAAACTGTATCATAACCCGCAGCATTAGCCGCCTCTATTATTGAAACTGCTTTTTTTAATTCCACGCTATTATACTGATTTTTTGCCGTCAATGCATATGTTAAAGCACTAACTGTATCATTAGCACATGACCATGCATTATTAAACTGAACAAAATTTTTATTGTTTTTCATGCTAGAAAACCACGGTGTAGTATTTCTACTATAGCCATAACAACCCATATGATCCCTAGTAGCTGATTCACCTATAATCAATACATAAACACCATCTTCACCACTATTAGTTACACCTTCTAATTGCTTTAAATTTTCTTGCCTTTCTTTTCTTGCCTGTAAATATTCATTATAGGTATTAGAATAAACCCACGTATCATAAATAATATTCGTGATTAAGTTTTCTCTGCACCTATATAATAATCCCATATTCAAGAGGAAAAAAATCATAACTATACTCGTTCTTTTATATCGTGTAAGTTTTTCTTCTTTCACAACTTTCACTAACAAAATAATCATTACGAATATAATTGAAACAATAAAAAGGTTTGTTAAAGAAGTATGGTCTGATATATAATTCTGTGCTTCCATTGGATTAGTTTGTAAAATAGCCATACATGATTCTACACTGATCCAAGAATTTGCAGCTACATAATATCCCCAGCATATCAATATAGGTATACTACTTCCCAAAATAAGTAATATATCTATTCCAAAGGTATAACCCCCCCACATGTTTTTTAACAAATTAATTGTTAACATTATTAATTGTATAATGCATCCTGAAAATGCTATCCATGTTAAACATTCCTTCCCTTCTATTGGGTTAACAAGCTTAACAGAAAATATAATAATGAATATTGATACACAGATAGTCATAAACAAAAAAATACATTGATAATATTTTTTTAAATCTTTATAAAATGTACTTCCCAATATAGTGAGAGCACACGAAATAATTGGCAATAGCAAGTGCTTAATAT
>ERZ1026858.808-NODE-808-length-16605-cov-29.092810_pt1 | contig 16605 bp, 14 predicted proteins | sample MGYA00380159_ERZ1026858 | MGnify/ENA primary metagenome ERZ1026858 (study PRJEB33269, sample SAMEA4719795) | human gut metagenome | biome: human-associated habitat; feature: organic feature; material: feces | place: Cameroon | collected 2013-10 ...
ACCTCTTCTTTTTATGAGATAAAAACTTATCTCATTCTCAATCACTTATAAAAAACTTGTAGTTTCATGGGTTAAAATGGAAGATATCCGTGAAAATGGTACTGTATTGTCAGATTCTGCAAAACACATTACAATGTCAGCTGTTAAGGGTTCCAAATTGTTTAATGCCAATTCCATAATCCTTGCTACTTCAGCAACAATAGGAGTACACGCTCTTGTAACAGTCCCTCACCTGTCAAATCAGAGATTTACAAATATTTATCCTAAAAAGGAATATGAAAACAAAATAGACATGAAATATGCTTATTATTATTTCTTCAAGATAGATAGATGGTGTAAAGAGCATGTAACTCTTGGTAATTTTGCAGGAGTAAATATGTCGGATTTCTATGAATACGATTTTCCACTCCCCCCTCTCTCCACCCAGCGCTCCATCGTCTCCACCCTTGATGCCTTTGAGCAATACATCTCCAAGTTGGAGCGTCTTATCACTCTCCGCGAGAAGCAGTACGCCTACTATCGCGAGAAATTACTGACATTTGAATAAAACGAACATTTTAAAAGTTGAACATTATGGCTGAACAATATAAAATCATTGCCGAGCAAGACAACAGTACGGTTGTGGCTCGCTACGAGATAAGCAAGCGCAAAGGGGATTGCTACCAAAGTGAGGCAGAACTTGAACGCTGGCTAATCGACCAATTGCAGCTACAAGGTTACGAATATCCACGTATCCGCAACGAGCAAGAACTGCTCGAAAACCTTCGCGTGCAGCTTGGCAAGGCTAACGATACCGAATATTCGGATGCTGAATGGAAGAAGATTCTGAAAGAGATTGCCGGTGACACGATGACGATGAAAGACAAGGCAGCCATGATACAAAGAGCCAACACGGCTGTTGTGATAGAACGCGACAACGGCATAAATGCCAATGTTCATCTTGTTCACAAGGACAATATCTTCAAGAATCGGCTACAGGTTATCAACCAGTATGTGCCTGAGGGTGGCACCCATAGCAACCGTTATGATGTAACAATCCTCGTTAACGGTCTGCCCTTGGTTCATATTGAACTGAAAAAGCGTGGCGTGAGCATAAGGGAAGCCTTCAACCAGATAAACCGCTATGCCCGCGAAAGCTTTTGGGCTGGCGAGGGAATGTTCGACTACATACAGCTGTTCATCATCAGCAACGGCACGTATACAAAATATTACAGCAACACCACCCGATACGCACGCGAAGAAGAAGCGGCAAATCAGAAAGGTAAGAAAACGAAGACACAGAGCAACTCGTTTGAGTTTACAAGCTACTGGAGCGATGCCGAGAACAACCTGATATGCGACCTTGAGGATTTTGCAAAAACATTCCTCACACAACGCACCCTGCTCAATATCCTTACAAAATATTGTGTATTCAATGTAGAACAGGAATTGCTCGTGATGCGCCCTTATCAGATAGCAGCCACCGAGCGCATCCTCTTGCGCATAAAGACAGCACTTAACCATCGTTGGCAAGGCACAAAGAAAGCAGGAGGCTACATTTGGCACACGACTGGTTCGGGCAAGACGCTCACCTCCTTCAAGACGGCACAACTTGCCTCAAAGATTGACGGTATTTACAAAGTGGTGTTTATCGTTGACCGTCAGGACCTCGACTACCAGACGATGAAGGAATACGACCGATTCTGCCCCAACTGCGCCAATGGCAATACAAACAGCACTATATTGCTGGGGCAGCTGCGAAAGGAAAAAGAATCGAAGATAATAATCACCACCATACAGAAGATGGCCTCCCTGTTGAGAAAGAAGAAAATAGAACAGGAAGTGCTTAATGAAACGTTTGTGTTCATCTTCGACGAGTGTCACCGCTCGCAGTTTGGCGAGATGCAGAAACTGATAAAGCGCAACTTCAATAAATATATAATGTTTGGCTTTACAGGCACTCCTATATTCGGTGTAAACGCAAGTACTGTGAAGGGCAACGCAATGACCACGGCTGATGTGTTTGGTGGCGAGCTTGACCCTAAGGGAAACCACACAAAGCCCCTACACACCTACACCATAATAAACGCCATCAACGACCACAATGTGCTGAAATTCAAGGTGGAATATCATGCGCAAATGGCAACTACGACTGACGGCAATAAGGTGGAGAATACCAACTATCTTGACCATGGGCGTATTGCTGCAAACGTGAGCTATCTGCTCAAACACTTCGCCATCAAGACCAAGCGCACAAGCCTTTGGAATACTAAGGTGCTGGCAAATGTGGAGGAGGTGGTGAAGAACTTCAAACGTAAGAAGGAAAACCAAGTGAAGGAGGATTGGGCTCTCCATACATCATCAGGCTTTAACTCTATTCTTGCCTGCGACAGCGTGCAGATGGCAATGGAATACTATAAGGAGCTGGAGCTTCAGATGGCGCAGCCCGGAGCCGAGCAGCTGCGCATAGCCACCATATTCACCACACAACCCAACGAGGCAGAAGACGAGAACGGCACCATTGAGGAGAACCCCGAAGACGTGAACAGTCTCGACGCAACAAGCAAGGAATTCCTGGAGACGTGCATAAAGAAATACAACAAGACGTTTGGAACCTCGTACGATACAAGTGCAGAGAAGTTTCAAAACTACTATAAAGACCTGTCGTTGCGCACGAAGAACAAGGACATCGACATACTTATAGTCGTAGGAATGTTCCTTACGGGTTTTGACGCCAAGTGCATGAACACGCTGTGGGTGGACAAGAATCTTAAGATGCAAGGATTGCTGCAAGCCTACTCGCGTACAAACCGAATACTCAACGCACTCAAAAACTGTGGCAATATTGTGTGTTTCCGCAACCTTGAAGATGCCACAAACCGTAGTTTCGGACTCTTCGGAGACGCCAATGCCAACAGCATAATTCTGATGCGTACGTTTGAGGAATACTACAACGGCTACGACGAGGACGACAAACACATCGGCGGCTACCGCGAACTGGCAGAAGCTTTGCTGAAGCTGTTCCCCTTGGACGAACTCAGCCCCTCTATTGCCTATGAGAAGAAAGTGGCTTTCGTGCGCCTGTACGGACAGCTGCTTAAATCAACCAATATTCTTGTAAGCTTCGACCAGTTTAATCCCGAAAGCACTGAGGAGCGCAATTCTGTGCGCATAATAAAAGAGGGCGAGCTGCAAGACTACCAATCGTGGTACCTTCTCTTCCGTGACAAGCTGACAGGAGGCGGCAACGGTGGCGGAGGCGGCAACAACGGCGGCACAGGAGGTGGCAAAGGCACCGAAGGTTTGGAGTTTGAGATGGAGCTGATAAATCAAGTGGACATCGACATTCCTTACATCCTGGCTCTTGTCAAGAAATATCACGACAGCAACTGCGAGGATTCGGAACTGCTGAAGAGCATCATAAGAAGCGTGACGTCAAGCCCACACCTGCGCGAGAAGAAAGACATTATCGATGGTTTCATCCAGACCGTCAAGCCAAATACAGACATCGACATATTTGATGAATGGCAAAAGTTCGTAGCCGGAAAGCGTGAAGAGGAGCTGTCTGAAATCATTAATGCCGAAAAGCTGAAAGAAGCCAACGCCCGCAATTTCATAGACAAGGCTCTGCGCGATGGCTATGTTGAAGAGAACGGAATGGAGATAACAAAAGTGCTGCCACCAATGCCTGTTTTCGGAGCAGGCAAGATGAGGGAGCAGAAAAAGAAATCGGTGATAGAGAAATTCAAACGATTTATCGAACGATTCAGAGATTTATAAATATAAGAGATTAAAGAAACAGATAAAACAGGAGCCTATCCCTATAGGTAGGTACACAATAAAGCGTTGTCAGCAATGTGATCTTATCGCTCAGAAACGACCAAAATTCAAAAGATAAGCATAACTCCAAGGATGACAACAAGCGGCGCTCATGTGTGTAGAGTTGATAACTTCTACGACGTGGGCAATACTTGTATATACAATCTGGAGTTAAGGGCTTTGGTCGGCCTCTGAGCGATGATTGCGTATGGGTGTTTGCCCACGCTTTTTACGACAATGGTAAAAATCAAGACTAAATACCTAAGAAACCTGGAATCGCTACAGACAGCGTATTCCAACTGCTATGGCGACTGTGTTGGCGATATTAGGATGCTCAAACTCTCGCTGCTGATTGCTATGTTCGAAAGCGGCGACATGTTTGAGAAGTTAAGCAATCAGCTTGAAAATAGCTTTATTATCGACATCGACCGCGATGTGGACTATCTGTTATGGGGCAATACTGCGACTTGGTATGCTTTGAAAACGAAAATCGCAAGCTCTGGTTCTCCTCTAAGCTACGAAACTTTGTGCAAGGAAGAAAAGATTTCGCTTGCCAACCGACTTGCTGACATGATGCCGCCTGAACCAGAAACAGCCACTGACTACATCAAGAATGATAAAGACTTGTATAAGACAGACTCGATAACGTATTCGGAAAGAACGAAGTTTAGGGAAACAATCAATAACCTGAATAACGAAAATGTATTTAATAATACTTTGCTCGACTACGCAATTGATAATGCAATGAAGAGATTGTGTAATACCTTGTGCAATATATCTAAGTTGATAGATAAAAGGAAAGATAACAAATACTACGAATCACTATACAAAAATCAAGTGTTTACCTACAACAATATAATTGGTGAGGCAGTAAAGGGCAAATACATAGAATGGAAAAACCGTTTTTGTGAAGACGATATAAACGACGACTCCATAAAGTCGCATGTTGAAGAGGCTATTGTTGAGCTTCTGAAGGCAGGAGTGTTTGACGAGATAGAAGTAAACACTACGAGCAGGAGAAATCCTGATTTTAAAAAGGAAATTGATTTTGAAGATTATGATATTCCTAAGAAAAAGAAGCCATATGAATTGTATGCTCGATTCAGAGGCTTTTACACTTTTAGAAACGGCTTGTATACCGTTGACGAAGCGAAAGCAGGACGACTTCTTGTAAAGCTAAGAAAAGATGTTGACAAATTAGAAGCCTTTTTTACGTTTCAACAAACACTTAAGCATGCCTACAACGACATCAAAGCAATGCGTAAAGAAAAGGAGGTGTGCAGCGTATTTGAAGATATAGACTTTAGCAAACTGGAGTGTAGATTTAGTAAGGAGCAATTGAAAGCATCTGGCATAAAACAACACCCTGATATTGTGCTTGCCTTAATTGACCATATGTGTGATGAAAACACACAAAAAAGTTATTGGTTTACGTTTTTCGTTGTACTTCTGCAAATAGAATGGATAGATGACAATGTCGGCGCCTTTTGTAACAATATGAAATCACTCTTTGATGTTAAGTTGGACAGGAGTGCTATGAACAAGAAAAGAAATGAAGATTGCATGAATATAGAAGAATGGTCTGAGGCTGATAGTCGTACAAAGAGAAAGAAAGAGTTTGGACTTAAGTTCAAAACATATATTGATAAGTATTTAGAATATTGGCACAATCTGGCTACTTATGATCTCACGTATTGAATATGCTATTACAGACTTAATACCACAAAATCTTAGGACTTTATACCACAACATAAAATACTTTATACCACACGCAAAATAGTTAGCACCACTCGTACCACAGGGTATGGGTGGTGCTTTTGTTTTCTTTCTACTTTTGCACTCGTCGAAAGGACAACAACCCCTCGACAAGGGGGCAATAAATCTTTTGTTTATTAAATGTTTAAATCATAAAGAATTATGAGGTACGAAATGAAGATTTTCGAGAGTCCTGAGTTCGGAAGGATAAGGACGGTGAGTGATGAGAGGGGGGAGCCTTGGTTCTGTTTGGCGGATGTGTGCAAGGTGCTTGGGCTGAAGCAGAACGGTGTTGTGATGCGACTTGAAAAGGGGGTCATTTCAACTGAACCCCTTTCGACAAGAGGGGGAACGCAGATGGCTAACTTCGTAAGCGAGGACGGGTTGTATGATGTTATCCTCGACAGTCGCAAGCCTTCGGCAAGGGCTTTCCGCAAATGGGTGACTTCTGAGGTGCTGCCGCAGATCCGTCGGACGGGGGGATATGTTCCTCTTTCTGCCGAGGATGACGAGAAGACGATTCTGGCCAAGGCGGTGAGGATTCTGAACCGTACGCTGGAGCAGAAGGATGTGTTGCTCCGTCGGAAGGAGGAGCTGATAGAGGAGCAGCGGCCTAAGGTGGAGTTTGCGGACGCGCTGACGACGGGCGACGGCTGCATCCTGATTAGCGAGATGGCGAAGCTGCTGACGCGCAACGGCTTTGTTACGGGACGCACGCGGCTGTACAGATGGATGAGGGAGCACGGCTATATCTTCAAGCGGTCGACGGAACCGATTCAGATGTGGGTGGAGAGGGGTATCTTTGCCCAGTCGGTGACGGTGATAAAGACCAACCACGGCTCGGAAGAGAGAGTAACAACTAAGGTTACTGGCAAGGGTCAGGAGTATTTTCTGAGATTGCTTTGCAACCAATAGATAACTGACAAATAATAAATAATAAATAATAACTAATAAATAATAACTACGGAAAATGGAGACAAGAATCATGAGAGTGGTGCAGCAGGGCGAGGCTTTCGCTGTACAGAGCCAGAAGGCGGAGGGCGGTCAGGTGATGAAGTGCAACATCATGCTTCAGGAGCTTGGCGGCAAGTATGAGAACCAGTATGTGGCGGCTATGCTTGGCAATGTGGCGCTATGCCGTTTTGATGCGGGCACCTTGGTGGCTGTGACGCTGAGGTTTACGACGAGAGAGCACAACGGGGCACACTATCAGGACATCTTAGTGACTGACATAACGAAGTTTTGAATTAGGAGTTTATTATGAGCGTACACATTATATATTATAAGGACGGGGCTAAGCTTATGCGCCCTGTGAAGGACGAGATGGAGTATAGGCTTCTGCGCGACTCGGAGCGTAACCGTGGGGCGGAGAAGCGCAGGATGGTGCAGATGAACTATTCGTGTCTGCCTAATGCTGACGGAGGGCTGAAGGGGACGGAGCGTGTGAGCCGGTCGGTGGGGATGGACATCGACTTCGACCCCTCTTCGCCTGACTATGAGGAGAGGATGAGGAGCGTGCCTGAGCTGGTGATGGGCAGGAAGGAGGAGCTGGGGCTGCTGATGCTGGAGCGGTCGGCCAACAAGGGCTATCACGTGGTCTTCCGTCGCCGAGAGGGGATGACGCAGGAGGAGAACCTAAGATGGGCTTCGGAGCTGCTGGGCGTGGAGTATGACAAGGGGGCGAAGGACATTACGCGTGTGTTCTTTACGCCGCCGACGGACAGGCTGCTGTTCGTGGACAACGGGCTGTTTGACAATCGGGAGGCAGCTCTGAAGAAGGAAATTACGGATTTTTCTGATTCGACTGAGGCAGCTCAGAACGAAGGGATTACGGCTTCGGACTGTTATCTGGGCATTCCTTATGCTGAAATTGTGCGCAAGTGGTGGGCGATGTATAATGATTCGCAGGAGCCTGTGAGGAGCAACCGCAATACGCTTACGTTTGAGCTGGCCGTGAATCTTCGTCATATCTGCGGGTTCGACCGTGGTTTGCTCGACAGGGTTATTCCTTGCTATGACGGCTTCGCGGAGGCGGAGAAGCTGGCCTGTATTGACAATGCGCTGAGCGAGAAGCGCACGCAGATGCCGAAGCGGCTGAAGGACGTGCTCATTGCCATACGTCAGGAGCGCATGACGGGTGGCGGTGCGGAGCAGGGCGAGGCGGACGGCATAGACGAGGCGCTGGCTAAGGACGACCTCTTCTATTACGAGGCGCTGCCACGAATGCCGCAGGGCGTGAAGGACTCCATCGACGCTGTGGGTCCGGCTCTGGCGCTGCCCGTGCTGACCGCCATCTGCCCGGTGATAGGTATGCTGGCGACGGGGGTGAGAGTGGACGTGCATGGAAAGATGAACTCGCTGAACCTTATATCCTACATCGCCGGCGACTTTGCCTCTGGCAAGGGCGGCATCGACCCTGTGGTGGAGGCTTGGACGGCTGAGGTGAAGGCGATGGACAGGATGTATCAGCAGCAGGAGGACGAGTGGCGTGCCAAGAAGCGTGCTGCGAAGAACAAGAAGGAGCAGCCTGAGGAGCCTAAGCTGCCTGTGCGCTGCCTGACGCTCAACAACACCGTTGCTAACCTTGCCGAGCGTCTTGCCAACACAGGCGGACGGCATGCTTTCTCGTTCACGCCCGAGGCAGACACGGTGGCGCAGAAATGGCGTTCTGCCATGAGCGACTTCTCCGTGATGCTCCGTCAGGCTTACGACGGCACGTGCTATGAGCGTGAGGCGAGGAGTGCGGACGCCGTGAACGTGCATATAGACAGGCTGTTGTGGAATGTGGTGATGTGCGGCACGCCTGACGCTCTCTATCGTGTGGTGACCAACTATACGGACGGCTTTCAGAGCAGAATTGCCTTGGCCCGTACGCCCGACAACACGTTTCAGCCGCTGACGGAGAACCTGCATGTGCTGACCGACAAGCAGCGTGAGCGCATCCGTCAGATAGCCCATCTGCTGCCTTTGATGGCTGGCGAGGTGGTGCTGCCGAAGCTGGAGGCGAGGGGCAGGCAATGGCTGGAGCGTGTGCGTCTGGAGACGATGAAGGATGACGACAAGGTGAAGGCTCGCCAGCGATTCCGCATCTGCCCTACGACAATGAGGATGATGACGTGCCTGATGCTCTGCCGTGTGGCTGGACAGCTGATTGACCGTCACGGTGTGGCTGGTGCTGAGACGCGGCTGAAGCAGGAGCCGGGGTTGTGGAAGGAGATGATCGTGAAGCAGCAGCAGCCGTCTTTCCTCGCCGCCTTTGACGTTCTGGCTGACTATCAGATTGAGAATGCCCTCCATTTCTTCCGTGAGCGCATAGAGGCTGCGTTCTCGTCGAAGGACTACTGCGGACAGGCTGCTTCAGAGCGCACGAAGCGTGGCAAGAACGACTCTATCTTCGAGCGTCTGGACACGACGTTCAGCTTCGAGCAGGCCTTGCAGCACAGCATAGCCGTGAAGGGATGCAATACGTCGCGCAACGCCGTTCATCAGATGCTGAAGAACTGGCGCAAGCAGGGACTGGTGACCGAATGCCAGAACCATAGGTATCGGAAGAATTAAGAATTGTCATCTTGTCATCTTGTCATTTTGTCAAAATAAAAATTCGTAACTCGTAATTAATAAAAAGACTATGGTAATAGAAATCAAGCGTTATCGTTATTCGCCTTATGGCGTGGACGGTATGGTAATAATCAACGGGCGCACGATATGCGCCTCCGTGGAACATCCCCATAACTATCTGCCAGCCGGATGTTATCCCGTGACGCTGAGTACGGACAAGGCGTTGAGACGCAGGATGCCCACGCTGCCGCAGGGTGCCACGATAAGGGCTGGCAACGGTGCCATGACGCTGCGTGACGGCAGCATCATTGTGGGTAGGCAGCACATACCGGGCGTGGTGGTAAGGTCGGGCGAGGAGTTCGAACGGCTGTTTGAGCGCATCGAGAAGAACGTGAAGAGGAAGAAGGGGGTGATGGTTAGAATCAAATAGAAAGCTGAACTGGCGCAAGTTCGATAAAAAAATGATAATTGTGATATGTTTTGTTTTCCTTTTATTTTGTATTGTCTTCGAATTGCATTAACTTTGCAGATTATGGTACAGGTAAAAGTGAAAGACGCTGCCCTTCGTGAGGCGGCGATGCAAGATATGGATGCCTTCCTCGCGGTGTTTGTGAACGCCACGAAGGAGGCCATCGGTGGTGAGCTGAACGCTGAGAACATGCAGCAGCTCAGTGTGTCGCAGATAACGCTGCTTGCCTACGACATCCTGCACGAGGAGGTTATGGACGGCGGCTTCGTGCAGCTTATCTATAACGGCTATGGCGGCTTTATCTTTGACAATCCCTTCGCCAAGGTGCTGCGCGACTGGGGATTGCGCGACCTTGCCAAGATGCTCTTTGCCGTGCGCAAGCTATATAAGGAGCATGGCGCAAAGATATGCAGGGAGTGTGACGACGAGGAGTTTATGGCGATGTTCGAGCAATATTCTGACTTCGACGACTATGACGACGAGTTTGTGGAGAACGAGGAGGCTTGGACGGCTGCCGTGGCTCAGTACGTGGACAACCACATTGACGATTTTGTCATTATTGAAGAGTAAACAAGAGAGATGAACAAGGAACAGGAACTGAAAAGAAAGAAAAGTCCTGTAAGCATAAAGAACAAGAAGGCCTCCTTCGAATACTTCTTCGTGGAGACCTATACTGCAGGAATAGTGCTCACGGGTACTGAGATTAAGTCGATAAGGCTCGGAAAGGCAAGCCTTGTGGATACTTTCTGTTATATAAACAACCATGAGGTTTGGGTGAAGGGCATGAACATTTCGCCTTACTTCTACGGCTCGTTCAGCAACCATGAGGCACGCCGTGACCGCAAGCTGCTGCTGACGAAGCGCGAGATATACAAGCTGGAGAATGCCACCAAGCAGCCCGGATATACCATCGTGCCGACGCTGGTCTTCATAGACGAACACGGAAGGGCGAAGGTGGACATCGCTCTGTGCAGGGGCAAGAAGGAATATGACAAGCGCCAGACGCTCAAGGAAAAGGAAGACCGCAGAGAGATGGATAGGGCGATGAAGCACTATTAAGAGTTATTGACTTAAGGAAAACGAATGAAGAAGACTTTACGAGAGGTCATCAAGGACAGGATAATTATATTGGACGGTGCGATGGGCACCATGATACAGCAGTACGGACTGGAGGAAGACGACTTCAGGGGGTATCGCTATCGCAACGTGGAGGGAATGATGAAGGGCAACAACGACATGCTGAATCTGACCCGACCGGACGTGATAGAGGACATCCATACGAAATATCTGATGGCGGGCGCTGACATCATCACCACCAACACGTTCAGCTCGCAGCGTGTGAGCCAGGCTGACTACGGGCTGGAGACGTCGGCACGCGAGATGGCGCTGGAAGGAGCACGCATCGCACGCAAGGCGGCAGACCGATACTCTACGGAGGAGAAGCCGCGCTTCGTGGCAGGATCGGTGGGACCGACGAACAAGACATGCTCGATGAGCCCGGACGTGAGCAATCCTGCCGCACGCGAGCTGGACTACGCCACTCTCTACGAGGACTATCTGGAGCAGATTGAGGCTCTGGAAGAGGGTGGGGCGGACGCTGTGCTCATCGAGACCGTGTTTGACACGCTGAACGCGAAGGCTGCGATAGACGCCACGATGGAGGTGATGCGCCGCACGGGACGCGACCTGCCGATAATGCTCAGCATCACGGTGAGCGACCTTGCCGGACGCACGTTGAGCGGACAGACGCTTGACGCCGTGCTCGCCAGCGTGAGCAGTTATCCGATTTTCTCGATAGGTCTGAACTGCTCGTTCGGTGCAGACCAGATGAAGCCGTTCATAAAGGAGCTGGCTCATCATGCACCTTATTATATAAGTGCCTATCCCAACGCCGGACTGCCCAACAGTCTCGGCGGCTATGACGAAACGCCCGAGACGATGGCTCCGCAGATAGGGGAATACATTGACGAGGGGCTGGTGAACATCATAGGCGGATGTTGCGGCACGACGGAGAAGTTCATAGCCAAGTACGCCGAGATAGCCGAAGGCAAGACGCCGCACCAGCCGCAGGAGAAGCCACGGACGATGTGGCTGAGCGGACTGGAGCTGCTGGACGTCACGCCCGACGTGCGCTTCGTGAACGTGGGCGAGCGATGTAATGTGGCTGGCTCGCGCAAGTTTCTGCGTCTCATCAAGGAGAAGAACTATGAGGAGGCTGTGACCATCGCCCGAAAGCAGGTGGCGGACGGAGCGCTGGTCATAGACGTCAACATGGACGACGGACTGTTGGACGCCCGTGAGGAGATGCGCACCTTCCTCAATATCATAGCCTCGGAGCCGGACATCGCCAAGGTGCCGGTGATGATAGACTCGTCGAAGTGGGACGTGATAACAGCCGGACTGCAATGTGTGCAGGGAAAGTGTATCGTCAACTCCATTTCGCTGAAGGAAGGCGAGGAAGTGTTTCTCGCGCATGCCCGCGACGTGATGAGATACGGCGCAGCTGTGGTGGTGATGTGCTTTGACGAGAAGGGACAGGCCACGACGTACGAGCGACGCATCGAGATAGCCGGACGCGCCTACCGTCTGCTGACGGAGAAGGTGGGCATGAATCCGCTGGACATCATCTTCGACCCTAACGTGCTCGCCATCGCCACCGGCATGGAAGAGCATGACAATTATGCCGTGGACTTCATAAGAGCCACGGAATGGATAAAGCAGAATCTGCCCGGAGCGCACATAAGCGGAGGCGTAAGCAACCTCTCGTTCTCGTTCCGCGGCAACAACTATATACGTGAGGCGATGCACGCCGTGTTTCTCTATCATGCCATCCAGAAGGGAATGGACTTCGGCATTGTCAATCCTGCCACGAAGGTGGCTTACGGTGACATCCCTGCCGACCAGTTGGAGATACTGGAGGACGTGGTGCTCAACCGTAAGGCGGACGCAGCAGAACGCCTCATAGAGCTGGCTGACCAGATAAAGCAGCAGCAGGAAGCGCTGAAGAACGGCGCAGCGGCTGGAGGCGCAGCAGCGGTAAGCAAGGCACAGCCCGAATGGCGCAAGGAGGACGTGGCAAAGCGCCTGTCAACAGCGCTGGTGAAGGGTGTGGCGGAATATATGGAGGAAGACATTCAGGAAGCCCTGACCGCCTTCCCGAAGGCCGTGAACATCATAGAAGGCCCGCTCATGGACGGCATGAACACGGTGGGCGAGCTGTTCGGTTGCGGCAAGATGTTCCTTCCGCAGGTGGTGAAGACCGCCCGCACGATGAAGAAGGCGGTGGCAATACTGCAGCCCTACATCGAAGCCGACAAGAAGGAGGGAACGACCACAGCCGGCAAGGTGCTGATGGCAACCGTCAAGGGCGACGTACATGACATCGGCAAGAACATCGTTGCGGTGGTGATGGCGTGCAACAACTACGACGTCATTGACCTTGGCGTGATGGTTCCTGCCGAGCAGATTGTGAAGAAAGCCGTGACGGAGAAGGCAGACATGATAGGCCTGAGCGGTCTTATCACGCCGAGCCTGGAGGAAATGGTGAACGTGGCGACGGAGATGGAACGTGCCGGACTGAGTCTGCCGATAATGGTGGGTGGAGCAACAACGTCCGAGATGCACGTGGCGCTGAAGATTGCCCCCATTTACAGCGGCATCGTGGTCTGGGTGAAGGATGCGGCGCAGAACCCCATCATAGCGCAGCGCCTCATGAACCCCGAGGAGAAGGCACGCTTCGCCAAGGAGCTGGACGAGAAGTACGCAAGGCTGCGTGACGAATATGCCGCCCATCAGAAGAAGCTGTCGTCCTTAGAGACGGCAAGAAGCAACAGGCTGGACCTGTTCGGATAAGGACAGGCATAAGGCTTTAGATTCTGTAACTTCAATATAGAGGACATAAAACATTTTTTATATATATAAAGACATCTATGGTATTCAAGAAGAAGAGAGTGTGGCATTGTCTCCCAGGACAGGAGCCTACCGAACTTGACAAGAAAGTGATGTATTGGGAAAGCAAGGGAAAGACAGTTCCCTCACGTTCGCTCATCAAGACCCCGGAACAGATAGAGGGCATCCGCAGAAGTGGTGTCATCAATACGGGTGTGCTTGACGAAGTGGCAAAGAACATACGTGCCGGAATGAGCACGCTTGAGATAGACCAGATATGCTATGACTACTGCACGTCGCACGGAGCCATCCCCGCATGCCTTAACTACGAGGGATTTCCGAAGAGCGTCTGCACGAGCATCAACGAGGTGGTGTGCCACGGCATCCCCAAGGAGGAGGACATCCTTCAGGAGGGCGACATCATCAACGTGGACTTCACCACCATCCTTGACGGATATTACGCTGACGCTTCGCGAATGTTCATCATCGGCAAGACCACTCCCGAGAAGGAGCAGCTGGTACGTGTGGCAAAGGAATGTCTGGAGATCGGCATGGAGGCAGCCAAGCCCTACAGCTTCGTGGGCGACATCGGACACGCCATCCAGAAGCACGCCGACAAATACCATTACGGCATCGTGCGCGACCTCTGCGGACACGGCGTGGGACTGGAGTTCCACGAGGAGCCTGAGGTGACGCATTACGGACACCGCGGCACGGGCATGCTGCTCGTACCTGGCATGGTGTTCACCATAGAGCCGATGGTGAATATGGGCACATGGAAGGTGTTTATCGACGCTGACGACGAGTATGGCTGGGAGGTAATCACGGGCGACGAGAAGCCGAGCGCCCAGTGGGAACACACCCTGCTGATGACCGAACACGGCGTGGAAGTCTTAACATTTTAGTATTTATTATTTAGTATTTATTATTTATTATTTATTATTTGGCTTGCGCCTTTATTGGACAACCGTGCCAATAAATAATAAATAAAAATATCGACTAATTAAATACAAAATAATAAATAAAAAATAATAACTAAATAAAATGTATATATTAGGCATTGAGAGTAGCTGCGACGACACAAGTGCAGCAGTACTCAACGACAACATATTATTAAGCAATGTCACCGCCTCGCAAGCCGTACATCATGAGTATGGTGGCGTGGTGCCTGAGCTTGCTTCGCGTGCCCACCAGCAGAACATCGTGCCCGTAGTGAGCACCGCCCTCAAGCGTGCAGGAATAACCAAGGAGCAGCTGTCTGCCGTGGCTTTCACACGCGGACCGGGCCTTATGGGTTCGCTTCTTGTAGGCGTCAGCTTTACGAAGGGATTTGCCCGCAGCTTGGGCATTCCGATGATAGACGTAAACCACCTGCAGGGTCATGTTATGGCACACTTCATCAAGGAGAAGCCTGAGGACACCACGCCTCCCTTCCCGTTCCTGTGTCTGCTCGTTTCGGGCGGCAACTCGCAGATTGTGAAGGTGAACGCCTACAACGATATGGAGGTGCTCGGTCAGACCATCGACGACGCAGCCGGCGAAGCCATCGACAAGTGTTCGAAGGTGATGGGACTGGGCTATCCTGGCGGACCGATCATCGACAAGCTGGCACGTCAGGGCAATCCGCTGGCTTACAAGTTCTCCGAGCCGCACATTCCGGGCTTGGACTACAGCTTCAGCGGACTGAAGACATCATTCCTCTACAGCCTGCGCAAATGGATTAAGGACGACCCAGACTTCATAGAGCATCACAAGGAAGACCTCGCAGCCAGCCTGGAGCACACCATCGTGAACATTCTGATGAAGAAGCTGAAGCTCGCCGTGAAGCAGACCGGCATCAAGCATGTGGCTGTGGCAGGAGGCGTGTCTGCCAACAACGGCCTCCGCAACGCCTTCCACGATCACGCCAAGCGATACGGATGGACCGTCTACATTCCGAAGTTCAGCTACACCACGGACAACGCAGCAATGATCGGCGTGACGGGCTACTATAAGTTCCTGGACAAGGACTTCTGCTCGATAGACAAGCCGGCGTTCAGCAAGGTGACGTTCAAGTAAAGGAAGATTTTTCAGCAAGTTTGGCTTTCAAGTAAGGATAATAACCATAACATATAACAGAACAATATGGAGTTTGAAAAGAAAATATTAAGTCGCGAGATTCAGCAGTTCCTCTATGGCGCTGGAATGACATTGGGAACCGTGGAGAGCTGCACGGGAGGTCGCATCGCAGAGTCGATAATAGCCGTACCGGGCGCTTCAGCCTACTTTAAGGGAGGCATCATCGCCTACACCAACGACGTGAAGGAAAACCTCCTCGGCGTGTCGCACGACGTCATTGAGGAGAAGAGCGCCGTGTGTGAGGAAGTGGCAAAGGAAATGGTGCAGGGAGCCATCAAGACCCTCGGCGTGGACTTTGCCATTGCCAGCACCGGAACAGCAGGTCCTGGAGGCGGTACGGCAGAGATTCCTGTCGGCACAATCTGGCTGGCCTGTGGCAACGCAGAGAAGACCGTAACCTGCAAGCTGACCGAAGATTATGGCCGCGACATCAACCTCGCCATCGCCACCACGAAAGCCCTCCAGATGTTTATCGGCTTCCTGAAAGAAGAGATGCCGAAGGAGAAGGAAGAGGGTAAGGCACCTGTAATTCCTGTAACAGAGTAAGAAAAGGCTGACTGATGCCGATTCTCCGAAAAAAAGGTCATTGAAAATGAGCGAAAAACAAAAAAACATTAAATACTTGCGATTATTTGGTGGAAAGTTTTGTAGTCTCAGAAAAAGTAGCTAATTTTGCACCCTGTTTGGAATAGGTATCAAAAACGAATACAAAAAAGCAGATAGAAATGTCGAAAATTTGTCAGATTACGGGAAAGAAAGCCCAGATAGGTAACAACGTATCGCATTCAAAGCATCGCACAAAGCGTTCTTTCGATGTGAACTTGTTCAGCAAGAAGTTCTTCTATGTAGAGGAAGGTTGCTGGATTAGCCTCAAAATTAGCGCAGCGGGTCTGCGTCTCATCAACAAAGTGGGCTTGGACGCTGCCCTCAAGCAGGCGGTGTCTAAAGGCTATTGTGACTGGAGTGACATTAAAGTAATAGGAGAATAAGTAAATGGCATCAAAGAAAGCAAAGGGCAA
>ERZ1026858.811-NODE-811-length-16586-cov-50.300647_pt1 | contig 16586 bp, 16 predicted proteins | sample MGYA00380159_ERZ1026858 | MGnify/ENA primary metagenome ERZ1026858 (study PRJEB33269, sample SAMEA4719795) | human gut metagenome | biome: human-associated habitat; feature: organic feature; material: feces | place: Cameroon | collected 2013-10 ...
CATCACCACCGAGTATAAACGGGCATGGTATGCCGAGCATATAGAGCCTAATCCTCGTGAAATAGGTAATGGCCATTATGCATTTCCCGAGACTTTGGGAAAGGAGAAGAGAGTCAATTCGATAGTAGATTCGTGAATGCTAAATGTCGGTGTAAATATCGGTGTTTGGGTGATACTTTAACAAGAAATACGAATTCTTAATAGTGTTAGATATGAAGCAGAATAATAATGAACAAATCGTCTTCGAAATGTTCGAAGAGGTTGCAACCGAAAGTATCGCTGAGGCTCGGAATGCATACACTTATGAAGAAATTGATGGGTGCTATCAGGAGGCGAAAGAGATTACAAGAGTTGTAAAAGATAAACTTGAATATTTTAGAATAGTGTAGAATGAATTTATAAGCTAATAGTTTCGGATAGGTTTTAAGGTCTTTAAAGTAACACCTCAGCACCCATAGATAAAACATTAGTATAATAATTCTAAAAGAAATAACAACGTATAAGTTTTTTAGTTAATTTTATGTCCATAAAACAAAGAATTTATGAAGTTTAAAATAACCTTGAAGATAGATAGAAAATATGGTGACTTGCTGCCCTTTAATTACCAGTATGAGCAGTCTGCAGTCATTTATCGCATATTGGCGCAAGCTGATACGAAATATTCATCATGGCTTCATGAAAATGGCTATGATGTAAATGGCTGCAAGAGGTTTAAACTGTTTTGTTATTCGCCTTTTATCTTTGAAAAAGTAAGGCCTTTGCCTGAAGCTGGGTGTTTGAAAATCATCGGGGAAAGAGCAGTTTGGTACATTAGCTTTATACCGGAAAAAAGCACTCTTGAGTTTATTCAAGGAATATTTGCTCATCAAAGTTTCACCATTGGCAATAAGGATCATCGGGTCGCATTTGATGTTGCAGGAGTAGAGGCTATACCTATGCCGCAATTATCTGAAGACATGACTTTTCAAGCCTTGTCACCTATTTGTGTCAAACTTCATGAAGACAACAAGACTCAATATCTATCTCCTGATAATCCTATGTTTGTTGAAGGCATATTAAAGGGATTGAAAGCAAGATATGAGAGTATTCATGGGCTGCCATTTGATATGGAAAACAAGGAGTTTTCATTTGAATTGATAGATAAAAAGGTCAAGTCGAAGTTGATAACGATAAAAGCCAATACTCCATACGAATCAAGAGTGCGTGGGTATCTCTGCTCTTTCCGTCTGAAAGCACCTTTGGAGCTGATGAAGATAGCTTATGAAGGAGGAATAGGCGAACAATGTTCACAGGGTTTTGGATTTATAAAGAATATAGAATTATGAGTTTAGATACAGTCTTAAAAATCGGAAACATATTGAGAAATTCAAAAGAAAAGATGAGTTTCTCAAATGCTGTTGCATCTTGTCCTAAAGACAATAAAGGATGTTGGCCTTTTTGTCTTTGTCTTCCAGTGGATAAGGACTTTAATATTATTTTTGATAAGGCATCAATTGTTTATGAAAATCAGAGAAACAATCTGTATTATCTAAAGTACAAGACATCAGGAAATGATACATCTTGTAAATACATGTTTGGTGATATTTATTATTCTGTCAAAGGTACATTAGGTAATAATGGGTCTATATCAATAAGTGAAGATGGGAATTATAGATTAGCAAAGTCTCAAAGTTCCTTTGATAAAGGAAATGCTGATTATAAAAGTATCTGTTCTTCACTTGATTTTTCAATCGAAGAGATAACTGAGCTTAAGCAAATTAGAACAGGATTCGGAAGAGAACAGACAATGCTTGAACGGATTCTCAAATATGCTCCTGCGATTATCTGTTTCTTTGAAAATCAAAATGGCTCATTTAAGGAATATATTGAGAATGAAGATAACTTAAAGAATATTTGTTGCACTATAAATAAAGAAAACAACAAAAAGAAACTGAAGAAATTGGGTAAGGCTAAAGGTGACGAAGAATTGCTTCTGTTAAATACTGCATCAATCTTTTTGCATTTCTCTTATGAGGATGGTAATGGGGATGGAAAGAGTTGGTATGATTTTTCCAATACGTTTGAACTCGTCACTCGAAAAATGCTAAAGGAGTATGTTGCAGAAACCAAGGGAAGACTTGTTCTGAATAAGAACATGTGGCATACAATATGCTCTGGTGATAAAAAGAATGATATACAATTTCCAAATTTTATGTTGGAAAATAGATACAAGACAAGAGGTTTTACAGAATCAGATATAGAAGATCTCTTTTATGGAGTTACTTATGCTAAGAAGGGTAAGATGATTTCTGGTTCTGAATATAAACTTATAGTTTTGCCATTTGGAAAGGATTTAAAGGCAGATGATTTAAAACTCTTTTTAAAAAAGAAAAACGAGTCTTCGATTATATTGTCCAATGAATATAGCGACGATTTGATTTCGTCTGCTTTGGGAAGTAGCTCGACTTTTACATCGTTTGATTTTATTTTTGTGAAAAATGGAGGAACAAAGCCAGATACAGATCTTATAGAAATCTCAAACATAACACGAAGCGCTCTAAATCGTGTAGACTCAAGAAATAAGAGCATTGCACATCAAGTGTACGCAGAAAGAAATAATGAGATAAAGGTAGATATGTCTCTTTCTATATGTAAATCATTGTCCAATCTCTTGGGAGATGTACAATTGGATGCAACGGGAAAAGTTAAAATAGCCGCATCGAAGAAATATGAAAGCCATATTCTCAAAGTGCTTCCTTTAATATATAAAGAAAATTATTATAATGATCCGTATTTACTCCATTCGTTTGTAACTAATGTAGAATCCGCTACACGTATAGGAGACGGTTCGTTTTGGTGTAAAATCTTGAAATATGATTTGATGTTCATATTGTCAATACAAAATAATAAACAAAATAAGTATATGGAAATTACTAATTCTGCAAGTTTTAAGCTTGGATTTAAAATTGGAAAAATGGCCAAGCCACTGAAGAAGTCTATTGGTTCTTTTGAAAAGAACTACGTGGGCTTGCTTTCAAGAAGGGTGTCAACAAAAGATGATTGCATCAGGTTTGTTACTGATATTAGTCAGAAACTTGTGATGCATGACGGAATGTGGGCAACAATGTGTGCTGAAGTTTGTGATGACTTGGCAAATCTATCAGAATCTGAATATGACAAGGATGAATTGTCTTTTGGTTTCTTGGACGGCTATTTTAAATATGAGCCAACAGATAAGAAAAAAGATTTTCAGAAACGCTTGGAAAAGATCTTAGCTGATTATTCTGACAATGAAGATTTGAAAGATGAAGTTAGCAAACTTAACTTGATAGTTGATGAAATAAACCATTAAAATTAAAGATATGAAGAAATCAGAGATTTTGTTTTTGTATGAGACATCATACAACATTCCCAATGGGGATCCATTTACAGGTGAACAACGCTACGATGAGGAAACGAAAAAAATCCTTGTTAGTGATGTTCGAATAAAGAGATTTATCCGTACATATCTTGAGGATATTGAGGGTGAACATATCTATGTTTCAGAAAATACTGGAGCTGGTAAAACAGATTCTAAAGGTGTGTTGACATGGATTGCTCAGAATTGGAATACCAATCAAAAGACCGACATTGCTGAAATAATGAAAGAACTCATCGATGTAAGATTGTTTGGTGGTATATCAACGCTAGACAAAAAAATGAAAGTTGGTGAGCAAGAGTTTGTAAATGGGCATGTCCAATTCACAGGACCTGTTCAATTTGCAGCCCTTAACCCATCCTTGAATCGTGTCAACTTAAGAATGCATCAGAATACGTCTCACTTTACATCTAAGGATGATAAAGCGCAAGGTGCCATATCAACAACAACATTGGTTCCTTATTCCGTTGTCCAAATTCACGGATGGATTAATCCAACTGTTGCTAAAAACACAGATTTGAAAGAAGATGATCTGCTGAAAATGTTTAAAGCTTTGTGGTATGGGACTGGCGGAGAAGGAAGTTCTTTCTCTCGTTCAAAAGTCGGACAGGATTCACTTTTGTTGTTAGTCATAGACTACAAACAGGATTTCGATAAGGTCTATGGAGTTGATAGAACCATAAAACTTGTGCTGAATAAAGTCACGAAAGACGAGCAAATTCGTAGTATGGATGACTATAGTCTCGATTTTACTAAACTCAAGGAACTTGCAAAAAATGACAAGATAGAAAAAATCAGATTCTATACAGAGATAGATAAAATTAAGAATGAGCTTAACAGTGAGAAGTTTGAAGAGATGAGCTTATGAAAGGTTTTCAATTCAAGATAGATGGTAGTTGGGCTCATTTTAAAAAGCCTGACACCAACAACAATCCTTTGTCTCATGCCCTTATTCCTAAAACAGCATTGATTGGAATGATTGGTGCTGTTTTAGGAATTGAACGCGAGAAGATGAAATCTCTTTTCCCTCAGTTGTCTGAAGACTTGTTGTATAGCGTTGAATTGCTAAAGCCTGTAAAAAAAGCATCATGTGGATTTACGTCTCACACAGCCATAAACCCTACAGCTATTAAATCACCCAAAGCTTTTGAAATGCTGCGTGATGTTAGCTACAAGGTTTGTGTGGGACTCTATGGTGAACGTTCTCAAAGTATTTTTGATGATTTTCAGAATGCGATTTTAGAAGGACATGCTGTCTACGACCCTTATTTGGGTATTGCTAACAGTCCAGCAGAATTGACATTCATTAGTCAAGGAGAATTCACAATGATGGGCAATGGCGATTTTAAGACCAAAGGTTTCGTTATAGCGAATGAGCATAAGTTGAAAATAATTGACGATGACTTTCGAATCGGTTTTGACAAAATTCCGACATATCAGAATAATGATTTTTGGAATTTGCCTGAAAAATATGTAAATGTTATATACCCAGAATGCTCTCATGTACTTAAAGTAGAAGGAGATTATTGGGAATATATTCATGATAAAGAGATTGAACAATGGGTTTTGATTTAAATAAATGTTATTCACATCCAGGAAAACTTTTGAAAGCACATCTTGAAAATGTGGCTTTATTATCAAAGAGATTTACCAGTTCTGATGCAGCAGAATTGGTATCTCTCTTTCATGACATAGGTAAGGTTAATCCTAATTTTCAAGACAAATTAAATGGATTATGTCCGAAAGAGTACGACCATCATGCCTATTTGTCTGCTTATGCTTTTTTCATGTTTCTGATTAAAAATCCAGATATGTTTAAAGTTCCACATGGATTTAATTCGAACAATTTTTTAATATCTTTAATAACTATTGTTGCGAAACATCATGGGGATTTACCTGATATGATGTCAAATGGTGACAATTCTATTCTTTCGAGCTATGAAGTAAGCAATCTTTATGCTTTTCTTGACAAGAAGCATATATCTTTTGGTAATGTCTTTTCTGAGTTATTAGGCAATGAACCATCTATGCCATCATCAATGGAAGAGGAAAGAATTAGATTACTTTTTAAAAGAATAGTGAATCAGCCAAATGATTATAATGTTGCTTTACCTTTCTATTTAGAAATACAAAGTATTTTCTCTGCACTAATAAAAGCTGACAAAAGCGATGCTGGTGACAGGGTCTCCACGATTGACAAGGAAGCAGAGAATTTGAAAAGTTTTTCTCACATCTATCCAAGCATACTACAACATTATCTTGATGATCTTAATTCTCAAACTTTACTTAATATAGAGAGAACTAAGATACGTCTGGAGAGCATCAATAGTATTAGAAAAGGTTTAAAAGAAGGAAAACAGATTTTCGAGTTGACGGCACCGACAGGTTCCGGCAAAACACTAATGTTGTTATCTTTAGCTTCCGAAATCATAAAATCGAAGGGGGCTAAAAGAATTATTTATGGATTGCCATTCTTGTCGATAACAGAACAAGTTGAGTCTGAAGTGTTGAAAATATTGAAAGGTTACGAATATTTCGTTCAGCGTATAGACTCGAAATCTACAAATACACGCTTTGATGATATACAGAAAGAACTGGATGAAAATCCTTCTGAAAAGTTGTTACAGGAATTAGAGGCTTTAGAATTTCAAGAAGATACTTTTGGCTATCCATTCATAATTACAACTTTTGTACGTATATTTGAGACACTATTGGGTAATAAGAATCATGAACTTATGAAATTACCTAATTTTTCCAATTGTGTCTTTCTCTTGGACGAGATACAGTCTTTACCTCCAAGATTGTATGGATTTTTTGTCGCTTACTTAGACAAATTCTGTAAACTTACTGATAGTTTTGCGATAGTTTCTACTGCTACACAGCCAGTTCTTCGATTGCCTGGTGATAATAAAGAGGCAAAGGATTTCTTTCTGGATTATGAACAACCATTTAAATTGTTGTCACTTTCTCATTATGAGAATCCTGTTTTTAACAGGTATACTGTAGAAGTGCAGAAATCGATTATAGATATTGAACAGTTGGGGCATCAAGTTTTACAGGAGGAGAAATCGGTGCTTGTTATCTTGAATACTATTCAGGATACAAAAGACTTATACAATTTCATCACTGGAAATATGGATGACACAAATGTGTTGCTTCTTAATACGCATTTTACTCCAAGAGACCGAAGTCTTAAGGTTTATCTTGCTAAAAGGAAACTACGTCAAGGTGATAAAGTTATTCTTATTTCTACTCAGCTTATCGAAGCGGGAGTTGATATTGATTTTCCTGTACTTTATAGGGATTTTGCTACCATTTCAAGTGTTGTACAATCAGCTGGTCGTTGCAATAGAAATGGAAAAAATCCAGAAAAGGGAAAAGTTGTTGTAGTTAGGTTAGGAACAAATCAAGGGGAACGTTCAAGTCTGATTTATCGAGGTCCGGATAAAGAGTTGATAAAATTCTCAAGAGAATCTTTCTATGAATCAGGAAATTGCGAAGAGAAGGATATGTTGAATATACAGAAATCCTTCTTTGAGAAAATATGTAATCAACTTTTATTTGGCGCCTATGGAGAGAAACTGAAAAATAATTTAATGGAGGATATAAGTCAATGTATGTATGAGAAAATAGGCAAATTTTCACTTGTTGACAAGAGTATATTTGGCGAGGAATGTTTGTATTATGTTCCTCGTAATCATATGGATAAAAACTTTGAATTACTTCTGGAGTATCAGAAAAATTTAATAGAATCTCTTTTACATGACGACAAGATATCTGTAATACAATGCCATAAGAGAAAATTAAGCAACCAATTTAAAAAGATGTCCAATCGGATTGTGCAAATTAGATTTAAGCAAAATCAATCAAAACCGATTACATCTTCAGATGAAGATTATAATGGCCTTTATAAAATATCTACTGAATGTTATAATTTTAGGACAGGTATTCAAATTGATGGAGGAGGGATGCTTTTATGACAATAACAGGTACACATTTCAACTATTACCAGCTTTGTCATCGCAAACTATGGCTGTTTGCCAATGGCATCAACATGGAACAAGAGTCAGACTTGGTCTATGAAGGAAAGCTTATGCATGAATCAAGTTATCCGCAACGTACATCAAAGTATGAGGAAGTGGAGATTGATGGTATCAAAGTGGATTATTATGATGCCAAGAACAAAGTCATCCATGAGATAAAGAAATCTAATAAGGTGGATAAAGCTCATGAATGGCAACTGAAATATTACATGTATGTTTTCGAGCAACATGGAATTGATGGCGTGAAGGGCATCTTGGAATATCCTCTTTTGAGAAAGACAAAAGAAGTAATCTTGACAGATGTCGATAGAGATGACATTCTGGTTACATCTAAAGACATCATTAAGATCATCTCTCAAGATGTTTGTCCGACTAAGGTCAAGAAAGGCATCTGCAAAAATTGTAGTTATTTCGATTTTTGTTATACAAACGAGTTGGAGGAAGAAGAATGAAAAGAAGTTTTTATCTGTTCAATCCAGGCATTATGGAGAGAAGGGACAATACGCTGAAGTTCACGCCTGTTATCGTGAATGAAGATAATGAAGAAATCAAGCAGCAACCTCGATACATTCCTATTGAGGATGTTGCGGAACTGTATGCCTTTGGAAGTCTGCGGGCAAATAGCGCTTTGTTCAACTTTCTGGGGCAGAAAGGTATTCCTGTCCACTTCTTCGACTATTATGAGAACTATACTGGAAGCTTCATGCCAAGGGAAAGCCTTCTTTCTGGCAAGGCATTGTTGGCACAGACATCTGCGTACCAAAACAAGAAGAAAAGGGTAGAATTGGCGCGAAAATTCATTCAGGGAGCAGCTTGGAATATGGTTATGAACCTCAATTATTATAATCGTAGAGGAAAAGACCTGCAGGATATTATCGATACCATAAAGAGATTGAGTAATACTTTGCCAGATGCTAAGGCTGTAGATGAGATAATGGGAATTGAGGGAAATATTCGACAAGCTTATTATGCTGCATTCGATATCATTATCGATGATTTCAATATGGGGTCAAGAACCAAGCAACCGCCGGAGAACGAGGTGAATGCTCTCATTTCTTTTGGCAATATGATGTGCTATACCGAAACTCTCCGAGCTGTTTATCAAACTCAACTCAATCCAACGATAAGCTTTCTGCATACTCCAGGAGAAAGGCGTTTTTCGTTATGTCTTGATATATCCGAGATCTTCAAGCCTATTATCGTGGATAGGGTCATCTTCAAGGTACTCAATAAGCATGCTTTAAGTACCAGTCATTTTGATAAGAAACTCAACAAATGTCTTTTGAACGAAAAGGGAAAGAAGATTTTTGTAAAGGCTATGGAAGAGCGTTATGATGAGACTTTCCGTCATCGTTCTTTAGGACGTAATGTAAGCTATAAACATCTTATAAAATTGGAATGCTATAAGCTGCTAAAAGATATTTTGGGAATTGAAGATTATAAACCTTTCAAAATGTATTGGTGATATGTATGTGATTATTGTTTATGATGTAGGTGAGAAACGAGTTGGTAAAATGTTGAAGCTTTGCCGTCAATATTTATGTTGGATTCAGAACTCTGTTTTGGAGGGAGAGTTGTCTGAGGCCAAACTTCGGGAATTACAAATGAAAATGAAAGCTATCATTGATGAATCCGAGGATAGTGTCATAGTTTTCACCAATAAAATGGGGTATAACATGAACAAGCAGATTCTTGGAAAAGAAAGAATGACCACCGATAATTTCTTATAAAGAGTTGTCGATGTGGTTCTATTTTTCCGTTTTTGGTTTGGCAAAACCTCCAAAAGTGCTCTTTGACTTATTGAAACCTCCATAAATAGGCAGGTTGTCGTAAGGCCGCAGAAAAAATATCATTAGGTATCGACATATTTTAGGAGTATTTTTTGTATCTTTGCACCCGAAATCCCATTGTGTACAAAGACAATTAACTCTTCGTTCTAATGGGTTTTAATCGTACCTTTATGGAATTGAAATTTATGTCAAAATAGTGTTATTTTTGCCCTCGCAACGTTTTAATCGTACCTTTATGGAATTGAAATGTGTTAACCCTGCTTCTGGTGATGGAACTACTGCAGTTTTAATCGTACCTTTATGGAATTGAAATATTACATACAAGATGTCTACTGCTATGGATGCTGTTTTAATCGTACCTTTATGGAATTGAAATTATGCTTCTCAGATTGCTGCCGCTACCCGAGACGCGTTTTAATCGTACCTTTATGGAATTGAAATGACGTGACCGACCGACAATTTAGATACGACATCTGTTTTAATCGTACCTTTATGGAATTGAAATAGGGTTTTGTTTGATTTATAATTAGATGAGAATTAAGTTTTAATCGTACCTTTATGGAATTGAAATAACATTCGGGGATGGATTTCCCCGAACCCCTCTTGTTTTAATCGTACCTTTATGGAATTGAAATTATATGTTGCGCAATGGCTGCAACACCATATCAAGTTTTAATCGTACCTTTATGGAATTGAAATGCAGTTTGATGGTGTCTTGAATATGATACAGCAAGTTTTAATCGTACCTTTATGGAATTGAAATGATAATTGTAGGGAGACGTTTCTCGATGGCGTAAGTTTTAATCGTACCTTTATGGAATTGAAATTGCTGATGACATCTACAATAACGCCTGGTGGGGTGAGTTTTAATCGTACCTTTATGGAATTGAAATGATAGTGACGGCTGGGAAAAAGTAGAAACTGCCTGTTTTAATCGTACCTTTATGGAATTGAAATTGCCGAGAGCATCAAAGTCAGCAGAAGGTAAGGTAAGTTTTAATCGTACCTTTATGGAATTGAAATAGAGTGTTACGAAGAATATCGCCAGCAGTCTTAGAGTTTTAATCGTACCTTTATGGAATTGAAATAAAATAACGTTCAAGGCGAGTGAAAATTTCACTCGTTTTAATCGTACCTTTATGGAATTGAAATAGTGTAGATGTTGCACTTTTCGAACACTCAACTAGTTTTAATCGTACCTTTATGGAATTGAAATATATTAAATCCACTCATAGTTATTCGGGTTTAGTTTCGTTTTAATCGTACCTTTATGGAATTGAAATTCAAGAAGGACAGAATCAACAAGACATGACAAATCGTTTTAATCGTACCTTTATGGAATTGAAATATCGACACCATGAGCAAGTAAAAATTGACCATGATAAGTTTTAATCGTACCTTTATGGAATTGAAATTAACCTAACATCTGCAAAAGTTTGGCAACACGACGTTTTAATCGTACCTTTATGGAATTGAAATTCTCGATAAAGCGTTTTGGTGTGAGGAGAATTGTCTGTTTTAATCGTACCTTTATGGAATTGAAATTTTCTACCCAGTCGCACACCTCTGCGCACAACATAGTTTTAATCGTACCTTTATGGAATTGAAATATTAAAAAGACAGGCTTTAAAACATGGGTTTCAGGTTTTAATCGTACCTTTATGGAATTGAAATGATGATAGAAGAATCGCCGAAGCAATCCGACAAGTCGTTTTAATCGTACCTTTATGGAATTGAAATTACCGTTGCATTTCCAACAGCCATGCGGCTTCACGTTTTAATCGTACCTTTATGGAATTGAAATTAGATAACGAAATCACAACCAAATACCCTGTTTTAATCGTACCTTTATGGAATTGAAATTTGACAAGAATCATAGTACTGACTATCAGAAGGAGCGTTTTAATCGTACCTTTATGGAATTGAAATATTAATACCTGTTGCTTGGCTTATCTTGGCATAAGTTTTAATCGTACCTTTATGGAATTGAAATATTATTAAAAAGGATGACGTTACTCCAGAACGTCCGGTTTTAATTGTACCTTTATGGAATTGAAATACATATTGTCAATCGGTTCACTCGTAACCGACCTAGTTTTAATCGTACCTTTATGGAATTGAAATTTGCTCAGAAGCCTTAGGAATACCAGGAAGATATGTTTTAATCGTACCTTTATGGAATTGAAATTTCAAAAGAGTAGGGGAAACACCTAAACCGTCATTATGTTTTAATCGTACCTTTATGGAATTGAAATGGCACAGGCGACTCCGGCACCACTGGAGGCGGCGTTTTAATCGTACCTTTATGGAATTGAAATATTATTTCCTAAGAAATAAAAGGAAATATTTGGAAACGTTTTAATCGTACCTTTATGGAATTGAAATATTGGATTAACTGAGGATAAGTTCTTGAATAATGGTTCTAATTGTACCTTTATGGAATTGAAATAAGTAAGCGTATCTATTATTAGTTGATTATCAGTGTTAAATGCTCTAAACGGAAGGAAAGTGGGAATGTGGATTCTGTTTTGATACGAAAAAGTGAATATTTAACGATTTTAACCTTCTTTCCGCACGTAATTGCAAAAATGTGGGTGATGTGAGGTTGTTAGTAGTCACTCTATATGCTTTATATTGCCATAGCGGTTCTTTCTCCCAACCAACAGGAAAAACAAGGGCTGCCTTATCTATTTCTGGAAATGTAGCAAAAAGTCTGTTCATCTTATCAAGCATATCATAGTATAGAGATATAATGTCAAGGAAGTACTTGATGATGCACATATCAAAGTACACTTTCAAAGGATCTGTCAGCAAGGTAAGCCAAGATTCAAATGGTGAAACTTGCAGGCCAAATGACTGTGCGTTACGCTTCTTTATCTTCTTATCATTGTTGCCATATACCCATTAAAACAAAAACGACCCGCACATTTGAGCATCGTTGAGAGGCTTGGCGGGTACTCGTGCTGCATAGATACGAATAATCATTGATTATACAAACTTTTTAGCAAGAAAAATTACCAAATGAGATATAATCTGCAATCAACCAAAAAAGATTCAACTTTTATGGCAAGATTTGAAAAGGTAAGAAAAATTGCTACAGCTTTGTGATATTTGCTTATGGTGAAATCTTGTTTTATTTGAATTCGAACTACTATGTCGAAGAAAATGATTAGAAAAAATATGAAGGGCAAGCTGCGGAAACACAGCTTGCCCTTCATATCTTAGAACCTGAACTTTCGCAAGTTTTGCCCCATACGCCCTTGTTGATTGCCATAATACCCAGTGCCCTCCCTGGGCTATGAGCTTTTGGGCCTTCGGCCCGTACTTGAACCACTTTGCGAAACTTCAGTTACAACTTATTTCCTTTGATTTCCTTTTCTTAGAACTTCTTTCCGAAGACGATGTTGCTGAAAGTTTTCAGCAATATCTTGGCATCAAACCACCACGACCGATGCTCCAGATAGTAAAGGTCGAGATCCAGGCGTCGCAGCATCTTCTCCATCGTATCTGTATAGCCATTATAGAGGGTGGCATAGGATGTAACTCCAGGCCTGATCTGATAGAGATACTGGTATCGCGAATCGTGCTCAATGATCTGGTCGATATAGAACTTCCTCTCCGGTCTCGGTCCGATAAAAGCCATATCCCCTTTGAACACATTCCACAGCTGAGGAAGCTCGTCGAGGTGATGAGCCCTAAGGAAACGTCCCACTTTCGTAAGTCTCGGGTCGCCCTTTATTTCCAATAAGTCGGGTCCGTCCTTCTCTGCATCAATCCTCATCGATCGGAACTTATAGATGTAGAAAGGCCTGCCATGCAGTCCTATCCTTTCCTGCTTGTAGATGACAGGAAGACCATCTTCCCATCTGATGCAAAGCGCACAAATAAGCATGAGCGGAGAAAACACGACGAGGCACATAGCCGCTATGATAAAGTCTGTCGTTCTTTTCATTTCTTTGCTTTTTGTATGCGATGAGTTGTGAATATATGGAGTAGGGTGTATGTAATGATGTCAATACATAGAATCCATGTAAAGTTGCATCCGACGTAGAACAGTAAGAGGTTGAAGATGATATATCCCAGTTGGAGCATCAGAATGGCAAAGAGAGCCTGATGCTGGTTCATTCCTAATGTCATGAATTTATGGTGTATATGACTTTTATCAGCATCGAAGATAGGCTTCTTATAGTGTATTCGATGAATGATAACCCTTATCACATCAAATGTGGGAACAATCAACAGACTGTATGCCAGTACGATTCTTTCTGAAGATAATGGCATGATATGGGGATTATGCATCATAGATTTAACGAAAAGGAATCCCATGATAAATCCTAAAGTCAGGCTTCCTGCATCACCCATAAATATCTTACGGTTCTTCTCGGGATTTCCAAACAAATTGAAACGCAGATAAGCGATAAGCACACCTACGAGGCCAGCAATCAATATGCAGTAGGCAGTCAGGTCGGTTGAGAAAAATATGTATAAGAATCCTGTCAGTCCGATGATAGATAGTCCCGCAGAGAGTCCGTCTATTCCGTCGATGAGGTTCATGGCATTATCCACAAACACCAACAGCAAAACTGTGAGTACAGCGCCTATATAAAAAGGTATCTCATAGATACTGAATAATCCATATAAGTTGTTGATATATAGACCACATGCTGGCAGAATACTTGCAGCAATAATCTGAACAGCAAATTTGATTTTAGCATCCAGACCTATGAGATCGTCTACAATACCTACCGAGTAGATAAGCAGAAGGCTGATGAGTAAGCCTAAAGTCCATGTGCTCACCTGTAGTTTTTGTCCTTGTGCTTCCGAACTCATAATCAGAGTAACAATAAGGAAAGACAGTAACATGCTGGGAGTAAAGGCAATACCACCCAAACGTGGAATCAAACATTTATGTACCTTTCTTTGGTTGGGTATATCGTATAGTTTCTTTTCTTTGCAGAAATTGAGCAGTACTGGGATAAAAATAAATCCACAGATTGTGCTCATCACAAAGGCGCCTATGACAGGGAGGATATAGTGTATCATTGTTGTTCTATTTCTTTGTTATTCCGTTTTGGATTGTGTGTATTTACTTTTCTTTATATATATAACCCCTAACTTTAACAATTATTGCATAGTAATCAAAAAAATGAATTTTTTGTTGTAAGTATGTATAAAATGTTTCCACTTTGTTGGTCCAACGAGCATGGTTCATCATACTTTAGTTCTGCCATGGTGCGAAAAGATGCGCATAAGCGAACGATTAATTTCTGATGTTTTCATTAAAAATATTTGGATGGTATTGAAAAAAATGTGTATTTTTGTGGACTATATATAAATAATGATCACGCGGGGATAAAACAAAAGAATCAAAACGATGAAGCAAAATAGAAAATTGCCTTTGGGCATACAGGACTTTGAAGAGATGCGTAGGGGTGATTATCTCTATGTAGATAAGACAGATATTGTATGGCAGCTGGCTAATGGTGACAAGTACAATTTTTTAAGCCGTCCCCGTCGTTTTGGTAAATCCCTGTTATGTTCTACCCTAAAGTGCTATTTTGAAGGAAGAAAAGAGCTCTTTGAAGGGTTGAAAATTATGCAGGTTGAGGATGATTGGGTTAAACGTCCCGTCATTTATTTAAGTATGAGTTTGGGTGGTTCTTCTGCACAGGAACTTAGGGAATACTTGCATAATGTATTGTCTTCCTACGAGAAGATTTATGGAAAGAATCCTGATGAGCGTTCGTTGGGAAAACGCCTTAATGGCATTATTCAGAGAGCTTACGAGCAGTTTGGGGTAAAGATAGCCGTTATTGTTGATGAGTATGATGTGCCTTTGCAGCATACTTATGAAACTAATCAGCATGATGAATGTAGGGAAATCTATCGCAATTTCTTTACTGGGCTAAAAGATTATGGTTATTGCATCAAATGCGTTTTTATCACAGGCATCACAAAGTTTACTCAGATTAGCCTGTTTAGTATGCTCAATACTCTGACAAATGTAAGCTTTGATGAACAATATTCTGCGATTTGTGGATTGACACATGATGAATTGGTTCAGTATTATTCTGAGGAAATTTCTAAGTTGGCCTCACGCTATGACATGGAGGTATCGCAAGTACTTTCAGAACTTAAAGCCACTTATGATGGCTATCACTTTTCACGAAAATTACAGAATGTCTATAACCCCTTTAGCGTGTTGAATGCGCTTAGTCGCTCACAGCTAAATTCTTACTGGATAGCAACTGGCTCCAATGAAATTCTTAATAATCTTTCCAAGAAATATGTGGATGAAATACCCTCACTCGATGGTTGTCTCATAGATGCTGACTATCTGGAGATGAGTGATGTCAATATGGAAGAGCCGAAACTCTTTCTCTATCAATCTGGCTATCTTACCATCAAGGCTGTAAGAGGAGATTATTATATCTTAGGTTATCCTAATAAGGAAGTAAAGAAAGCCATGTTTGAAATGGTTTTACCCATGATGACAAATAAATCTTCTTCAGAAGTAAATACTCTCATTCAAAAGTTAAAATTGAACTTGTGTATTGGAAATGTAGATGAAGCCATGCTTTGTCTTAAAGGTTTGGTTGCAGGTACTCCTTATAGTATTCAAAAGAGAGAACAATTGGTTTTTGAGGAGCATTTCCGATTTATCTTAAAGAATATATTTTACTTGTGCGGCTTTGATACTAAGGAGGAAATTGAAATGGCATCAGGCAGAATAGATTTGATAGCCGAGAATGATTTCTATGTCTATGTCATGGAATTAAAAATGGATGATAATGGCGGTATTAATGCAGCTGTTAATCAGATGAAGTCGCGTCATTATGCTGATATTTATGCAGCAAGTGAAAAGAAAATCATTAGTATCGCTCTTGAATTTTCTAAGGAGAGTAGGGGACTGAAAAAATGGCTGGTAGTGGAATAGCCCAGCATAGTTTTTCTTTAAACCAGAAGGCGTAACATTTGTGGGAGTAGAAGTTTGTTCGACCTGTACGGTTGGAACGCCCTATAAGGGAAAAGGGCTTTCAGCCCGTGCTAATCGTATAGGAAAATGTTTTTTTATGAAAAAAGTATCAAAGTATCATTTTTTCGACTGAGTACAGAAATAAATAACTGATATGTAACAAGATAGAAGAATGATACATTTTGAATTGTGTTATAAGAAGTATTATAGAAGTATCATAAATGTGATAGAAGTATCATAAAAAACGTCATCAAAGCATCGCAAAAACGTCATGAGGCATTCTTAATAGCAAAACTGCCGACCTTACAAGAAGTGCCCAAAAATCGCCTGTCTTGTCCTATAAAAAGTTGACACAGTATAAATCAACTTAAAAATAATAA
>ERZ1026858.812-NODE-812-length-16550-cov-31.001212_pt1 | contig 16550 bp, 10 predicted proteins | sample MGYA00380159_ERZ1026858 | MGnify/ENA primary metagenome ERZ1026858 (study PRJEB33269, sample SAMEA4719795) | human gut metagenome | biome: human-associated habitat; feature: organic feature; material: feces | place: Cameroon | collected 2013-10 ...
TTCAATAACCGCTGGTGGAATGACCAAAGGTCATGGAACCTGCGGACAAGCATCAAGAAGTAGAAAGCGTCCCCAAAGGGGGCGAACCACATCCCGTCTTGCTACTATTCGCCCCCTTCGGGGACGATTAGGGAGAGAGTATCTGCTATCCGCAGGTTACATGACCTTTGGTCATTCCACCAGCGGTTATTCACATTCGCCCCCTTCGGGGACGGCAGGATACCACATACGAAACTTCTGTTATTTTTTAATCTCATTCAAGAATCCCCTGAGCTTCTCCACATCCTTCACTCCCGGCTCTATCTCGAAACGGGAGTTGAGGTCGATGCCGATGCATTTGGGATGATGGAAGGCATGGAGGCGGGATACATCATCCGGTCCGATGCCGCCACTCAGGAGGAATGGGACTTCGCCATCGTATTGCTCCAGAACCTGCCAATCAAACTGCCGGCCACTTCCACCCACCGTCTTGCATTTGGTGTCGAAAAGGAAGAGGTCAACAGCGCCTACATACTCCTTATATTTTTGAATGTCTGAGGCATCAGATACACTGATTGCCTTGATGATCTTGATGCCTGGTCGGATGTCGGGATCGAGGGTTAATCTCAAATTCTCGCACATCTCCCGTGGTTCATTGCCATGCAGTTGGACGTAATCCAAATGATAATTCACCACTCGTGTCACAATGTTCTGAACCATATCATCTACAAATACGCCTACTCGGGCAGGAGTTTTTGAAGATGTAGAGACAGATTTCGAAGAATTTCCTAAAGAATCTTCCGAAGAATCAGAAGCTCCAATATCCTCTTTTGCATAATCAGGAATGATGCCAGCGTGACTGCTCTGCATCTCCACGTAGCGAGGCGATTTCGGATAGAAGACCATTCCTATCATATCAACGCCCAACTGGCTCACTTCGCGAATATTCTGGGCATCGCGCATGCCACAAACCTTTATTACCATTATTATTGCTTTTTATTTTACTAAAATTTCGCAATTAGCATTCTGCCGTCCCCGAAGGGGGCGAATGTGAATAACCGCTGGTGGAATGACCGAAGGGAATGGAACCTGCGGATAGCAGACTCTCTCACCAAACGTCCCCGAAGGGGGCGAACAGTAGCAAGACAGGATGTGGTTCGCCCCCCTTTGGGGACGCTTTCTCCCGCCTGTTGGTTGCCCGCAGGTTCCATGACCTTCGGTCATTCCACCAGCGGTTATTGAGAGTTGGCCCCCTTCGGGGACCGGAGACTACTTGCGAAACTTGAATTATTTTATAATTGAGCGATGAACTCCGAGAGCGCCTGACCAGGATTCTCCTGCTTCATGAACTGCTCTCCCATCAGGAAACCGCGGAAGGAGGCCTCTTCCCGAAGCCTTTTGACTATCATGGAATCAGAAATGCCACTCTCACTCACACGACATACATCCTTCGGAAGTTTCTCTGCCAAGCGGAAACTATTCTCTACATCCGTAACGAAAGTACCCAGATTGCGATTGTTGATGCCATACATATCCGGTTCCAATTCCACATACTCAAAATCTCTTTCGTTATGCATCTCCAACAATACCTCCATGCCCAACTGGTGAGCCATGTTCATCAGCCCCTTGCATTCCTCTTTACTGAGGCATGCCGCAATGAGCAGCACGGCAGAGGCTCCGCAATATCTTGCCTGCAACAGCTGATACTCCTCTATTACGAAGTTCTTATATAATATAGGTATAGAAACACCCACATGTCTTGCTTCCTGGATATACTCATCATATCCGCCGAAGTAATCGATGTCTGTAAGGATGCTCAGTGCAGAAGCCCCGTTCTGCTGGTAGCTCAGCGGGATGATGCTTGCCTTGCCCGCCTCCTTGATCCAGCCCTTGCTCGGCGATTTTCGCTTGAACTCGGCGATGATACCCGTATCAGAGCCCATCAGTGCCTGCTTCATGCTTCCTCCCATCACCTTTCCCCCATCCTCCTGCATCTTCTGCTCGGTGAGGGTTATCATCTGTCGTGGCTGGATAAAGCGCTTTCGCTGCTCTATCTCCATCTTCTTATGTGCCACTATCTCTTCTAAAATATCTGCCATTTTTTACTTTGAACTTTGAACTTTGAACTTTGAACTTTATGATTACCTTTCCTCTCAAAATAGAAAACAGAAAACAGGTATCAAGTCTCCTCTGGGCCACCGTTGAATCCGATTCCATCGGATTCCCCCAACTTTTACCCTCTATTCAGCTCCACGAATTTCTTGAATGTGGCAAGCGCCTTGCCTGAATCGATGCTCTCTCTTGCTATCTCCACGCATTCCTCAATGCTCTTCTTTCCCTTCTCCATCACCTGGATTCCGAAGGCAGCATTGGCGAGAACGATGTTCTTCTGGGCTGGGAGGGCGCGGTTTTCAAGCACGGCATCGAAGATTTCCTTCGCCTCTTCCTCAGTGGCACCACCCTTAATCTCTTCTGGCTTGGCAATCTCGAAGCCCAGATCCTGAGGCTTAAAGATGCGCTCGTAATTATTGGTGGTTACCTTGAAATCGCCGGTAAGCGAAATCTCATCATAACCATCGATGCTGTTCACGATGCCATAGTCGATGCCCAACTTCTGATATACCTGGTTGTAAAGGCGCATCTGGTCGAGATTGGCTACACCCAGCAACTGGCACTTTGGCTGACTAGGATTTACCAGAGGACCCAGGAGATTGAACACCGTAGGGAACTGGAGTGCCTTGCGGATAGGACCCACAAACTTCATTGCCTTGGCAAACAGCTGGGCATGGAGATAAACGATGCCCGCCTCGTTGATGCTGCGGTTCAGGCGGTCGATATCATCCGTGAACTCCACGCCGTGGTTCTTGATGACATTAGATGCACCGCTCACCGATGTGGCTGCGTAGTTGCCATGCTTAGCCACCTTATAGCCGGCACCGGCGATGACGAAGCAGGATGTGGTAGAAATATTGAAGGTGTTCTTGCGGTCGCCGCCCGTACCCACTACATCGATGTATCGGTCGCAGTCGAGGATGGCAGGAACGCCGGTGGCAAGGATGCCGTCACGGAAGCCCAACAGCTCATCTACGGTGACGCCTCTCATCTGCAAACCGGTGAGCAGGGCTGTGATCTGCTCCTCAGGGAACTCACTCTGGGTGATGCCGATGATAATCTCCTTGGTTTCCTCGCGAGAAAGTTCCTCGTGGTTCAACATTCTGTTTAAGATGTCCTTCATTTCCATAATCTTAATCTCCTATCTTTTATTAAATGTAAAAAGGACCTGTCGTAAGTTACGGCAGGCCCTTAGTATATCAGTTTCATATCTATACACGGCTTCTCGACTCACGACTTTTTGAATCTTGAGTTACGCCACCACCATGCTGTAGATACGAATATTGTCATCATATTGAATTAACTTTATTTGTTATTAATCTTGTTATTGAATCTATTCAGTTGCAAAAGTACACTTTTTCTTTTAAACTACAAACTTTTTTCTGAGAAATTTATCATTTCAGTAGAAAAAAGTTAGTTCTTTGCCCATTTAATAGACAGGTTTCCTCCCTATACATTATTATATATAGGGACCCCAAAGAATAAATGAAGAAAAAATGGGGAAAAATATAATAAAGGAACAAACCCGCCGTTATGATAATAAAGAACGTGATTCGATATGAGAAAATGAATCTATAACAGAACACGATTCTTATTGTCAGAAAGTAATTCAATATTAACAATTAAAATATAGATACGCCTATGAAGCATTTGTTTACTTCAGAAGAAATGAGACCGTCAGCAAAGACTATCTTTTTCATCAAACAGTTGGCATACACCTACCGTGCATTCAACAAGAATGGATCCTGCAAGGCGTATATCATCAACTAGGGGCATCGCCCCATGATAAAAGAAAAAACAGAAATTATGAAAACGATGGTTTCCCCTTCTCTCCTCTCAGCCAATTTCATTGACCTGAAGAGCGATGTAGAAATGATTAATAAGAGTGAGGCCGACTGGCTCCACATGGATATTATGGACGGCGTGTTCGTGCCTAATATCTCCTTCGGCTTCCCAGTGTTAGAAGCCGTAGCGAAAGCATGCACCAAACCGCTGGACGTTCACTTCATGATTCAGCACCCGGAACAGTATATTGAGCAGACAGCCAAGCTGGGCGCCATGATGATGAACGTGCACTACGAGGCATGCACCCACCTGCACCGCACCATACAGCAGATACATGCAGCAGGCATGAAGGCAGGCGTTACCCTGAACCCTTCTACCCCGGTATGCGTACTGGAAGACATCATCGGCGATGTAGATATGGTACTGCTGATGAGTGTAAACCCAGGCTTCGGCGGACAGAAGTTTATAGAAAACACTATCCAGAAGGTGGCCAGATTGCGCAAACTCATCCACGAGAGCGGCAGCCATGCACTCATCGAGGTGGATGGCGGCGTGCAAGGAGAGACCGCCCCACGACTGGTGAAAGCCGGGGTAAACGTACTGGTAAGCGGCAGTTATGTATTCAAGAGCAAAGATCCTTATGCTACCATCCACGAACTGAAGGAACTGGAGCAGATAGAGGATTAAGTTCTTATAAGTTCTTAGAAGATAAGCCAAAGGCAGCTTGCAGCTGGAAACATTAATCCAGCTGCAAACTGATATGATGCTCCTTGGCCATTCTCCGAAGATTGAGGATGGCATAACGCATGCGTCCTAAACTGGTATTGATGCTCACATTGGTAGTCTCGGCGATTTCCTTGAACGACATGTCCTGGTAATATCGCATATAAACCACCTCGCGCTGGTTGGCAGGCAAGAACATCATGAGCTTCTTCACGTCGCCCATAATCTGCTCACGCACCAGTTCGCGCTCCACGTAGCTATCCATCACGCCGTCTCCCTTCAGACCCGACAGGTCGTTGTTGTTCTTCTGGTCAACGATGCGCTGGTGTTTGATGTCACGGTAACCATCGATGATTACATTGTGAGCGATACGCATGAGCCATGCGCTAAACTTTCCATTAGGTGAATAAGCACCATTTTGAAGTTTGACTATAGCTTTGACGAATGTCTCCTGGAAGATATCATTCGCCACTTCCTCATCGTGTACTACGAACATGATATAAGAAAAGAGCTTCACTTCGTTGTGAGCCAGCAAAAGGTCAAAAGCCTTATTGTTGCCCTCGACGTAAGCCAAGGCCAATTCCTCATCTGTCATTTCTTTAAGATTTCTCATTTCTTAACTATTTATTAGTATTAAGTAAATGTCTAATCAATAGGCGAACAGTTTTAATTTATTGTATGATTGATGTTAATTATCGCTACAAAGGTACACTTTTTTATCAAAACTACCAAATTTTTATAGAGAAAAAAGCAGAAACTTATTTTTTTAACATATCAAAGTCATGTTATTCTAAATATTTTCCTTATCTTTGCAGCATGGTATCTTCCTAAACGATAAGGATATAGAGCCAACCTATTTAAAAACATATTTAAACAAACAAGACAATGAAGAAAATCTTTAAATTGTTGCTGATTGCCCTGCTGATACCAGCCTGGGCGAACGCCGCAGGATGGGATGAGTCGGAGTACAAGCGAATAGAGCAGAGCATAAAGCTGCCTGATTTCGCCCAGAACGGCAAGGTGTACGACATCACCAAGTATGGTGCCAAACTATCTAACTCGGCGGCTCAAAACCAAAAAGCCATCAACAAGCTCATCGCCCTGGTATCTAAAAAGGGAGGCGGATGCGTGGTGATTCCTAAGGGTACCTGGAAGACGGGCGCCATAGAGATGAAAAGCCGCGTAAAGCTGGAGGTGCAGAAGGATGCTACCCTGCAGTTTGTATTCGACACCAAGCTCTACCCGCTGGTACGCACCTCATGGGAAGGTCTGGCTTGCTGGAACTATTCGCCTTGCATCTACGCCTATAAGGCTACCGACATCGCCATCACCGGCGAAGGTACCATCGACGGTGGAGGAAACATGGAGACCTGGTGGCCGATGTGCGGTGCCAAGAAGTTCAACTTCCAGGAGGGTGTGACCAAGGAAGCACAGAGCCTGGGTTCTCGTGCCAAACTGCTGAAGCAGGCTGAAGACGGAGTGGATTTTGACCAGCGTAAGTTTGGATTGGGACAGGGCCTGCGCCCTCAGCTCATCAACTTCGTACGCAGTGAGCGCATCCTGATCCAGGGAGTGAAGTTGCTCAACTCTCCTTTCTGGGTCATCCACCCATTGCTCTGCAAGAACATCACAGTAAAGGGCGTGACCATCTGGAACGAAGGTCCTAACGGCGACGGCTGCGACCCTGAGGCTTGCGAGAACGTGCTCATCGAGGACTGTATCTTCCACACCGGCGACGACTGCATCGCTATCAAGAGCGGAAGAAACAACGACGGCCGACTCTGGAACCAGCCTTCACGCAACATCATCATCCGCAACTGCGAAATGCAGGATGGACACGGTGGCGTGGTAATCGGTTCGGAAATCTCGGGCGGATGCGAAAATGTGTATGCAGAAAACTGCCGCATGGACTCGCCTAACCTGGAGCGCATCCTCCGCATCAAGACCAACAACTGCCGTGGCGGACTGATTCAGAACATCAACATGCGCAAGGTGACCGTGGGCCAGTGTAAGGAAGCCGTGCTGAAAATCAACCTCGACTACGAGCGCAAGGAAATCTGCTACCGCGGTTTCGAGCCTACCGTGAGAAACGTGAGCATGGAGGATGTTACCTGCCAGAAGAGTAACTACGGTGTGCTCATCATCGGCAGAAACGAGGTGGAGAACGTATATGACATCGACGTAAAGAACTGTACCTTCAACGGCGTGGTGAAAAAGCCTGTTCAGATGACCGGCAAGACCCGCAACGTGAAGTTCGACAACCTGATGATTAACGGTTCGCTGATTCTCAGCAAGGCAGAACAGCCTTACCAGAACTATTCAGAGTGGCTTACCCACAGCGAGATGCATCGCACTCCACACCCATACAACCTCGACTTCAGTCCGAAGAAACCTCGCTGGAGCTACGTGATGGGCATCGAGATGGAAGGCATGCTCGACACCTATTTATATTATAAGGACAAGAGCACCTTTAACGCCAAAAATGCATTTAAGGGTACCGAGAGCGCTGCCGACCACGAGAGCATCATCGACTATCTGAAGGAATATCCGGCCAAGATGATTGACGAGAAGGGAAACATCACCGGCTATAAATATGAGGATTTCAACCTCGACAACGTTCGCACGGCGAAGTTTATCCTCCGCATGCAGAACCTTTTTCCTAACAAGGGAAATGAACAGGCTCTGAAGACTCTGTTCAAGCAGCTCCAGAACCAGCCTCGCACCAAGGAAGGTGTATATTGGCACAAGGCTATCTATGCCAACCAGGTTTGGCTAGACGGTATCTTCATGGGCTTGCCATTCTACTGCAACTATGCCGTGCAGAACCTGAAGCCTAAGAAGGCGAAGAAGATTCTGGACGATGCCGTTGACCAGATGATCAAGACAGACTACCGTACATACGATGAGAAGACCCAGCTGTGGAAGCATGCCTGGGACGAGACTCACGAACAGTTCTGGGCTGACAAGGAGAACGGAAAGAGCCAGCATACCTGGGCGAGAGCCTTGGGATGGTATGTGATGGCGATGACCGAGTGCCTGGATGCAATGCCTGAGGATTACGCCCGCCGTGGCGAGGTAATCAGCCTGCTGAACAAGGCGATGGAGAGCGTGGTGAAGTATCAGGATAAGAAAACGGGTGTATGGTATGACGTGATGGATGTGAAGGATCCACACAACTACTTGGAGAGCACAGCATCAAGCATGTTTGCCTACGTATTGCTGAAGGGTTACCGCAAGGGTTATCTGAGTGAGAAGTTCCGTGATGCCGGCGTAAAGGCTTACAAGGGCATCATCGACCAGTTTATCCAGGTAAACCCAGACAAGACCATCAGTCTTACCAAGTGCTGTTCTGTAAGCGGCTTGGGCCCAGGCCCTGGTCCATACGTAAAGAAGCCTAACTTCAAGCGTGACGGCAGCTTTAACTACTACATGAGCGAACCAATCCGTGACAACGACGCCAAGGGCGTTGGTCCTTTCATCTGGGCTAGCCTGGAAATGGAAATGCAGGGATTGAACAAGTAATTGCAAAGATTTGAATACATCAAATAATGGCTGAATTTTGAATACATCAATATCAAATGAATAGCAAGAAGATATTAACAAGCATGGCAGCAGCACTCATGAGTGCTGCTGCTTTGGCACAAGCCCCTGCCTTTCCGGGCGCAGAAGGTCACGGAAGATATGTAACGGGCGGAAGAGGTGGAAAAGTAATCCACGTAACTAATCTCAACGACAAGGGTACCGGATCGTTCCGTGCCGCTGTAACAGGCAACAGCAAGAAGATCATCGTCTTTGATGTGGCTGGCGTCATTCCGCTGGCTTCCAACCTCACCATCGGAGCCAACACCACCATCTTAGGTCAGACTGCTCCTTCTCCGGGCATCACTCTGAGATATTACACGGTTCAACCGGAAGACAACTGCATCATCCGCTTCATCCGTCTGCGCCGCGGACAGGAAAAGGACATCAATGATGGTGCTGATGCTACCTGGCAGCGCAACAAGACGGGCATCATCTTCGACCACTGTTCCTTCAGCTGGAGTATCGACGAGGTGGCATCGTTCTACGACAACAACAATTTCACCATGCAGTGGTGTACCATTGCCGAGAGTCTCACCAATCCGGGGCACTCCAAGGGAGCACATGGCTACGGAGGCATCTGGGGTGGCAAGCTCGCCAGCTTCCACCACAACTTCGTAGGACATCTCATGAACCGAGGCCCACGCTTCAATGGTGCCAGATACGGATGGACAGGATACACCAGCAACAAGGAATATGATACCTATAAGTGGGAGAACACCGTACAGGCAGAAAACGTTGATTTCCGAAACTGCGTGATGTATAATGCGCAAGGTACCTGCTACGGAGGTCCTGGCGGCGGACAGATCAACATCGTGAACAACTACTACAAGGCGGGTCCTAGTCATAGCTTGAAGGGTAAAACCCTGAATGGCATCAAGGTAAACGTAAGTTCCGGAAAGGAACGTGGCAGTCAGGACCGAATCACACAAGTTACCGTATCCAGCAGCGGAAATTCCGACAAGAAGCATCCTGAGTACTACGAGATGACCAGCCGTTATTTCATCAGCGGCAACACCACCGAAACCACCAAGGGAACAGTTACCAAGAACCAGGACTGGAAGGGCGTGGTATACGACAAAGGTACTTACACTTATAATGGTGAGATATATTCTGCTGATAAAAAGAATTTCTACGGAGATGCTGTAGCCCACCAAACCATTGACGGTGTTTCGTGCGTGAAGATCAAGATGGATAATCCTGCTCCTACGGGAGAGGTTACCACCCACTCTGCAGCCGAAGCCTTCAGCAAGGTACTGGCATACGGCGGAGCCTCGCTCTACCGCGATGAGATTGATGCACGCTACATGGAAGAGGCTAAGACCGGAACGGCACAGTATAAGGGAAGCATCACTCTGTCGCCTGGCATCATCGACAAGGTATCAGACGTAAACGGCTACACCGAGTCTACTTTCGGCTCCGCTTCCCATCCTGCCGACTTCGATACGGATAAGGACGGAATTCCTGATGCATGGGAGCTTGCCAACGGTTTGAATCCAAACGATGGCAGCGATGCCCTCACCTACTCGCTCGACGGCAAGGGTTACTACACCAACGTGGAAGTATATGCCAATTCGCTGGTAGAGGACATCATGAAGCAAGGTAATGCTAATGCAGAGAACAAGGTAGATGAATACTATCCAGAATGCAAGAATCCCACTGGTATCTCGCAAGTAATCACCACCAACCCAGGCGAAATAGCCAAAGTAACGTATTACAGCCTCAACGGCACCCTTCTTTCTGCACCTCAAAAAGGAATCAACATCCGCAAGATGTTGTTTCAGAACCGAAAGACCATGACGGATAAGGTTATAAAGGAATAAAAGAGAAAGAGGAATTAAAGATTAAAGGAATAAATAGAGAAAGAGGGCGCAACCATCGGAATGATGGAGCGTCCTCTTTTTTTATGCAATATGATAAAACCTGAAAAGTCTAACTATTGATTAATTTTGGTATGATCAGATTACTTTACGAACTTCTTGCCGTTCTTGATTACCAAGCCCTTGAAAGAGCCAGAAACCAGCTGACCAGCCATATTGTATGTCTTACCATCGTTCTTGGCTGCAGCCTCGATAGAAGAGATGCCTGTTGATGTGCCAGCCTCATACTTGAAGCCGAAGAAACCCATCTTAGTACCAGCAGCGAGAACATAGTATGTACCGCCCTCAGCAACGTTGAATGTTACAGTACCATTAGACTTTGCTGCAATGATGTTCTCGCCCTTCCCGTTCTGTGTAAACTCCTGAGAAGCACCATCCTTGGCAGCAGGCAAATTATAAGAAGCAGGAGCTACCTCTGCAAATTCTGCATCCAGGATATGGAAGCCCTTATTACCACTCAACTGAACACCAATAGTTACAGAACCAGCCTTTGCTGTCTCAAACTTATAACCACAACCAATTGGCGCTGCATCTGACACCAACTTACCACTGTTCTTGCCACAAACGTAAGCACCGAAATCAGCATCAGCCCAGTTAGTAGTCTTCTTACCTGCCGCAAACTCAACACCATCATTCTCCATATAAGTAAGAGTGATGTTCTCTACAGAAGTAATCTGATCGCCAGCCTTTACATTGTCACCAATCTGCACTGCATAAGTGCCCTGAGCGTTCATACTTGTTGCCATAGCAACGGTTGCAATAAGAGTAAAAAATTTCTTCATAAATGTTTAAAGTTTAAGTTGTTTATTTTTATAATTCATGTTATTTCGAATATCATATCTATATTCCTATCTATATTCCTATATTAATAGGTATATATACGGTTCAGTATCATCCGATTTGTTTTTTATGTAATCCGATTTGCTTCACGACGACAAAAATACTCAATTATTCAACACAAACCAAGAAAAAAGCAAGTAAATTCAGAAGATTTTGCGAAAACGTTTACGTGAAAGTATCACTATACAACTATTGTTTTTCCCAAATATTATACGTACTTTTGTCAGCGAATAACTTATTCAAACAACAAACGAGTATATTTAATAGACCTAAAAAGTATATAAACAGATGAAAAGAATTCTACTAAAGTTCGGGCTTCTATGCCTGATGTTGGTCTTTGCTTTCATAGCTAAAGCACAAGACGTTACGGCAGAATGGAACTTCAAAGCCAATTTGCCGGAAGGTATTCAAAGTACCATGGTAGAGAAGAGCACTAGCGCTATCGCCTCTACCGTGGAAGGTATCGAAATGACCGTGGATGCAACCAACGGAAAGTTGAAGGGCCGCTCTGCCGATGCCCAGATCAACAAGGGCACCATCCTGAAGGTTCCGGTGAAATCAGCCAGAGACATCGTTACCATCATGAACTATGGCAACGAGAAGTATCGTGCTACCTTCACCATCGGAGAAACTGCTTCGGCTGATGAAATCATTGAGCACAATGCTACTGTAGATGAAGCTACTCAGGGCTATGTACAGATTGAAGTAGCAGAGAACGGTTACTTCTACGGCATCAAGCTCGTTCAGGCAAGTGCCTTGCAGGAAAAGACACTCTACTCTACAGATTTCACCAACTGGGAGGCCATCGATCGTGCCAAGGCTACCGACGAGGTGGTAAAGGTGAAGACCCTCTATAGTAAGGAGGAACTCAGCTTTACATTCAATGGTGTGGGTGTTTATCCTGCAGGTACCAATGCTAAGTTCCCAGAGATTACCGGTTTCATGCAGACTGCCAAATACACTGGCGAATACAAGGCTGCAGAGCCTAGCGTAGTAACATCTCCATTGGCTAGCATCACCAAGATTACCCTGCACCAGGCTGCTACAGGTGGCAAGCGTGGTATCAAGGTATCAGTAAAGGGCGACGGCGATGCAGACTGGGTAGCAATCCACAATGTAGCTATCGCAAATGCGAAGGGCGAGGACCTGACACTCGAGGTAAACCGCACCAACTGTCAGATTAAGTTCGAGAACTTTGCTCTCGGTCAAAACGCTTACGTTACCGACCTCGCTATCTATGGCAACGTAGATATGAGCAAATCGCCTATGCTCGGCAGCTTCCTCCTGAACGGTGAGAAGTATCATGCAGCCGACCTCTTTGCAGAAGGTGCAGATGGCAAGCAGATGGCTACCGTGCTCATCTCAAAGAAGGCGAATCTCATTTCAGAGACCAACCCGCTGACAGAAATCACAGCAGACAACGGCAACATCAAGAGCATTACTTATGCTACTACTGGCGAAGGCGCTGAGCAGAAGGCCGTGGCTACCATCGTGGTAGAGGCAAACGGCGACGAGGCTACCTACGAACTCACCGTAGGTTTCAAGCCAGACTTCACCCTTACCTATTATGATGTAGATGGCAAGACTGTTCTCGGCACACAGGCTGTGGAGCAGGATGCAGAAATAGAGAAATTCCTGGATGGAACAACAGAGAAGGTGACCGTAGCCGACGGCAAGAAGTTCCGTGGCTGGGCTAGCGACCAGAAGAAGGACAGCCAGAAGTTTACAACATCTTCTGTCATCACAGAGAACGCAGCCCTCTACGCTCTGGTAACAGATATCGAGACAGCCAGCGGCACAGCCCGTTATGACTACGACCTGCAGAAGGAAGGTTTTGACATCAACGACCATGAGGCTATCGAGGTAGAAGGCGGCAAGTGGCACGACGCTACTCACGGCTGGACCTTCAATGCCGACAGCAAGGTGAAGGTATTGATGGGCGGCAAGGGTTACATCAAGATGGCCCTCTGCCAGTATTCAGGCTCAGGCAAGATCATCCTCTCAGACCCTCAGGGCAAAGAGGTGGCAAGCATCGATGCCAAGGCTAGCAAGGACGGCAACTCTGGCATTCTCCAGAACCCATCAGCAGAGAGCGGCTTCTACACCCTCTCATTCGAAGGCACAGCTTATATCCACAACCTCAGCATCGTGAACATGACTGAGCCTGCCTTCGCACAGAACGGCAACTGGTACACAGTGAAGGCTGGCGACGTACAGAGCTTCATCACCACACTGGAGGTAGTAAACGGTGCCAACGCTGCTGCCGATGCAGCCCGCTCGTTCATCTTCCTGCCTAACGGCACATACAATCTGGGCGACCAGTGTCTCACCAACATCAGCGGAAACAACATTTCCATCATCGGTGAGAGCATGGACAAGACCATCATCGTAAACAAGCCTGCCATAGAGAACGAGGGCATCGGTACCACCGCTACCCTTCTCAACACAGGTAACAATCTCTATATGCAGGATATCACCCTGCAGAATGCACTGGAGTACTACAAGAGCGGTTCAGCCGGTCGTGCAGTCTGCCTCCAGGATAAGGGTACCCAGACCATCTGCAAGAACGTGAAGATGCTCTCTTACCAGGACACCTATTATAGTAATGAGCCAAACGGCAAGGGACAGTTCTACTTTGAGGATTCAGAGATTCACGGCACCGTGGACTATGTTTGTGGTGGCGGCGATGTATATTTCAACCGTGTACTCTTCGTAAACGAGAGTCGCAAGGAAGGCGAAAAGAACGGTGAGGATGTGATTGCAGCTCCTAACAGCAAGAGCGAATGGGGCTACATCTTCAAGGATTGCACCATCGAGAACAAGGCAAAGGCATTCAGCCTGGGCCGCTCATGGAACAACATTACCCGTCTTACCTGGCTCAACACCACCGTAAACCAGAAGGATGAGATTCTGAACGACGACAAGAAGTTTGCTTACTTCACCATCAACGCGATGGGCGATGCAATGGCAGACAAGTTCCGCCTCGACGTATTGAAGGATGCAGAAGGCAACGTATTCTCTCCTGCAGAGAAGAAGGTAGTGTTCAAGGCATCAGACGGCAAGGTTTTGAAGGACGAGGAGAACATCATCCTCACAGCCGATGAAGCAGCTGCTTACACTCTGGAGAATGTATTCGGCGAGTGGGAGCCAGCCAAGTTGGCAGCCCAGCAGACCGCAGGTGCTGCAACAGAAGTTGACGGCAAGCTTTCATGGACTGGCGATGCACAGATGTACATCGTATTGAAGAATGGCGAGTTCTTCGCCCTGACCAGCGAGAAGAGCCTCGACCTCGAGGGTGCAACAGGAACATTCACTGTTCGTGCAGCCAACGAGATGGGTGGTTTCGGCCAGGCAGGTTCTATCTCTACAGGTATCCAGAACCTCCCTTCTGCCATCGAGAACAGCCCAGCAGTGAAGACAGCCATCTTCTCTGTAAGCGGCACTCAGCAGAGCCGTCTTCTGAAAGGCATCAACATCGTAGTAAAGACCCTGGCTGACGGCAGCAAGGAGACAACCAAAATGATTGTGAAATAACCCAATCATACAGTTGAGAAAGTTGAAAGAAGACAGACGGAAAACTGAAAGAAAACAGTTGGAAAGCTGAAAGAAAACATGTAGAAATATCAGGTAAAATCCTGAAACCTTCATCCCCTAAAGAATAGCCCCGAAAAGGCATTCTTTAGGGGATTTTATGTTAAAATACACATTTTAGCAAACGTTTACGTAATCTTTTCTCCGATTTATACAATGTAATTCGATTTTTTTATCTAAATTTGCACACGGAAATATATAACCCGTGCATGAATTGGCGTCATAAAAGCGCCTTTTCGGAGCATAGTAGTTTTAATCTACTTAAATGTATAAATCGAGATTAAGAAACAAATTTTTAATAAGTATAATCTAACCTTATAAGTGTATGTCTGGTAATTATAACAGAAAAAAGATTGCGCTTGCAGGTGCGCTCATGTTCATGGTAACAAGCGTCTCAGCGCAAACGGTAAAGGGAGTTGTTACTGACAATACGGGCGAGCCAATCATCGGCGCATCTGTCATGGAGGTAGGTGTAGCTGGCAATGGTGGCGTGACCGACATTGACGGTAACTTCACAGTCAACTTAAAAGGCAAAAGCAAGAAACTGAAGATTTCATACATTGGTATGAAAGCGAAGGAAGTAAGCGTTGCTGGTAAAGAAACGATTGACATCAAGCTCGAGGATGACAATACCACCCTCAACGACGTGGTTGTTATCGGCTATGGTACGATGAAGAAGAAGGACCTTACTGGTTCTGTGGCTTCCATCGGTTCCAAGGAGCTTGCAGACATCCCTGTCTCAAGTGTAGGCGAGGCCATGACAGGTAAGCTTGCCGGTGTAAACATCACAACTACAGAAGGTTCGCCTGATGCAGACATCAAGATCCGCGTGCGTGGTGGTGGTTCTCTTTCACAGGATAACTCTCCTCTCTACATCGTTGACGGATTCCCTGTAAGTTCTATTAGCGATATCGCTCCAAGCGAAATCGAGACTATCGACGTATTGAAGGATGCTTCTTCAACAGCTATCTATGGTGCCCGTGGTGCCAATGGTGTTATCATCGTTACTACTAAGAGTGGTAAGGAGGGTAAGACTCAGGTGAGCTTTGGTGCATCTTTAGGTTTCAAGAAGATAGCTAAGGAGACCAAGGTTATGGATCCTTACAACTACGCTCTCTATCAGTATGAAGTAGGAAACACAGAGTATGGTGACTACGATGATATGGAGATTTGGAAGTCTGTAAAGGGTAATAACTGGCAGGACGACCTCTTCGGCCGCACTGGCTTGCAGCAGATTTACAACGTAGCAGTAAACGGTGGTACCAAGGAGACTAAGTACAACATCAGCTATGCCCGTACTGACGACAAGAGCATCATGAAGTCATCTGACTATACCAAGGACAATATCAACGCTAAGCTCAACAGCAAGTTGAACAAGTGGTTGACATTGGACTTCAATGCCCGATTGGCTTATACCAAGATTAACGGTTTGGGTTCTGGTGCTGACACCAATGAGAGCAATGCCTCTAACTCTATTGTAGCCAAGACTGTTACATTCCGCCCAGTAGATCCTCTGTTCATCAGCGGCGATGACGATGATGAAAGCTCAAACAGCACAGAAGCTAGTCCTACACAGCGTATGGATGACACCTACAAGCAGCAGCGCCGTTTCCGTCAGAACTACAATGCCGGCTTGAACTGGAAGCCATTCAAGGGCATCACCTTCCGTTCTGAATTCGGTTACTCCTGGAGCTATGAGAAGACAGACCAGGCTTGGGGTACATACGCATCACGCAACTCTAAGTTCGGTTACTCAGGTCAGCCACAGACTCAGATTATCCGCAAGGACAACAAGAACTGGCGTAATGCCAATACCTTGACATACGACACAAAGAATGCCCTGCTGAGGGGTGACAAGCTCAACGTACTCGTAGGTCAGGAGTGGTCGTCATCTCAGGACGAGAGCTACACATCAACAACCGTAGCCTTCCCTACTACATTCGGTATCAAGGAAGCTTTGGCTAACCAGGCTGCTGGTACAGCTCTCCCTAACGATAATACCATCAGCCGTAAGGACAACCTCTTGTCTTACTTCGGCCGTATCAACTACTCTTACGCAGA